>Ga0335083_10001735_pt1 | contig 29682 bp, 23 predicted proteins | sample Lox_Sample_42_FD_206716 | JGI IMG/M metagenome (GOLD analysis project Ga0335083, IMG submission 206716) | Soil microbial communities from Loxahatchee National Wildlife Refuge, Florida, United States - Lox_Sample_4.2 | ecosystem: Environmental > Terrestrial > Soil > Wetlands | place: USA...
ATCACGATCGCACGAGCAAACTGCGCAACGCTGAACGGCAGGACCGCGCGCAAGGCCGCTCCATCCCGCAAATGCAGATGCCAGTCATCCGGGCGGCGAATCGTCACGGAGTTCGCCGTCATCGCTTGAGCCCCTTGAGAATGTCGTGGCGCAGAATGAGTTCGAGCGCATACCGCACGCCAAACCCGGTCACATCGGTATTGATGTGGGCCAGTCCACCGCTGCGCGTCGCCGAGGACAGATCCACGTGCGCCCAGGCAATCTCGTCGGGCACGAAGCGTCCAAGGAAGCGCGTCGCCAGGATGTGGTCGCCTTTGCCGTCCGCGCTGCACTGGAGGATGTCGGCGATCTTGCTCTCCAGGTCCGAATCGAAGTCCGCGTCGGATGGAAAGTGCCAGACCCGCTCGCCGCTGGTGCGGCCGGCCGCGACGAGCTTCCCGGCCAGATCGGCCCGGTTGGTCAGCACGCCGCTCATCCGCTCGGTGAGCGAATACACGCACGCTCCGGTGAGCGTCGCGAAATCGATCATGAATCGCGGCCGCGTGCGGGCGGCGAGTGCCAGCGTGTCCGCCAGCACCATGCGGCCCTCCGCGTCGGTATGAATGACCTGGATGGTCACACCGTTTGAGGCGGTCACGATCTCCTGTGGACGGTAGGCATCCGGACCGATGTGGTTTTCCGTGATCGCCAGCCACGCATCCACGGCGATGGGTGCGCGCAGCTCCGCCAGTGCCAGCAGCGTCGCGAGCGCCACCGCGCTTCCTGACATGTCCGTGTGCATGTCCAGCATGGAGCGATGGGTTTTCAGATTGACCCCACCGGTGTCGAACACGATACCCTTGCCAACCAGCGCGACATCCGGCGCGCGGGCCCGGTTGCGAGGGGGCCGGTACGTGAGATGGGCGATGCCGGCCTCCCGCCGGCTGTTTCCTGAGGACACCGCGAGGAAGGCGTTCGCTCCGGCGCGGCGCAAGGCACTCTCGTTCAGCCACCTGAATCCCAGTCCGTGCCGCCGGGCGAGTGTGGCCACGGCCGTGTGATAACCCCGCGCATCCAGGATGTTGGGCGGTAGTGCGCCGAGCCAGCGGACCAGATTGTTACCGCGTGCCGCGGCTATCGCGAATGGCACGTCAACTCGCGCGTCCTTACCCGCGGCCCGCGGTTTCCGGCCGGTGTCCAACAGAACGACGCGTTGAATGCGATTTCCGCCCCGCTCGCGCGCGCGGAAGGCCGGCATCTGAAACGCCTGCGCGAGGGCTGCCGCGAGCAGGGCCTCGAGCGCCGCTGGAGCAGCCGCGAGCGCCGGGGAGACAAACAGGCCGATGGTCTGCGGTGTGCGCGCCGAACACTCCTTGAGCATGCGTCCGGCGAGCGCCAGTCTCTGGAAAGTGCCGGCGTCCGACCCGATATAACCTGTGACGGCCAGTGTCTGGCGCCGGTTGGCGAGCACCGTGGTACGCACCGATCCGGAGCGGGGTCGGCTGCGTGCATGCAGTTCCCGCCAGCGAGCGCTCTCCGGCAGAGGATCGAACGCTGCAGCGGTGGCGTTGTCGGGCACGATCGCGAGCACGGCGTCCAGATTCCCCGCCGAACCGGCCTGCGCGTGTGTGACCACCGGCATCGTTTGCGGCGGAAGCAGCGCTGCCCGGACGGACTGCCGTCCGCTGCGCGCGATCCTGCGCGAAACCCGGAAATTCTGCCTCGCGCTCGCGCTCACTCTCATCCCCTCGGCCCTTCCGGCTTGCTTGACCATCGCCGGTGAAACCCGGATCATGGCGCCGCTTGTGTAGGCGCGATTTCTCACGCACGTACGTTGCTGCCGGCGCATCTTATTCCATTTCCCGGACGTTTATTTTCGGTGCGGGACGGGCTGCGGGACAGTGACCACACCGCCGCGACTTTCTTTCGGGGCTGCCGCCCTCATATGTCGCATCTGGCAACGCAGTAAGCTCGGGCACACCGTATGACCGAACCTCCCAAACTGGAAGACCTCGACCCCGTCGAAACCCAGGAGTGGCTCGAGTCCATCGACTCGGTGCTCAAGACGCACGGCGCGGAGCGGGCGCACTACCTGCTGGAGCGCCTGATCGACTACACCCGGCGCAGCGGCGCCTATCTGCCGTTCAAGCCGAACACGGCGTATGTCAACAGTATCCCCACGGGGCGCGAGCCGGAGTATCCGGGCAACCGCGCGCTCGAGCGTCGCATCGAGGCGTACATCCGCTGGAACGCCATGGCCATGGTGGTGCAGGCGAACCGCGTCTCCTCCGAGTACGGCGGACATCTCTCGAGCTACGCATCCTCGGCCACTCTCTACGAGGTCGGGTTCAATCATTTCTGGCGCGCGCCCTCCGAGCGTCATCCTGGCGACATGGTGTTCATGCAGGGTCATTCCTCGCCCGGCGTCTATGCACGCGCCTACCTGGAGGGACGTCTGAGTGAGGAGCAGCTGAGGCATTTCCGCCAGGAGGCTGGCGGTCCCGGACTGGGACTGTCCTCGTATCCGCATCCCTGGCTGATGCCCGACTTCTGGCAGTTCCCCACCGTCTCGATGGGGCTCGGGCCGATGATGGCCATCTTCCAGGCCCGCTTCATCCGTTACCTCGAGCACCGGGGACTGGCGAAACCCTCCGACCGGAAGGTCTGGGCCTTCCTCGGCGATGGCGAGATGGACGAGCCGGAGTCCATGGGCGCGCTCACCATGCCGGTGCGCGAAGGCCTGGACAACCTGATCTTCGTGATCAACTGCAACCTGCAGCGCCTGGATGGCCCAGTGCGCGGCAACGGCAAGATCATCCAGGAGCTCGAGGCGGCGTTTCTCGGTGCCGGCTGGAATGTCATCAAGGTGCTGTGGGGTTCGCGCTGGGATCCGCTGCTCGCCAAGGACCACAACGGCCTGCTGCGGCGGGTGATGGAGGAGAGCGTCGACGGCGAGTACCAGAACTTCAAGGCCAAGGGCGGCGCGTATACGCGCGAGCATTTCTTCGGCAAGTATCCCGAGCTGAAGGCGATGGTCGCCAACATGTCGGATGAGGAGATCTGGCGCCTGAACCGCGGTGGCCACGATCCGCGCAAGGTCTACGCGGCCTATGCCGCCGCTCATGCCCACAAGGGTCAGCCGACGGTCATTCTCGCGAAGACCGTCAAGGGCTTCGGGCTCGGCAAGGGTGGCGAGGGGCAGATGGTGGCCCACCAGCAGAAGAAACTCTCCGAAGAGGATCTGCGCGCGTTCCGCGACCGCTTCCACATTCCCGTCTCGGACGATGACATCGCGCGACTGCCGTTCCGCAAGCCCGAGGAGACGACCGATGAAGGCCGCTACCTGCGGGAGCGGCGCGTGTCCCTCGGCGGCTACCTGCCGGCGCGACGGCGCGAGGCACCCCCGCTGATCGTCCCGCCGCTCGAATCGTTCGGACCGCTGCTGGAAGGCACCGGCGAGCGCGAGATCTCCACGACGATGGCCTTCGTGCGCATCCTCACGATGCTGCTCAAGGACCGCAACATCGGCAAGAACATCGTGCCGATCGTGCCCGATGAAGCGCGCACATTCGGCATGGAGGGCCTGTTCCGCCAGATCGGCATCTACTCCTCGGTGGGTCAGCTCTACACACCGCAGGACGCCGAGACGCTGATGTCCTACCGCGAGGACAAGAAGGGTCAGATGCTCGAGGAGGGCATCAACGAGGCGGGGGCGCTGTGTTCGTGGATCGCCGCTGGCACCGCCTACAGCAACCACGGCATCAACATGGTGCCGTTCTACATCTTCTATTCAATGTTCGGTTTCCAGCGCGTCGGCGATTTCATCTGGGCGGCGGGCGACAGCCAGGCACGTGGCTTCCTGCTCGGCGCCACGGCAGGGCGCACCACGCTCGCTGGCGAAGGCCTGCAACACCAGGACGGGCACAGCCAGCTGCTGGCCACGACAGTGCCCAACTGCGTCTCCTACGATCCGACGTTTGCCTATGAGCTCGCCGTGATCGTCCACGACGGCATGCGCCGCATGTTCGTGGATCAGGAGAATGTCTTCTACTACATCACGGTGATGAACGAGAACTACGCGCAGCCGGCCATCCCGAAGGGTGTGGAGGCCGGGATCCTCAAGGGCGCCTATCTGCTGCAGATCGGCGGCCGCGGCCGTGTGCGCGCCACGCTGTTGGGTTCGGGCACCATCCTGCGCGAGGCGCAGGCGGCCGCCCAGATCCTGGAAAACGACTACGGCGTGCCGGCCGATGTGTTCTCGGTGACCAGTTTCAGTGAACTGCGGCGCGAGGCGCTCGAGGTCGAGCGCTGGAATCTCCTCAATCCCACCGAGCCCGCGCGCGTCCCCTACGTGGAGCAGCTGCTGAAGGATCGCGAGGGTCCGGTGATCGCCGCCACCGACTACGTGCGCACCGTTCCGGACCAGATACGGCAATGGGTGGGCGGGCGGTACGTGACTCTGGGTACCGACGGCTACGGCAGGTCCGATTCGCGCGCGGCACTGCGCCGCCATTTTGAAGTAGATCGCAACTACATCGCGGTCGCGGCGCTCAAGGCACTCGCGGACGAGGGCAAGGTCGACCAGAAGACCGTGACCGGCGCGATGCAGGCGCTCGGCATCGATCCCTCCAAGCCAGTTCCCTGGAAAGTCTGAAGGCCATCGACATGAACGCGGCTGCCCGCCTCGTCGAAGTGCGCGTGCCCGACATGGGCAACTTCAAGGACGTCGCGATCATCGACGTGCTCGTCAAGCCCGGCGAATCCATCGAGCCGGAGGCGCCGCTCGTTACGCTGGAAACCGAGAAGGCCACCATGGATGTGCCTTCCACCGTCGGCGGTGTCATCGAGAAGATTCACATCGCCAAGGGCGGCACCGTCTCGACCGGCGATCTGATCGCGACAGTGCGCTCGACTGATGCGGGCGCAGCTGAGCGGCCGTCAGCATCCGGGTCTGCCGTGCCACCACCGGCGGCAGCGGCACCGCCAGCGCCGGCTCCCGCCGCGGCAGTACCGCCGCCTGCACCCGCGTCAACCTCGGCTCCCAAGACGCCGGCCGCTCCAAAGGCGGCTCCGCCTCAGGCACCTGCCGCGGCACCGTCCTCGGTGCCCGCGACTGCATCACCGCCTGCCACTTCGGCGGCCGCGACTGCGTCATCGGCCGGCGAATCGACTCCTCCGGTTGGCAGCATTCTGGCCGGACGGTCCGATCTGCCGCCCATCAACGAGCCCGGCTTCTCGCGGGCTCACGCGGGACCTTCGGTGCGCCGCTTTGCGCGTGAGCTGGGCGTGGATCTGACCGCGGTGACCGGCGGCGGCTTCAAGGGCCGCGTCACGCATGACGACGTGAAGGCATTCGTCAAGAAATACCTCGCCGAACGAACGACACCCGCGAAGCCGGCCGGCGCGCCTCCGGGAAGCTCCGGACTGCCGGCGATCCCGGTCATCGACTTCGCGCAGTTCGGCCCGGTCGAAACGCGGCCGCTGTCGCGGATTCAGCGTATCTCGGGGCCGCGACTGCACGCGAGCTGGGTCAATCTGCCGCATGTCACGCAGTTCGACGAGGCCGATATCACTGACCTCGAGGTCGAACGCGTCAAGCTGAAGGAGCAGGCGCTGCAGCGGGGCATCAAGGTTACGCCGCTCGCTTTCATCATCCGCGCGTGCGTGAAGGCTTTGCAGGAGTTTCCGCAATTCAACTCCTCGCTGGATGCCGCGGGCGCCAACCTGATCTTCAAGAAATACATTCACGTGGGTTTTGCCGCCGACACACCCAACGGCCTCGTGGTGCCCGTCGTGCGCGACGCCGATCGCAAGGACATCTACGAGATCGCGCGCCTGCTCGGCGAGCTGTCGGAGAAAGCCCGCGCCGGCAAACTGACTCCGCCGGAGATGCAGGGCGGAAGCTTCACCATTTCCAGCCTCGGTGGCATCGGCGGTACGGCCTTCACGCCCATCATCAACGCGCCTGAAGTCGCGATTCTGGGCGTGTCGCGCTCTGCCCTGCGGCCGGTGTTCCGTGACGGGCAGTTCGTGCCCCGACTGATGCTGCCGCTGTCACTGTCCTACGATCATCGGGTCATCGATGGCGCCGCCGCCGCGAGGTTCACCACTTATCTGGCGCAGGTTCTCGCGGATCCGCGTGGGTTGATGGAGGCGGTTCCGTGAGTCGAATCGATCTGGTGGTTCCCGATCTCGGCAACTTCGCCGATATCCTCGTCGTGGATGTGTTGGTCCAGCCGGGCGATGCCATCGAGGTGGATGCTCCGCTGGTCACGCTCGAGACCGACAAGGCGTCGATGGATGTGCCGGCCACGGCTGCAGGGACGGTGGCTGAAGTGCTGCTCAAGCGAGGCGACAAGGTCTCCAAGGGCACGATCATCGCGCGTCTGGATACCGCAGCCGCGGCCGCGGCGCCTGCCCCGGGGGTCAAGCCGGATGGGCCTGCCTCATCGGCCGCGACCGCTGCGCCGACCGCACCCGCCGCATCGGTCGCACCTGCCACGCCGGCCGCTGCCGCAACACCGGCCGCACGCCCCGCCGCACCGGCCAAGCCCGCCGACGAGGAGCTGGAGCACACGGTGCGCCAGCCCATCCTGGCGATGGGTCCGGTCAGCACGGAACGCGCTGGCGACACCGTGCGCATGCCCATGCCGGATATGACCCGGCGCGACTCCCCGGAAGTTGAATTCAACCGCTCGACGCAACTGCTGGTGCTGGGATCAGGTCCCGGTGGTTATACGGCAGCCTTCCGCGCCGCGGACCTGGGCTTGCGCGTCACGCTCGTGGAGCGCTGGTCCAGTCTGGGCGGCGTCTGTCTGAACGTCGGCTGTATCCCGTCCAAGGCGCTGCTGCACGCGGCCAAGGTGATCGAGGATGCCGATTCCATGTCGGCCCACGGCATCTCCTTCGGTGCGCCGGCGATCGATCTGCAGCGGTTGCGCGACTGGAAGGGCTCCGTCGTGAAGAAACTCACCGGCGGGCTGCGCATGCTGGCGAAGCAGCGCAAGGTCGAGGTGGTGCAGGGCAACGGCCGGTTCGTCAGCCCGAACGTGCTCGAGGTCATGGGCAGCAGTGGCTCGGAGCGGATCCGCTTCGACATGTGCATCATCGCGGCCGGCTCCGAGGCGATCCGCCTGCCCGGCCTGCCGCAGGATCCGCGCGTGATGGATTCGACCGATGCCCTTGAGCTCCCCGAGTTCGCGGGCGGGCTGCTCGTGGTGGGCGGCGGCATCATCGGCCTGGAGATGGCCTGTGTGTACGACGGTCTGGGCAGTCGTGTCAGCGTCGTCGAGATGACGCCACAACTCATGCCCGGTTGCGATCCGGACCTGGTGCGGCCGCTGGAGCGCCGCATCCGTGGTCGCTACGAGCAGATTTTGCTGAAGACGAAGGTGGCGCGGGTCGAAGCGCTGACGGAGGGATTGCGGGTGACGTTCGAGGGCGAGAAGGCTCCACCGCCGCAACTGTTCGAGCGCATTCTCGTGGCGGTCGGACGCGTACCCAACGGCAAGGCCATCGGCGCCGAAGCTGCTGGCATCACGGTCAGCGAGCGCGGATTCGTTCCGGTGGACAAGCAGATGCGCACCAACGTGCCGCACATCTTCGCCATCGGCGACATCGCCGCTCCGCCCATGCTCGCGCACAAGGCCATGCACGAAGCCAAGGTCGCGGCCGAAGTGGCCGCCGGACACAAGAGTGCTTTCGATGCCCGCGTGATTCCGTCGGTGGCCTACACGGACCCGGAGATCGCCTGGGTGGGATTGACGGAAACCGAGGCTCAGGCGAAAGGAATCCCCTTCAGGAAGGGCGCCTTCCCCTGGGTCGCCAACGGCCGCTCGCTTTCCCTGGGTCGCGAGGAAGGCTTCACCAAGCTGCTGTTCGATCCCGACTCGCATCGCGTGCTGGGTGGCGGCATCGTCGGAACCAATGCCGGCGATCTGATCAGCGAAGTGGCGCTGGCCGTTGAAACGGGATGCGACGCTTCCGACATCGGGCTCACCGTGCATCCACATCCCACGCTGTCCGAGACAGTTGCCGGCGCCGCCGATGCCTTCGAAGGGACGCTGACCGACCTCTACATTCCGAAGCGCTGAACGCTTCACAGCGCCTTGAGTCGCTCCAGGTAAGCCTGTTCGTCCGGCAGGGTTGCGGCGCGCTGCGCTTCCCACAGCGCCTGCGCGAGCGGCTCGATCATCGCGTGCTCGGCGGCATGGACATCCCCCAGCCGGGCCGCCAGCGCCGCGTGGATGGCCGCGATTCCGGCGGGGCGGTTCGTGGCCACCTGCTCGCGGATGGCCAGATGCAGCCCCATGTGCAGGAACGGATTGGCCTGTCCGCGCTCGGGCGTGAATTGCGCCGCCAGGGCTTCCTCACCCGTTTCCAGCCAGTGCACGTACTCGGGATGTTCGGCCACGACGGCCGCTACTTGCGCCTCCAGCGGCTCCAGCGGCGCCCTGGAGGTGAACTTGCGCCAGGCCTCCACGTAAAGGCGCCTGAGCTGCTCGCGACTCTGACCGGCGAATACCGCCATCGGGGCAGCTCCCGACCGTCAGATCAGCCGCACGGGCTTGCGTGCCGGCTTGCTGCGCCGCGGTTTGCCACCGGGGGGAGACCTGGCGCCGGCAGGAGATCTGGCGGTGCCGGGCGTCGTGCGGGTCCGTGCCGCGGATCCAGCTTTCTTCGCGGGAGTCTTGTGCCGGTATTCGCACAGATCGCGAATGATGCAGGTAGGGCAGGCCGGCGAGCGTGCGGTGCAGACATAGCGGCCGTGCAGCAGCAGCCAATGGTGGGCGTTGAGCAGAAATTCCTTCGGCGTCGTGGCGACCAGACCGTCCTCCACCGCCCGCGGCGTTTTGCCCGGCGCAAGCCCCGTGCGGTTGGCAACGCGGAAAATATGTGTGTCCACGGCAACTTCGGGCTGCCCGAACACCATGTTGAGGATGATGCTGGCGGTCTTGCGCCCCACGCCGGGCAACTGCTCGAGCGCCTCGCGGTTCGAGGGAACCTGTCCACCGTGCTCGGCCACGATGCGCTCGGACAGGCCGATCAGGTTGCGCGCCTTGGTGTTGTACAGGCCGACGGTCTTCAGGTACGGCTTCACGCCCTCGACGCCCAGCGCAGCTATCGCCGCCGGTGTGTTGGCGAGCGGAAACAACTTGCGGGTCGCGACGTTGACGCTCTTGTCGGTGGTGTGAGCCGACAACATCACCGCGACGAGTAATTCGAACGGCGAGCTGTGCTCGAGCTCGGTGGTCGGGTGGGGGTTCGCGGCCTGCAGGCGGCGGAAAATCGCACGGCGTCGGGCCGCGTTCATGGCTGTCAGGTCCCTGGGGCCGCGGTGGTGTGGGCAGCCTGCTTGCGCGCCGCGAGCAGCGCGCTCTGCTCGGCTTCGCGGCGCTCGAGCCGGCTCTGGTGAGCCTCGAAGCGTTGCCGGTTCAGGCCGGCAGAGGGCGAACTCGCCGCCGGCACCATGACGATGCAGTCCACCGGACAGGGTGCGATGCACAGCTCACAGCCCGTGCACAGTTCCGCGATGACGGTATGCATCCGGCGACGGGTTCCCAGGATGGCGTCCACGGGACAAGGTGGCAGGCACTTCGCACAGCCGATGCAGCGCTCCTCATCGATCGCCGCGACCCGGGGAGGCTGCTCGATCCCGTTGGCGGGATTCAGGGGCAACACGTCGCGCCCGAGCAGTCGCGCAAGCGCTGCGATCGTGACGGCACCGCCCGGCGGGCACTGATTGATCTGAGCCAGGCCGGTCGCGATGGCCTGCGCGTAGGGGCGGCAGCCGTTGTAACCGCAGCGGGTACATTGCGTCTGCGGCAGTTGCGCGTCGAGATCTTCGACAGTGGGTGTCAACTGATCCTCATGCCGGGTTTTGCGCCGCTGTCCGGCGACAGCAGGTACAGTCCGGGCTCCTCACCGCTTGCCGCCAGCACCATGCCCTGCGATACGCCGAACTTCATCTTGCGCGGCGCGAGGTTGGCCACCATCACGGTGAGCCGGCCGACGAGTTTCGCAGGGTCGTAAGCCGACTTGATGCCCGCGAACACCGTGCGTGTTTCCGTTCCGAGATCCAGCGTCAGGCGCAGCAGCTTGTCGGCCCCCTCCACGTGTTCGGCATTGGCGATCCGGGCCACGCGCAGGTCGATTCGCTTGAACTCGTCGATCGAGATCGTGGCGGGCGTCGCCGCCTGATCCTTCGCCGTGGTGGCTGGGGCTGCGGTGGCTGCGGCGGGAGTTGCGCCAGGGGTCGTGGCGGACGCGGCGACGCTGGCCGCGCCAGGACTGCCTGCCGGCGTCGGACTGTTGGATGTCACGGTGGGTGATTCCTTGGTGTCGAACAGCGCATCGAGCTGCTTGGGATCGACGCGGGTCATGAGGTGATGGTAGGGATTGACGCGTGTCGGCAGGACATCGGCGTCGCTCCACTGGAACGGCCGGTCCAGCCCGAACAGCTCCTGGGCCACACGCCGGGCCACTTCCGGTAACACGGGGGCGATCAGGATCGTCAGCAGCCTGAAGCCCTGCAGCGCGCGCGAGCACACATCCTGCAGCTCGGCGAACTGCGCGGGGTCCTTGGCCAGCACCCAGGGCTGATGCGCGTCGAAATCGTGATTGATGCGATCGGCCACGGCCATGATCTCGCGCATGGCCTTGCCGAACTCGCGCGCCTCGTAGTGGGCGGCGACGGCCAATGCAATGCCGTGCGCCTCGCGAACCAGCAGGGCCGCATCTGCCGCATAACGCAGCTCGCCGCCGAAGTGCCTCGTGATGAAGCTCGTGGCGCGGCTGGCGATATTGACGTACTTGCCGATCAGATCGCTGTTGACGCGCGCGACGAAGTCCTCGGCGTTGAAGTCGAGGTCCTCGACATTGGAATTGAGTTTCGCCGCGATGTAGTAACGCAGCCACTCCGGGTTCATGCCCACTTCCAGGTAGCGCAGCGGGCTGATGCCCGTGCCGCGCGACTTGGACATCTTCTCGCCCGACACCGTGATGAAGCCGTGCGCCCAGACATGATCGGGCACTTTGTAGGGGGCGCCGGCGAAACGCAGCATCGCCGGCCAGAACAGCGTATGGAAGTAGATGATGTCCTTGCCGATGAAGTGCAGCTGCTCGGTGTCCGCCGCCGCGAGGAATTCCCGGAAGGAACGCGGCTCGCCGCGCGCGCGGGCCTTGCCGGTGTCGAAATAGTTCTGCAGCGCGGCCAGATAGCCCACGGGCGCATCGAGCCACACGTAGAAATACTTGCCGGGCGCATCCGGGACCGGGATGCCGAAATAGGGTGCGTCGCGCGAGATGTCCCAGTCCCCGAGAGCCTCCTCGCCCTTGCCGCTGAGCCATTCACGCGCCTTGTTGACCACCTGGGGCTGCAGACGCCCCGGCGTATCCAGCCAGCCGGCCAGGAACTGCACGCATTTCGGGTCCGAGAGCCGGAAGAAGAAATGGTCGGAAGTGCGCATCTGGGGTTTCGCGCCCGAGAGCGTCGAGTACGGCTCGATCAGGTCGTTCGGCGAATTGACGATGCTGCACACCTCGCAGGCATCCGCGTATTGATCCTTCGCGTGGCAGTTGGGGCACTCGCCCTTGATGTAGCGGTCCGCCAGGAACATGCCCTTCACGGGATCGTAGAACTGCTCCACGGGCTTCACATAGATCAGGCCCGCAGCCTTCAGCCGGCGGTAGACATCCTGGGACAGCGCGACGTTCTCGGCCGAGTCGGTCGAGTACCAGTGGTCGAATCCGAGGTGGAATCCCTGCAGATAGCGTGGCCGGTCGGCCGCGATGCGCGCCACGAGCTGCTGTGGCGTGATGCCCTCCGCCTCGGCCTTGAGCATGATGGGGGCGCCGTGGGCATCGTCCGCGCAGACGAAGTGCACCACATTGCCGATCATGCGCTGGAAGCGCACCCAGGTGTCGGCCTGGATGTACTCCATGATGTGCCCGATGTGGAACGGGCCATTGGCGTAGGGCAGGGCGGTGGTGACGAAGAGCTTGCGGGGCATTGCCGCATTTTACACAGGCCGGTTCGCCGGCGCGGCCTTTGCCGGCTGCGGGGCGCCCCATTTCGCGCTGCGGCGAGCGCCGCGCCGCGCGCTCAGCCGTTGTCCTTGACGGGCTCGAATTTCGCCTTGTTGATGCCCTTCTTGTAGGCCTCCCTGCCCGTCACCTGGCGCGAATCCAGCAGCTGTTGGATCGCGGTGTCCATGGTACGCATGCCGAACTGGCCGCCCGCCTGCATGGTGTTCTCGAGCTGGTCGAGCTTGCCCTGGCGGATCAGGTTCTGCGAGGCCGGCGTGTTCACCAGGATCTCCAGCGCTGCGACGCGGCCCTGTTTGTCCGAACGCTGCAGCAGCTGCTGGGAGACCACGCCGCGCAATGAGGTGGAGAGCATCGTTCGCACGTGCGACTGCTTGTCGGACGGAAACACGTTGATCATGCGATCCACCGTGGGAGCCGCGCCGTTGGTATGCAGCGTGCCCATCACCAGAATGCCCATTTCGGCGGCCGTGACGGCGATGCTCATGGTCTCGAGGTCACGCAACTCACCGACCAGGATGACATCGGGATCCTCACGCAGGGCCGAGTGCAGCGCAGCCGCGAAACTCGGGCTGTGCACGCCGATCTCGCGCTGACTGATCAGGCAGCTCTTGCGCTGGTGCACGAACTCGATCGGGTCCTCGATGGTGAGGATGTGGCCCTTCACGCGCGTGTTGATGTCATCGATCATCGCCGCCAGCGTGGTGGACTTGCCCGAGCCGGTCTTGCCGGTCACGAGGATCAGGCCATTGTTGGCCCGGCACATCTGCCGCACGGCTTCGGGCAGTTTCAGCTCGTCCAGCGACAGCGCCTTGGAGGGAATGGCCCGGAAGACCGCGCCCATGCCGTTGAGCTGGCGCATCACGTTGACGCGGAAGCGGCCCCGGTCCGCCAGCGTGTAGGCGAAGTCGGCGCCGTCCTTCGATTCGAAGCGGTCGACGGCCGGCTTGGGCATGATCTCGTACAGCGCCTGCTGCACGAACTCGGGCGCAAGCCGCTCCGGCCGCAGGCTCGACAGATCACCGAACAGCCGGATCCGGGGTGGATCGCCGGCGATGAAATGCAGGTCCGAGCCGCGCTTGTCGAGGATCTCGTTCAGGAAGGAATCGATCTCGGCCATGGCGTGGTCTTCAGGCCGAGGCGGAGGAAGGCGCTTTCGGCGCCACGTTGGTGCCCGTGATGTCCACCTTCGGCAGCATCGCGGTGTCCGTCACGTACTTCTGGAATCCGCGCTTCTCGATCGCGTAGTTGTAGGCGTCGTCCGGATCTATCTCGCGCGCCTGGATGGCCGCGAGCAGCGACTGGTCCAGCAGCGACATGCCCAGGTCCCGGCCCATCTGCATCTGCGTCGGGATCTGGTGCGTCTGCTCCGACTGGATCAGCTTGGCGATGGCCTTGGTCATCATGAGCACTTCGCAGACGGCCTTGCGGCCACGAGCGTCGAGTGTCTTCACCAGGACCTGCGTGACCACCGCGAGCAGGCTCTGCGACAGGAAGCTCTTGGTCTGTTCGCGCTCCTCGACCGGCAGCGCATCGATGATGCGGTCGATCGTCTTGACGGCACTCGTGGTGTGGAGCGTGCCCAGCACGAGGTGGCCTGTTTCCGCCGCCGTCATCGCCATGGTGATCGTTTCGGCGTCGCGCAACTCTCCGACCAGGATGACGTCCGGATCTTCGCGCATGGCGGCGCGGACGCCCTCGGCGAAGCTCGGGATGTGTGTGCCGAGCTCCCTCTGGATCACCTGGCTGTTCTTGCTCCGGTGCACGAACTCGATCGGATCCTCGAGGCTGATGATGTTGAGTTTCCGGGTCTGATTCAGGTGATCGATCATCGCGGCGAGCGTGGTCGACTTGCCGGTGCCGGTGGAGCCGGTCACCAGGATCATGCCCTGGTGGAAATCGCACAGTTTGGTGACGATCGGCGGCAGTGCCAGCTTCTCCAGCGTCGGCACCTCCTGCGGGATGGAGCGGAACGTGGCTCCGACGCCGGTTTCCTTGCGGTACACGTTCACCCGGAAGCGTCCCCCTTCCGCGGAGACGTACGAGAAATCCAGGTCGTTGCCCTTGTTGAAGATCTCCGACTGGGAACGGGTCAGGATCTCCCCGATATAGCCTTCGAGCTCCCCGGGGCGCAGCTCGCGGAACTTGATGGGCATCAGATCGCCATGCATGCGCAGCATCGGGGGCACGCCGACGGCCAGGTGCACATCGGAGCAGCCCTGCTGCGTGCCAAGTTTCAGAAACGCGTCGATACGCGCCAAGGTGGCGACCCTCTCAATCGATATCCGGGGTTGTTTAGCCCGGAACGGGCTGGTGAATCAACAGGTTGTGCCCGGAAATTTGACCTAACGCACGGACTTTGGCAAGGCGCGTCGCAGGCGGCCAGGATCAGGGCCAAGCCGCAGCCCGGGGGTGGGGCGAATCGGGGGTCCGGGCCTGCGGGAGCCCGGGCCTGGAGGGGCCTGAAGGGGGGCTGGGGCGCCTCCAGCGCCGGTCTGCACCGCCTACCGGAACCGTTCCAGGTCCGCGCGCAGCTCCTCCATCGACTGGTGCCGCTTGGACTTGTCCACGGCCATGGCCTTCACGATCAAATCGGACAGCTCTTGCGGCAGCTGGGGATTCACCTCGCGCGGCACCCGAGCCTTGCCCTGCACGTGCTGGTACATCACGGACATGTGATCGCCGCGCGAGTAGGGCGGCACGCCGGTCATCATCTCGTAGGTGATCACTCCGAGCGCGTAGATGTCGGCACGCTCGTCCACTTTCTTGCCCAGGATCTGTTCCGGTGCCATGTACTTGGGCGAACCGATGACGTAGCCGGTCTTGGTGAGCTGGGTGTCGCCTTCGCGATGCGCCGCGGCGACGCCGAAGTCCACGATCTTCAGCAGGCCTTCCTGGTTGATCAGCACGTTCGCCGGTTTCAGGTCGCGGTGAACGATGCCGACCTGGTGGGCCACCGTCATGCCGGTGCACATGTCGATGCCGAACTGGACGGCGCGCTTCAGTTCCAGTGGCTTTTCGTTCACGACCTCGCTTCCCAGGGTATGCGAGGGGAAATACTCCATCGAGATGGCGTAGTTGCCCTGCATGTAGAGGAAGTCGTAGATGCGGATGACGTTCTTGTGCGTGATCTTGCGCGAGTAACGCAGCTCGTGCACGAAGCGCTTCATCACCTCTTCGTCGTTGGAGACGTTGGGGTTGAGGAACTTCAGGATCAGCCGCTCATCGACGACCGTATCCTCCATCAGCAGCACGGTGCCGAACGCGCCACGACCGATCCGGTCGATGTACTTGTAACGGCCTTCGATGATGTCGCCGGGCTTGAGCGTGCCGATGTCCAGACGCGCCGCGGCTTCCGCCTGTTTCGCCGCGGCGGCCACGGCCGTTTCGGACATGAGCAGAGTCTTGCCGGCCTCGGCCGGAGGCGGCAACGGCGGTCTGACGGTGGGCGGTATCGGCGCTGCCGCCGATGCGGCAAGCGGCGGCGGCGCGGTTGTCGCCGCGCCCGGCGAGGTGACCGAGGTCGGTGCAAGAGCGCCGGAGAGACGATTTTCCAGCTCCGTCATGGCGGCAACCGCCATGCGGGCAATGGTCTGGTCGTTGGAAGCCGCCTGGGCCTGCAGTTCCGTACGCAACTGTTCCGCGCGCCGTTCGTCCACCAGCTTGGCCAGAGCCTGGATCGCCTCGATCCGGACTTCGCGCTCGGACTGGCTGACGAGCGGCATCAGGGCATCGACGAATTTCGCATCGCCGAGCTTGCCGATCGCGCGCACCACGATGGGCATCGCCTTGGAATTGCCCTGCTGCAGCATCTCGGTCAGGCGCGGCAGGGCGCGCTTGCTACCGATCTCGGCCAGCGCGTCCACGGCACGCTCGCTGACCCACCAGTCCGTGTCGTGCGTGGCCTGGATCAGGGACTCGACCGCACGCTCGTCCTTGGTCTGGTTCAGGATCTCGATGGCCGCGCGGCGGATGTCATCATCCTTGTCGCGCACCAGCTGCAGTACCGCCTCGATAACGCGCGGGCCGCCGATCTTGCCGAGCGCATCGGCGGCGCGGCTGCGCACCCACCAGTCGCTGTCCTTGAGGGCTTCCAGCAGATACTTGACCGACTTCGCGTTGCCGACCTCGTTCAGCACCTCGACGGCGGCGCGGCGCGCATTCTCGTTCTCGTCCTTCAGGATCTCGATGAGAAAGCGGATCGTATCGGGATGATTTGCCTTGATGACGACGTCGATGGCTTTGTTCTGGACGTCGATCTCCGGGTCCTTCAGCAGCGCGCACACGCGCTCGATGTCGATCGGCCCGTCCATGCGCTGCAGCGAGGAGAGCGTCGCGCCGCGGATCAGCTTGTTGGGATCCTTGAGCTGGGCTTGCAGCGCGGTCTGCACCTCCGGCGTATTGAAACGGGCCAGCAGGTTGATGATGTGAACCCGCGCGATCGGGTCCTTGCCCTGCACCCGTCCGACCAGCTCCGACACCGAGCTCGAATCGACGATCTCGCCGATGATGCGGAAAAGTGCGGCCTTCTCGTTCGGCTCCTGCGCATAGGCTGCGGTCAGGAGCTCCCGCACCGAGAACCGGCTCTTTTGCGCGGCGATGACTTCGAGCACGGCGGACTTGGACACCCCGGGAGTGGCCAGCGCTTCGAGGAGCAGGTGCGGCGGATAGTTGCGGTTGCTCGTGAGCGCCCAGGAGATACCGGCGATCACCCGCGCACTGCCCTCGATGAGGCCGCGCACGTACTGCGGAAAGGTCTTCTGGCTGACCAGGCCCGCCAGCACTTCGACGAAGGCGACGGTGGCGGTCTTGCCGGCGTCCGGCAGCGCGGCGAAGACCGGTTCGATGGCGCCCGGACCGAGGTCCCTGAGCTTCGCGATCGCCTTCTGCGTTGTCGCATTGGCTGGGTCGGTGGACGCCCTGATCTCGGTGATCAGGCGGTCGGCGCGCAAGTTCGTGAAAAAGCTCATTCAGCCTTTGACGTCTGGGGCCATCCGCGGGGTCGGTCCTCGTCCGGTGCCCGCGGTAGCGGGAAGCCGCCACGAGCTGAGGAAAGTCGGCGCACCGCCGGCGCGGCGGCGTCAGTCCATCCGGCCCGCGGCGGCGGGATTATGCCACAGCCTTGGCTGTGGCCACCGAGAGACAATTAACGGTACACAACCTGCGACAGGTGCGCCCGTGCCTCTACAATTGTCATTGAGTCGTCTCCTGCGGTTTTCAACATGATCGATGAACAGTCCCTGAATGCCCTGCGCACCGCCCTGGATTCCTATGTCGATCCCTGCCTTGGGGAATCCCTGGGAGCGGCCCAGGCGGTGCAGGCCGTGGACCGCCTGCCGGACGGCGCCCTTGTGGCGCGCATCCGACTCGGCTTCCCGGTGGGTGGCTATGCCCCCGAGCTGACTGAAGCGCTCAAGGCGCATCTCGCCGCCGCCGGTATCCAGGTGCCGCTGCGCGTGGAACTGTCGGCCGATCTGCAATCGCACGCGGTCCAGCGCAATCTCAAGCCGCTGGCCCAAATCAGGAACGTGGTGGCCGTCGCCTCGGGCAAGGGTGGCGTCGGCAAGTCCACGGTCGCCGTGAATCTTGCGCTCGCCTGGTCCGCCCAGGGTGCCCGCGTCGGCCTGCTGGATGCCGACATCTACGGTCCCAGCCAGCCGCTGATGCTGGGTCTGGAGGGACAGCGCCCGACATCGACGGACGGCAAGCACCTGCAGCCACTGCAGGCGCACGGAATCACCACGATGTCGATCGGCTTCCTCGTGGACGCCGAACAGCCCATGGTTTGGCGCGGACCGATGGTGACCCAGGCGCTCACGCAGCTGCTGTCGGAGACACACTGGGGTGCGCTGGACTATCTCGTGGTCGACATGCCTCCCGGGACCGGCGACATCCAGCTCACGCTCGCCCAGCGTGTTCCCGTGGCCGGCGCGATCATCGTCACCACTCCCCAGGACATCGCTCTCGCGGATGCTCGAAAGGGCCTCAAGATGTTCGAGAAGGTGTCTGTCCCCGTACTGGGAATCGTCGAAAACATGAGCACGCACATCTGCTCGAACTGCGGTCACGAGGAGCACATCTTCGGCGCCGGCGGTGGCGCGCGGATGGCGGCGCAGTACGGCGTCAGATTGCTGGGCGAGCTGCCACTTGATTCCCGCATCCGTGAAGAAGCCGATGGCGGCCGCCCCACTGTCATCGCGGCGCCCGACTCGCCGCGCGGCAAGGCCTATCTCGACATGGCGCGCCGCGCGGCCGGCGCGCTCGCTCTGCGCGCTCGCGACCGCAGCAGCGTCTTCCCGAAGATCGTCGTGGAAGAGAGCTGATCGAACCGGCCGATCGCGGCTGCGAATCCGTATATCATTGCGGATTCGCATATCGCCCGGGTCAGCGGAGAACGTTCCGGATGAGCATCAAGTCCGATCACTGGATCCGGCGCATGGCTGCGGAGCACGCCATGATCGAGCCCTTCGCCGCCGAACAGGTGCGGTATTCGGAAGGCCGCCGCCTGGTCTCCTACGGCACCTCCAGCTACGGCTACGACGTCCGCTGCGCCAACGAATTCAAGATATTCACCAATATCAACTCCACGATCGTCGATCCGAAGCAGTTCGACGAGAAGAGCTTCGTGGACGTGCAGGCGGACATCTGCATCATCCCGCCCAACTCCTTCGCGCTGGCGCGCACCGTCGAGTATTTCCGCGTGCCGCGCAACGTGTTGGTGGTATGCCTGGGCAAGTCCACCTATGCCAGATGTTTCCGCGGCGACACCCGCGTCGCGCTTGTGGACGACACTGCCCCGACGCTGGAAGAGATGGCGCGCCGCCATGAGAATGGCGAGCTTTTCTGGGGCTACAGCATCGGTCCGAACGGCCGACTGATCGTGAGCCTGCTGGATGCGCCTCGGTTCATCGGGCGGGACGCCTTGGTCGAGGTGGAACTGGACAGCGGCGAACGCATCCAGGCGACACCTGATCATGAGTTCATGCGCCGCGACGGCCGGATGGCCCAGGCTCATGCGCTGCGCCCCGGAGACGCCCTGATGCCGCTCTATCGCGACGTCGCCCGCGGTTACGAGATGGTGTATCAACCGATCGACGGCCACCTCTACCCGACTCATCGCCTGGCGGATGAGTGGAATGTCTCCCACCGCATCTACGCCGATGAGCCCGGCACGCACCGGCACCATATTGACACCAATCGCGCCAACAACCGGCCCACGGACATTGTGAGACTGGCTGCTTCCGAGCACATCCGTCTTCATAACAGCCGGACCTACGGAGCGGATTTCGACGCCAACGGGCATGGGGAATCGATCCCGGTCTTTCGTCGGTTTCCGAAAGTCATGGCCGCGTTCCGAGGTACGGCGCACTACCGAAATCACAAGGTCGTCGCCATCCGCGAGTTAGCGGGTGACCACGACGTCTACTGTCTCACAGTCCCGGAAGCGGGTAACTTCGCGCTGCAGGCCGGCGTCTTCGTCCACAATTGCGGAATCATCTGCAATGTAACGCCTTTGGAACCCGAGTGGGAAGGGCACGTGACGCTGGAGTTTTCCAACACGACGCCCCTGCCCGCCAAGATCTACGCCAACGAGGGTGTGGCGCAGATGCTGTTCTTCGAGTCCGACGAAGTCTGCTCGACGTCGTACAAGGACAGGGGCGGCAAATATCAGGGCCAGCGCGGAGTGACGCTGCCCAAGACCTGAGCCCCGCGGCATCAGCCGCGCTTCAGATCCTGGATCTGCATCGTCCACTGCACATCGTCGTCGCCACGCTTCTGTTCCACCCGGATCGGGATGAAGCCGCGCGAGGGCGCGCACCAGAAACGCGTCGTGCGCGGTGATCCCTGCTTCTGGCTGCGGTAGATGATGGTCTGGAAGCGGCCGATGGGCGTTTCGACGGTTTCCTCACCCTCGCGTGAGTAGTGGTATTCGCGCGCCGTGTTCTTGTCGATGATCAGGAAGCGGTCCGGAGTGCGCCCGTGGAGCAGTTCCACCATCAGCGCGATCTGCACCGAGAGGTCGTCCTGGATGCCCGGCTGCACGGGCATGTCGACTTTCGTGGCCTCGTAAACGCCAGTGACACGGCCATGCTCCCAATCGAACTTCACGTCCGCGTCGCGCTTGGTGTCGGACGTCCCATCATCGGCTTTGTAGCTGAGTGGTTGGGTGCCGGTGGCAGTCACGCGGATGATGCTTTCCTGCGTCGGCCGTTCCGAGAGCATGCGCCCGATGCCACGCGGATCGCTCTTGGAGCGATACACCCAGGTGTCGTCGCGACGCTCGAGCTTCACGGTCGAGAAGGCAACGGTCATGCCGTGCCAGATCCAGTTGTAGGAGGCCTCGAACGGTTCGAGCTCTTCGGCCTGCGCAGCGTTCAGCGGCAGGAGCGTCGCCAAGGCAATCGAGAGCTGCAAACACAAGGAGCCGAGGCGGCTCGGCCGGCGCGTCGCGGGGCGTCGCCGATGCCGGCGCGTCAGCGCATCACTGAGCGGAATCACCGAATTCTTCCACGATCGGGGTCTCCAGAGGCCGGCCATCCAGTGTGGGTCGCCCCTCATTCCAGAGAAGGCGCCCGCGTGCCAGCCACTCGATCACGCGTGGGTAAATGATGTGCTCCGTCGCCTGAACCCGGGCTGACAGGGGATCCTGGGTGTCGCTGGCTTTGACGCGCACCAGCGATTGCAGAACGATCGGACCGCCATCCAGTTCCGCCGTGACGAAGTGCACGCTCGCGCCGTGCCAGGGATCGCGGGCCGCGAGCACACGGTGATGCGTGTGCAGCCCGCGATAGCGGGGCAGCAGGGAAGGGTGGATGTTGAGAATCTTGCCCGCATAACGCTCGACGAATTCAGCCGACAGAACGCGCATGAAGCCCGCCAGAATCACCAGGTCCGCTCCGTGCTTGTCGATCTGCTCCGCCAGGGCGCGCTCGAACTCCGCGCGCCCTTCTACACCCTGCCAGGGCACGACGTGAGCTTCGATTCCCAGAGCGCGCGCGGTGGCGATTCCGTCGGCATCGGCACGATCGGAAACGACCACCGTGACTCGCGCATCGATGCGCTTCTCGGCGCAGGCGCGCGCGATAGCGGCCATATTCGTTCCGCGACCGGATATCAGAATGGCCAGATGTAGAGTGGATGGGGCGATCGCACTTACTCGTGGATGACGACGCCGCGTCCGCCCTGGCGGACTGCGCCGATGACACGCGCAGTTTCACCGCGCGCGTTGAGGACTTCCAGCGCTTTCTGCTGGTTCTCCGGAGCGACGATGGCCACCATGCCGATACCGCAGTTGAACGTGCGGTACATCTCGGCCGAGTCGATCCGGCCGGCGCGCTGCAGCCAGTCGAAGACCGGATCGCGGTGCCAGGCGCCGCGCTGCAGCTCGACTTCCAGGCCGTCGCCGAGCACTCGCGGAATATTGTCGGTGAGACCGCCGCCGGTGATGTGCGCCAGGCCATGCACGGGAACAGCGTGCATCAGCTCGAGCAGGGATTTGACGTAGATGCGTGTCGGTGCCAACAGGCGATCGAACAGGGGACGGCCTTCGACCTGGGTGGCCGGTGTCGCGCCGGCAACACTGATCAGCTTGCGGATCAGCGAGTAGCCGTTGGAATGAGGACCGGAGGACGCCAAACCGATGACGGCGTCGCCCGCTTTCACGCGGCTGCCATCGATGATTTCGCTCTTCTCCACGACGCCGACGCAGAATCCCGCCAGATCGTAGTCGTGATCGGAATACATGCCCGGCATTTCGGCGGTTTCACCGCCGACGAGTGCCGCTCCAGCCTGCGCGCAACCTTCGACGATGCCGCGAATGACCGACTCGGCGACTTCGACACGCAGTTTTCCGGTCGCGTAGTAGTCGAGAAAGAACAGGGGTTCGGCGCCCTGAACGACAACGTCGTTCACGCACATCGCAACCAGATCGATGCCGATGGCGTCGTGCCGGCCGGTGTCGATCGCCAGACGCAACTTGGTGCCGACGCCGTCGGTTCCCGAGACGAGCACGGGCCGCTGATAACGGCCAACCGGAATCTCAACCAGTGCTCCGAAGCCGCCAATTCCCGCCAGGACTTCGGGACGCTGCGTGCGCCGTACGAGCGGCTTGATACGCTCGACGAGCTCATCGCCGGCATCGATGTCGACGCCTGCGTCGCGATAGGTGATTCCCGGGGTTTCTTTCATGATGTGCGAGCTGGATCCACCGCCGAGCGGTCCCCCGGCCCTGTGATATTCTACATGTCGCCCGGCGCGCTGGCGCGGGGCATCCACCCCCTCTCGCCGCCGGCGCCGCCCCATGAAGTCCGAGGCTCGCACCACATCCGTTCAGACCCCCCGACGCCGCTCACCGCGTGCGTTCACGGTGGCGCTGGCCATGATTTGCTGCGGCGTTTCGCTGAGCGCCTGGGCCGGGCGGCCGGTGAGGGTTTACGAGGTTGACCTCAAGGGTGGCCAGTCGCCGGCCGCTCTGCAGGAGGCGATGCGTGAAGCTCTGGTGCGGGCGACGGGTCGGCGGGATTCCGCCAACGATCCTGTGTTCGCATCCGTGATCGCGGAGGCCCCCACGTACGTCAAGGGTTATACATCCGGCACGCGCGGGCAGCAGGTGATCTTCGACGGCGCCGCGGTTGAGCGCGCCATCACGGCCACGGGGCGGTCAGTCTGGGATCGGGATCGACCCTTCACGCTGGTGATCCTCTATCCACCGCCGCCGCGCGGGACGGAGGACGCGGCCCGAGCCGAGCTCGAGCAGGCGGCCATTGCGCGCGGGCTGCCCGTGACTCTCGTGCCTCTTTCGCCACTGGATGCATCGGGCAACGATCTGGGTCGTGACGCGCTGATGCAGATGGCACAGCGTTACGGCGGCGATGCGGTCCTGGTTGGTCGCGGCGATCAAGGGGGCGGCGGCCAGTGGCAATGGACGCTGCATACCAACTTCTCCAGTGACAACTGGAGTGGTTCGCTGACGGCCGGTATCGATGGCGCGGTGGATTCGCTCGCGCCTCAGGGCGTTTCCCTGGCGGACACCGAAATGCTGGCGCGTGTCCAGGTAGACGGCGTGAACGGACTGTCTGACTACGCCAGCGTCGCACGCCTTCTGGAAAGCCTTCCGGGCGCGCGTCGAGCCGGTGTTGCCTCGGCCAACGGCAGTTCGGTGACCTTCGACATCCTGATCCGCGGAGGCGCCGATGCGGTCAGCCGCTCGCTGGCCGGCGCCGCACACCTTGTCCGCACGGACGCGACGGGCGCGCGACTCGCCTACCAGTACCGGCCGTAGCCGGCGGTGGAACGGGGCTCGCGCGGATGCGCCATCTTCCCAACCTGATCTGCCTGGCCCGCATCGCGCTGGTGTGGCCGATCGCCGCGGCGCTCAACGATCACGAAAACCTCGTCGCGCTGGCGCTGTTCATGATTGCCGGCATGTCCGACGGGCTCGATGGCTACCTGGCCAAGCGTTTCAACTGGACTTCGGATCTGGGCAAGATACTCGATCCTCTCGCCGACAAGCTGTTGCTCATGACCGTGTTCACCGAGTCAGCATGGCTGGGGATCGTGCCGTGGTGGCTGACCGCCGCCGTGGTGGCTCGCGACGTCTTCATCGGTTTGGGCGCGCTCATCTATCGCATGTGGTTCGGGCCACTGAATGGGCGCCCCACGGTGCTGAGCAAATTCAACACCGCGCTGCAGCTGTTGTATCTCATGACGGTGATGATCGACGCGGCGCTCGGCTTCCCGCCGCATGAAGTGCTGGAAGCGCTTGCGCTGATCGTGCTGCTGACCACCGTCGTGTCCTGGGCCAATTACCTGGCAGTCTTCACGCGCCGCGCCTGGACGCCGCCGGTGAGTCCGGTCTGACCGTCTGCACGGCCATGCAGCAGCTTCCGCTCGGCGTTCGCATTCCCGATCGCGCGGTGTTCGAGAGTTTTCTCCCGGCCCGCAACCGCGAAGCGGTGGAGCACGCCAGACGCACCGCGGACGGCGAAATCGCGGGGGTGAGCTGGATCTGCGGACCCGCTGGCGCCGGCAAAACCCACCTGCTGCAGGCGATCTGCGCGCGCGCCGCCTCCGGCACGGCCGGCTACTTTCCGCTGCGCGAGCTGGTTGCGCTCGGGACCGGCATCCTGGAGGGGCTCACGCAGCTCGAGTGCCTGTGCCTGGATGATCTGGAGCAGGTTGTCGGTGTGGGGGAGTGGGAGCGCGCGCTGTTCGGCTTGTGGCGCGACGTTGAGGAGCGCAGCGCGCGACTGGTGGTGGCCGCACAGTCTCCTCCGGCGCTGCTGCCCTGGGCACTGGCGGATCTGGGCTCGCGCTTCGCGGCGGCGAGCGTGTTCCAGCTGCGCGTGCTGGACGAGAGCGAGCAGCAGCAGGCCCTGCAGCTGCGCGCCCGGCTGCGGGGTGTGGAATTGCCCGAGGAGACTTCGCGCTGGCTGCAGCGGCGATTTCCGCGGGACATGCGCACTCAGTACGAGTTGCTCGACACGCTCGATGAGGCGTCACTGGTGGCTCAGAGGCGCCTGACCGTGCCGTTCATCCGCTCCGTGCTGAAAGAGTGACGGCCAGTTGCGCGACCCGCCGGCCCAGCGCCTGCGCCAGCGTCTTCTCGTGCTCGGCCAGAATGCCTTCATCCTGACCTCCCGCGACATGCGAGGCACCGTAGGGTGAGCCACCCCCGCGAGTCTCGCTGAGCGCGCGTTCGGTGTAAGGAATACCCACCAGGTACATGCCGTGATGGATGAGCGGCAGCATCATGGACAGCAGCGTGGTCTCCTGTCCGCCATGCATGGTCTGTGTCGAGGTGAACACACCGGCCGGCTTGCCCGCCAGCGCGCCCGACAGCCACAGGCTGGACGTGCAATCGAGAAAGTACTTCAGCGGCGCTGCCATGTTCCCGAAGCGCGTCGGGCTGCCCAGGATCAGGCCATCGGCGGCGCGCAGATCCTCGAGCGTCGCGTACGGCGGGCCGCTCACCGGCACCGGTTTCGCGGGCCCGTCGTTTTCCGCGCTGACCGGGGCGACCGTGCGCAGTCTGGCGCTCGCTTCGGGCACGCTCTCGATGCCCCGACACACCTGGCGTGCCAGCTCGGCGGTCGAGCCCTTGCGCGAGTAGTACAGCACCAGGATCTCGGTCATCGGCAATTCCTCCAGCGCGGTGTCGGCCCGTGGCCTGCTGTGCAGGGAGGCCAGTACCCCGCGCGCCGCGGGATACGTTGCCACAGGCAATCGGTCGTCGGCCATAGCGGCATCACTCCATCCATGAGCGAACGGCCGGCAGTGTGAGCCGCCCGGCGCGCGCGCGGCAGCCGCCAAATGCGGCCGGTCCGCGCCATTACGTCCCCACACCGGGAGAGGCGGGCTCTTCTCCGCTGGGCTAGGCTACGATTTCAGCCGGTGATGGGCCGGGGTCGGGCAAGTGAGCGGCGGGCGAGGCGACGTGGTCAGGGGACGGAAATATCTGGTGGCCGGGCGGGTGCAGGGTGTGTTCTATCGCGCCACGGCTGCGGAGCATGCGCGCGAGCTCGGCATCCAGGGTCATGCGCTCAATCTGCCCGACGGGCGTGTGGAAGTGATCGCCTTCGGCGCCGAGTCCGCCCTCGAGGAGTTCGTCCGCCGCCTGTGGGCGGGATCCTCGGCCTCCAGGGTCACGAGCGTGCAGATCATCGCCGCAGAACTGGACCCGGCCGGCGCTCCAGCCGGATTCTCGACCCGCTGATACCGAAATCCCATCGAGGTCGTTCATGCCGAGTGTCCGCCTGAGTTCCCGGGTTCTCCTGAGCGCACTGTGGCTGCTGACGGTGCCGCTGGCACTGGCGCGACCACCGGCTCCCCAGCCACAGGCCGCTACGAGTCAGACCGCAGCCGTGGCCGCCGCCAATCCGCTGGCGGTGGAGGCGGGCGTGGAAATTCTGCGCAGGGGTGGCAGCGCGGTCGATGCCGCTGTCGCGATGCAGGCCATGCTGGGACTGGTGGAGCCGCAGAGTTCGGGCGTCGGTGGTGGCGCCTTCATGCTGTATTACGACGCCGCGAAGCGTTCGGTCATGGCTCTCGACGGCCGCGAGAAAGCGCCCGCCGGTGCGACGGCCGACATGTTCCTCGACGAGAACGGCAAGCCGATGACGTATCTGCGAGCCGTCCGGACGGGGCGCTCGACGGGCGTGCCCGGCGCCGTTGCCTTGCTTTCGGCCGCGCACGACCGACTGGGGAAGCTGCCGTGGAAGGATCTGTTCGAACCCGCCATCCGTGCCGCGACCGACGGCTTCAAGGTGCCGGCCCGGCTCGCCGGGTTCCTCTCGCCCGACTTCCCGCTGCCGGCGACTCCACAGGTGCTGGCCCTGTTTCACAACAGCAGTGGCGAGCGGCTGCACGCCGGTGACTTGTTCCGTAACCCTGACTACGCAGCGACGCTGAAGGCCATTGCGGCTCAGGGTCCGAAGGCGCTCTACGAAGGCAGCATCGCCGAGCAGATCGTCAAGCGCACGCATGAAGAGCCCACGCCTGGCACGATGACACTGAAGGATCTGTCGTCCTATCGCGCCGACTGGGCGGAGCCGCTGTGCCGCCCTTACCGGGAGTATTCGGTGTGCGTGCCGCCGCCACCCTCGAGCGGGCTCAATCTGCTGCAACTGCTCGCGATACTCGACCACACGGACATCGCGGACCGGAACCCGAACGATCCGCAGGCCTGGTTCCTGTTCACGCAAGCCAGCCGCCTGATGTACGCGGACCGGGATCGCTACGTGGCGGACCCTCAGTTCGTCTCAGTGCCCGTGGAGCGCCTGCTGGATCCGGCCTATCTGCGCGAGCGCGCGCGCCAGATCGGCGAGCGCGCCGGTCCTGCGCCGCCCGCCGGTCAGTTCGCAGGTCTCACACGGGCGCCGGACCGGACTCGCGAAGCGGCCGGCACGAGTCATTTCGTCGTCATGGATGCGGCCGGCAATGTCGTGTCGATGACCACCACGGTGGAGTCGGTGTTTGGTTCCGGCCGCACGGTAGGCGGCTTCGTGCTGAACAATCAGCTCACCGATTTCTCCTACGTGCCCACGGATGAGCATGGTCAGGTCGCCAACGCAGTGCAGGGCGGCAAGCGGCCACGGTCCTCCATGGCTCCCATCATTGTGATCGACCACGACGGTCGCTTCGTCGCCGGGTTGGGTTCGCCGGGCGGCTCCTCCATCCTGGACTACAACGGCAAGACCGTAGTCGGCGTGCTGGCCTGGAAGTTGTCGATGCAGGCGGCCATCGAACTGCCGAATGTCATCGCGCGTGGCAATGACTATTACGGCGAGGTTGAGCGGATGTCCCCCGCGGTGATCGCGGGACTGCGCGACCGGGGCATCGAGTTGACCACCGGCCACGCCGAAGGGTCCGGCTTGCACGGGCTGCTGCGCAGGCCCGACGGCAGCATCGAGGGCGGAGCCGACCCGCGTCGTGAAGGCATCGTGAGGCTGCTGCCGCCGCCGGCAGCACGCTGATCCATCGGAGAGGTGCCGTCAGCCTAGCGGCGCCGTTCGGCGCTCGGAAATCCCAGATCGTCGGCACCATTCCAGCGGGTCCACTGCGAGATGACTCTGTCCGGGTAATCCCGCTGGCCGATGCTGCCGTTGTAACGCGCGAGCGCCTTGCGCACGTCGTTGCGCTCGTAGCGCAGGTAATAGCGCAGGATCGCGCACCCCATGTGGATGTTCGGACCGATGTGGATCAGCTCGTAGCGGCGGATGCCGAGCTGCTCTGGCCAGAACGGCATGACTTGCATGAGGCCGACCGCGCCTGCGGATGAGACCGCCCAACGATCAAAACGGCTCTCGACGTCCATGACCGCCATCACGAGCCCGGGCGGAAGGCGCGCCTCGCCGGGCCGGTGTGTCTCGCAGTACACCTGCTTGAGGATCTCCATGCGCTCGTCGCGCTCGCGCACGGTGCGGCGCAAACGCGGCTCCATCAGCGTGTACCAGACCGCGGAGTCGTACTGGTCCGTGAAACACTCGGCCTGGGAGATGGCCCGCTGGATGACCCCGCGCAACTCGGGATCGCGCTGCTGATCTGCCTGAATCGCGGTGGTGAGCAGGGCGCCCGCGAGCGCGGCGGCCGCCCGCGCCTTCCGTGCCTTCCGCGCCATCCGCGCCGTCCGCAGCCCAAGCCGCGCGCGCGAGGGCGCAACCTCAGGCTGACATTCGCGACCTGAGAAAGATGAGGGCCTCGGCGAGAGCAAACTCCTGGCTGTCCGTATCGCGCCGGCCGCGGTACTCGAGACGGCCCGCCTCCAGGCCGCGCTCGCCCACCACGATGCGGTGCGGGATGCCAAGCAGTTCCGCATCCGCGAACTTGACTCCCGGGCGGGCATCCCGGTCGTCATACAACACCTCGATTCCGGCGGCAGTGAACTCGGCATAGAGCCGGTCGGCGACCTCGCGCACCCGTGCGGACTTCTGCATCCCGATCGGCACCAGCACGACCTGGAACGGTGCGATCGGTTCCGGCCAGATGATGCCACGCTCATCGTGATTCTGTTCAATCGCCGCGGCGACGATGCGCGTCACACCGATGCCGTAGCAGCCCATGTACATCGTCACTTCCTGGCCATTCTCATCCAGCACCAGTGCCTTCATGGGCGAGCTGTACTTCTGGCCGAGCTGGAAGATGTGACCGACTTCGATGCCGCGCGCGATCTTCAGGTGGCCGCGGCCGGTCGGGCTGGGATCGCCCTCGACCACGTTGCGCAGGTCGGCGGCGACCGCCCCCTGGATGTCGCGCTCCCAGTTCGCACCGGTGTAGTGCATGTCCTTCTCGTTGGCGCCGCAGACGAAATCGGCCAGCGCGAGTGCGCTGTGGTCAGCGTACAGGCGGCCACGGAAACCCACCGGGCCGATGAAACCCACCTCGGTCCCGCCCTGGCGCGCAATCCGCTCAGCGCTGGCCATGCGCAGGGGGCTGGCCACTCCCGGCAGCTTCTGCGCCTTGATGGCATTCAGCTCGTGGTCGCCCCGCACCACCAGGGCCACCACGTCGTCCTCGGTCCCGTCCACCAGAAGTGTCTTGATCGTCCGATCCGGCGCGACTTTCAGAAAGCGCGCCAGGCCCTCGATCGTCTTCGCACCCGGCGTCGCGACTTTGGTGAGCGGCTCACTCGGTGCAGGACGGGGCGTGACTGGTGCGACCGCAATGGCCGCTTCGAGGTTGGCCGCGTACTCATCGCCGTCCGAAAACACGATGGCGTCCTCACCGGACTGCGCCAGCACATGGAATTCCTGCGACAGGTCGCCGCCGATCGCTCCGGAGTCCGCACGAACCGCCCGGAACTGAAGGCCGGTGCGTGTGAAGATGCGCGTGTATGCGTCATACATCGCGCGGTAGCCCTCCCTGAGGGACGCCTCGTCCACGTGGAACGAGTAGGCATCCTTCATGATGAACTCGCGCGCGCGCATGACTCCGAAGCGCGGCCGGATCTCGTCCCGGAACTTGGTCTGGATCTGATAGAAGTTGACCGGCAGCTGCCGGTAGCTCTTCAGCTCGCGGCGCGCGATGTCGGTTATGACTTCCTCGTGCGTGGGACCGGCGCAGAAGTCGCGCTGGTGGCGGTCCTTCACACGCAGCAGTTCCGGCCCGTATTCCTTCCACCTGCCAGACTCCTGCCAGAGCTCGGCCGGCTGAATCACCGGC
>Ga0335083_10001736_pt1 | contig 29676 bp, 17 predicted proteins | sample Lox_Sample_42_FD_206716 | JGI IMG/M metagenome (GOLD analysis project Ga0335083, IMG submission 206716) | Soil microbial communities from Loxahatchee National Wildlife Refuge, Florida, United States - Lox_Sample_4.2 | ecosystem: Environmental > Terrestrial > Soil > Wetlands | place: USA...
TTGAGCCACTTGCCCCACTGCCGCACGATGTTCGCGTTCGAGCTCCACTGCTTGAGCTCGTACTCCCACGGCAGCAGCACGGTCTGGCCCGTGCCCGACATCTCGTTCACGCCGCGCAGGCCGGTGAACAGGTAACGGCGCGCCGGCCCGAACGCGTGACCGAACGAGATGCCGCCGCCCCATTCGCTCGCGAGCGCCCACAGCGGATACGACAGCGAGATCGAGCTGTCCGAGCCTTCGCGATTCAGCACGTGCGCGTCTTCGATGCCGCGCGGATCGTTGGTCGGGATCCCCTGGTTCGGATTGGCGACGTCGGGATCGAACACGTCGAGCCGCTGGCGCGTGAGCCGCGCGTCCGCGCTCGCCGACAGGTACAGGTGCGAGCCGAGCACGTTCTTGTCGAGGAAGACCGGCCCGACGGCAACCGAGCCTTGATCCATGCGCAGCGAGGCCGCGAGCAGGTCGCGGTTACCGAGGAAGTTGTTCTCCGAGATCGAGATCTGGAGCGACGTCAGCGACGCCTCCTGGATCGTGTACTGCGAGTTCAGGCGCAGGCTCCAGATGTCGCGCGTGACCACGAACAGATCGACCTGGCCCGGCGTCTCGGACACGACCGGCACCGCGACGACGACCGAGCTGTACAGCGGATCGTGCAGGCGCCGCGCGCTCTCGAGCACGAGCGCGTCGTCCCACCGGTCGCCCTCGCGGATCGTGAGCTCGTCGCGGATCGCGCGCTCGCGCGTCGTGTAATGGAAGATGTTGAAGAAGCGGAGCCAGTTGTCCTCGGCGAAGACGTTCTCGTTGTAGACGTGAACCTTCGCGATCGTCTTGCCCCACGGCGCGGGATCGAGCTTGAAGTGGCGAGCCTCGAGCGCACGCAGGAGCGTCGCGCGCTCGAGCGTCGACTGCGCGGCGATCCAGTCGCACTTCGGCTCGTGCGCCGCGCACACGCGCTCGGCCTCGGCGCGCTGCTCGAGCTCGCTCGGCGGTCCGTCCGCGAACGCGGCGCGCGCCAGCATGGCCAGCACGACAAGACACGCGAACGCACGCACCGCCGCGAGAGTACACCGCGAATCAGGGCGCGATACCCCACGTGACGCGCGGGTTCTTGCCGAGATCGTAGACGAGCGTGATATCGCGCATACCGGCTGCTTCGAACCGCGCGCGAACTGCATCGGCTTGATCGAAGCCGTGCTCGACGACCAGCGCGCCGCCGGGCGTCAGGTGCTCGCGTGCAGCTGTGCAGATCGCGGACAGCACGCGCAGGCCGTCGGGGCCGCCGTCGAGCGCGAGCCGCGGCTCGCGGCGCACTTCGGGCGACAGCGATGCGATCACGTCGGTCGCGATGTACGGCGGGTTCGCGGTGACGAGATCGAACCGCTCGCCGGCGACGGGCGCCCACAGGTCGCCGACGCGCACGTCGACGCGATCGGCGACGCCGTTGCGCGCGGCATTCTCGCGCGCCAGCGCGACCGCTTCGGGCGACACGTCGGTGGCGATGATCTGCGCGGCCGGCAGCTCGCGTGCGAGCGCGATCGCGATGGCACCGGAGCCGGTGCACAGATCGAGCACGCGACACGGTGCCGCGCGATCGGTGCGCGTGCCGCGCGCGACCTCGATCACGGTCTCGGTGTCGGGCCGCGGGATCAAGACGTGCTCGTCGACGCGAAACGGCAGTCCCCAGAACTCCTGCTCGGCGACGAGATACGCGAGCGGCTCGCCGGCGAGCCGGCGCTTGATCAGCGCGCGGTAGCGGGCGAGCTCGGTTTCCTGTAGCGGCTTGTCGAAGCCGGTATAGAGCTGCACGCGCGTGCAGCCGAGCACGTGCGCGAGCAGCAGCTGGGCCTCGAGCCGCGCCGACGCGACGCCGGCCTCGGCGAACCGCTTCGCGGTCCAGTCGAGCACCGCGAGCGTGGTCCAGGTCTGTGGCTGCGTCTGCGACACGTCACGCTCGTATAGCATCAACCGACGATCGCGATGTCGGCGTGGTTGATCCCGGTCGCGCCGGTGACGACCAGCGCGCCGACCGCGGCGAGGGCGGGCCCGGCGTCGCAGCGCTCGACCGCGCGCTGCGGATCGATCCCGGCGGCGATGATCGCGTCCCAGGTCGTGCCGTCGACGTACGCGCCCGCGGGGGCCGGGCGATCACGCGGCGGCGGGCCGTCGATCCCGTCCGAGCCGGCGACGAAGCAGCTCCGCGGCGTGCCGCGCAGACCACGCGCGACGAGGAGGGCGAGCTGCTGCGCGCGACCGCCTTGCCCGTGGTCGGCGGGAATCTGCACGGTCGGCTCGCCCCATGCGACCCAGGCCGGATCGGTGCGATCGAGGATCTCGAGCAGTTGATCCGCGGCCGCTTCGACCGTGCCGGCGAGCTCGACCCAGCCGCCATGACCGGCGATGTGCTCCCACACGCGGTGGGCGAACAGCTCCATCGGCGCGATCACCGCGACGCGATCGCCAGCGCGGTTCGCGACCGTCGGCCCGCTGCCGACGATCGCCGGATCATCTCCGATCACATCGCTCGCGACGAGCGTCACGATCGGTGCGCGCGATCGCTGCGCGAGCTGACCGCCCTTGATCGCGGACAGGCGCGTACGCGCCGCGTTGATCGCGCGAATGTCGGCGCCGCCGTGCATGAGCGCGCGCACCTCGTCGCGCAGCGCTTCGAGCGTCACGCCCGGCAGCGGCCGCTCGACGAGCGCCGACGCGCCGCCCGAGATCAGCGCGAGCACGACATCGCCCTCGCCCGCCGACTCGACGAGCTCGATCGCGGCATCGCCGGCCGCGAGGCTGCGCTCGTCTGGCTCGGGATGCGCGGCGTCGCGCGCGGTCCAGCCGAGCGGCAGCGGCGCGCCGTCGAGCCGCGGCGCGATCGCGAGCCCGCGCGCGACCGGACCGGCGCCGCGCGCCATCGCGAGCGCGGCCTTGCCGACCGCGAGCGCGTACACGTCGCGATCGCCGAGCGGATGCGCGGCGAGCTCGGCGCGCACGAGCCGCGCCGGATCGCACGCGCGCACGGCCGCAGCGAACGCCTCCTCGCACGCCGCGCGCGCGATCACGTCCGCCACGCCGCGAGCACGCGGTTGATGCGCGCGATGCCCTCGTCGAGACGATCCTCGGGCACGCCGGTGAAGCACAGCCGCGCGAACCCGCCGCACGCGTCGCCGAACGCGCTGCCCGGCGCGAGCAGCACGCCGGCCTCGGCGATCCGCTCGAGCACCGCCATGCAGTCGTCGCCGCAGTAGCCGCGAAAGTCGACCCACAGGTACGCGCCGCCGGGCGGCTTCGCGGCGGGCGCGACGAGTGCGGCGAGCGCGCGATCGCGTGCGGCGCGGTAACGCGCGCGCGCCGACGCGAGGAACGGCGGGCCGGCGCGCAGCGCGGCAAGCGCCGCGCGCTGGGTCGCGACCGGTACGTTGTAGACCGAGTGATTGACGAGCCGGCGCATCGCGTCGACGAGTCGCGACGCGTGCGAGGCAGCGTAGCCGACGCGCAGCCCGGCCTGCGCGTAGCTCTTCGCGAACGAGTACACCGCGAGCGCGCGCGGCGCCGCATCGGGGACCGCGAGCATCGACGCGTGCGGCGCGTCGTACGTGTAGTGCTCGTAGACCTCGTCGGACAGGATCCACAGGTCGTGCTCGGCGGCGATGCGCGCGACCTGGGCGAGCTGCGTGGCATCGAGCATCGCGCCGTCGGGATTGTTCGGCGTCGCGACGTAGATCGCGGCGGTGCGCGCGGTGATCGCGGTCGCGAGCGCGGCGAGCGGCGTCTCCACCGGCACGACCCCGTGCGCGAGCGCGATGCCGCGGATGAGCGGCCAGTGCGGCGTGACCAGCACGAGCTCGTCGCCCGGATCGCACAGCGCCTGCACCGCACACGCGAGCGCGTGGGTCGCGCCGATCGCGATCTGCACGCCTTCGCGCGGCAGCCCGCGCGCCTCGGCGAGCGCGTCGACGAGCGGCGCCCAGCCGGCGGGCGCGCCGTACGCGTACAGATCGTGCGGCTCGGTCCACGCGATGTCGTCGAGCCGCGCCGGCGGATGCAGATGCGTGTCTCCGATCTGCAGCGGGATGACGTCGCCCGGAAACCGCGCGAGGTGCTCGCGCAGGCGCGCGAAGATCGACGCGGGCACCGCGGTGCCGGCCGCCGACAGCGAGGGGAAACGCGCCACGCGGCCACTATGTCAGAACGAGGTGCGCCACGCGACCGCCGCACGAGCCACGCGGCGCGGTCATCGCGGTTCCTCGTCGTCATAGTCCGCGCCGGACCTGCGAGACCTGGTCTCGAGCGTGATCGTCAGCTGCTGCCCGGCGGTCACCGTCACCGATTGCATCGGGCCGCCGCCCCCCGGGCCGGATGCGGCGCGCAGCTTGTGCTTGCCCGGCTCGAGCTGGACCGCGTAGTCCTGGACTCCGATCGCCACGCGCCTACCATCGACGAAGATGCGGCCCCTCGCGGCGTCGCCGAGGTGAACCGTGACGGTCGCCGGTGTCGTGGGATCGGGCTTCTTCGTCGGCGTCGTCGTCGGCGTCGACTGTGGCTTCTTCGCGGCCGTCGGCGTTGGCGTTGGCGTGGGCGTCGGCGTCGCCGTCGCCGTCGGCGACGTCGGCGTCAGCTCGGGCTCGGGCGGCTTCTCGATCGGTGTCGTCGCCGTCACCGCGGTCGTCACGTCGTGCTCGCTCGCCTGCGGCAGCGCGACGTGCTCCTTCCGCGGCGGCGCCGGATGCTCTTCTCTCGTCACCAGCGCGAACGCGCCCGCGGCGCCGGCTCCGAGCACCGCAACCGATGCCAGCGCGATCACGAGCCCGCGCTTCTTGCGGCGCGCGGGCGGTGGCTCCGACCCGAGCGACGGCATCGACCCGGCAGCCGGCGGTGGGGTCGTCGTGCCGCGGGCCGACGACAGCTGCGCGGTCGTGGTCGCACCGACGAGCGGCTGCGCGCGAATCTCGGCGAGCTCGGCGCGCACCTGCGCGATCGCCGGGCGCTGCGTCGGATCCTTCTCGAGCATCGCGAGCACGAGGCGGTCGAGCGCGGGCGGTGTGTGCGGCGCGATCTGGAACAGCGGCACCGCGCGCTCCGAGATGTGCTTCGCCATGATCTCGACCGCGCTGTCGGCGATGAACGGCACGTGGCCGGTGCACATCTCGTAGGCGATCGCGCCGAGCGAATAGATGTCGGCCGGAAAATCGACCTTGATGCCCTTCGCCTGCTCGGGCGACAGGTAGAGCGGCGTCCCCATCACGACGCCCGTGCGCGTGTGATCGATGCGCCCGTCGGCGCCGCCGTGCAGCTTCGCGAGGCCGAAATCGAGCAGCTTGATCTTGGGCGGGACGGGCGCGCCCGACATCGACTCGTTGACGCGGCCCTTGTGCGCGACGAGGAACACGTTGTCGGGCTTGAGATCGCGGTGCAGCACGCCCGCGTCGTGCGCCGCCTCGAGCGCCATCGCGACCTGATCGAGGATCTCGAGCGCGTCGGCCAGCGTCAGCGGCCGCATCATGCGCGCGCGCAGGGTCTCGCCGACGAGCCACTCCATGACGAAGAAGCTGCGCCCGTCGGCGAGCCGGCCGAAGCCGAACACGTCGACGATGTTCGGGTGACCGATCTGGTTCACGGCCTGCGCCTCGCGCACGAACCGGTCGACCGCCTCCTCGCTCGCCGACAGATCGCGACTGATTACCTTCACCGCGGCGCGCTTGCCGATCAGCGGGTGGCGTGCGCCGTACACGGCGCCCATGCCGCCCTGGCCGAGCTTCTGCTCGATGACGTATTCGCCGGCGACCGTGCCGGGCGCGAGGTCGTCGTCGGCCGACGTCCGCGCCGTGTCGAGCGCGAGCGAGCCGGTGCTGCCCGCCACGGTCGGCTGCGAGATCGCCGATAGCCGGAGCCCGTCCTCCGGACACACGGCGTAGGTGTCGGGCCACTGCTTCCCGCACTGTCGGCACACCGGCACGCGACGATTGTAGCGCGGCATCGGCACGGGCAGCCGACCGCTCGCGCGCTGAATCCCCGGGCAGACACGTGATTCCCGAATCTCGTAGCCGTAGATCGACGCTCGGGGTGGCGCGTCGAATCTTGATGCTATCCTCAGTCGTTGGGGCTCCAGATCCCCGCCCGGCGCATGGCCCAAGCTATCGATACCTCGGCGATCCGGCGGCTGATTTCGTGGGCCCGGAGGCGCATCCGCACCCAGCGCGCGCTCGATGGCGCGGTCACCGCGATGATCCTCGCCGCCCTGCTCGTGGCCGCGACGACCGCGGCCGCCCGCGCCGGGTGGATCGAGGTCATGACGGCGGCGATCGCGCGCGGAGTGGCACTCGCGATCGTCGCGGCGGGAGCGCTGATCTCCGCGGCGGGCCGCCTCGACGACGAGCTGGTCGCGCGCCGGATCGACCGCGCGTCGGGCCTGGCCGATCGACTGTCGACCGCGGTCGCGTTCGCGCGGCCCGACGCCCGCCACGACGACACCGTCACGCGCGACCTGATGGATGCCGCGATCCGCGACGGCGTGCGTGCGACCGCCCGCGCCGACGTGCGGGCCGCCACGCCGTACCAGCGGCCCAAGCAGCTCAAGGCGGCGCTCGGCGCGCTCGTGACGATCGCGCTCGCGCTGCTCGTCGAGCCGTGCACGACGCCGCACACCGCTCACCTCGTGCGCGCGCGCCCCGATTTCGGGCCGCCCGGCGCGCACGCGACGATCGACGCCGAGTACCTGTCGCCCGTCCCCGGCAACGTGTTCCTCGGCTCGCTCGCGAAGTCGCGGCCGATCACCGTGCTCGACTGGACGCCGGCCGCGATCGACGTGAAGATTCCCGACGACGCGCCGATCGGCGACGCCCAGCTGCTCGTGTTCGCCGCCGGCCACTCGCTCGGCGCGGTGCCGTTCAAGGTCGTCGACAAGAAGGACATCCGCTACCACCGCGAGGACTCGGTCGCGCTCGATCCCGACGAGAAGGCGTACGTCGAGGCGATCCTCGCCCAGCTGCGCGACGTCGCGAAGCGCGATCAGGTGCCCGAGCTCGACGAGTTCGCGAAGAAGCTCGAGCAGCTGCTCGGCCAGGCCGAGAACGGCGAGATCACGAAGGAGCAGCTGCTCGACGCGCTCGCCAAGGCCGAAGAAGCCCTCAACAAGGACGCCGAGCCGAACCAGGACGAGGTCGACAAGAAGCTCGCCGACATGGGCAAGGAGCTCGCGAAGGATCCGGTGACGAAGGACCTCGGCGAAGCGCTCGAGAAGAAGGACCTCGAGAAAGCGCAGCAGGAGCTCGAGAAGCTCGCCGACAAGCTCGAGAAGAAGGAGCTCACGCCGCAGCAGAAGGACGAGCTCGGCAAGAAGCTCGACCAGGTCGCCAAGCAGATGGAGAAGCAGGACCAGCAGGATCAGAAGAAACAGGACCAGCAAGAGCAGAAGCTCGAGCAGCAGGTCAAGGATCTCGAGAAGCAAGCGAAGGATGCCAAGACCGACCAGCAGCGCGCCGATCTCGAGCGCCGGCTCGACGACAAGAAGCGCGAGCTCGCGAAGCTGCAGAAGGAACAGGAGCAGAAGGACCAGTCCGATCAGCGCCGCGCGCTCAAGCGCCTGCAGAAGGACATGGAGAAGGCGGCCGAGAACCTGGAGAAGCCGCAGAAGGATCAGAGCGGCAAGGACCAGGATCAGAACGACGAGAACGAGCAGCAGGCGTCGCAGAAGCTCAAGGACGCCGCGCGCGAGACCGGCCGCGTCGACAAGGACCAGCGCAAGCAGGCCACGCAGAAGAAGATGTCGTCACAGATGGACGATCTGCGCGAGGCGATGCGCCGCGCCAAGCAGAAGGGCAGCAAGGGCCCCCAGGATCCGTTCAACAAGCAGGGCAAGAACTCCGACTTCGCGCAGCGCGCGCGCGGCCAGAAGTCGGGACAAGGTCAGTCGTGGAAGCCGGGCCAGCAGCCGGGGCAAGGGCAAGGGCAAGGGCAAGGCAGTAACGGCAACGGCTCGGGCGCGCAGCAGGGCGGCGATACGTGGGGCGTCGGCCACGACGACAACCTCGAGGGCGACTCGACCGCGAAGTCCGGTAATACGAAGGACACCGACGTCCAGGGCGTGACCGGCGACAAGGGCGGCTCGACGCGCGAGACGATCCTCGCCGCCGCGCAGAAGGGCTTCGCGTCGCAGGGCTACCAGAAGGTCTACGCCGATTACCAGCGCATCGTCGAAGAGGTGATGCGCACCGAGAAGCTGCCGAGTAGCTACAAGTATTACGTGAAGCGCTACTTCGCGAAGATCCACCCGAGCATGCTCGCTCCTGCCGAGGACAAGAAATGACCACCGCCGCCGCTGCCGTCGAAACCACCGTGTCGTCGTTCACGACCGATCTGCGCCGGCTGCGCGAAGAGATCGGCAAGATGATCGTGGGCCAGGAGGAGATCGTCGAGGGCGTCGTGATGTGCCTGCTCGGTGGCGGCCACGCGCTGCTCGAGGGCGTCCCCGGCCTCGGCAAGACGATGCTCGTGCGCACGCTCGCCGAGACGATCCACGCCACGTTCTCGCGCATCCAGTTCACGCCCGACCTCATGCCGGCCGACATCGTCGGCACGAACGTGATCGTCGAGGATCACGGCGGCAAGCGCTTCGAGTTCCAGAAGGGCCCGATCTTCGCGAACATCGTGCTCGCCGACGAGATCAACCGCGCGACGCCGAAGACGCAGTCGGCGCTGCTCGAGGCGATGAGCGAGGGCTCGGTCACGGTCGCGAAGCAGACGTACAAGCTCGACAAGCCGTTCTTCGTGCTCGCGACGCAGAACCCGCTCGAGATGGAGGGCACCTACCCGCTTCCCGAGGCGCAGCTCGACCGCTTCTTCTTCAAGCTCGTCGTCGAGTACCCCGACAAGGATTCGCTGCACACGATCGTCGATCGCACGACGACGGATGACGTGCCGAAGCTCGAGGCGGTGACCGAGAAAGGCCGGATCCTCGAGATGCGCGAGCTCGTGCGCAAGGTGCCGCTGGCGCGCCAGATCCAGGACTATGCGGTGCGCGTCGTGCTCGCGACGCACCCCGAGAACCAGGAAGCGACGCCGCTGTCGAAGCAGTTCCTGCGCTACGGCGCGTCACCGCGCGGCCTGCAGGCGATCATCCTCGCGGCGAAGATCCGCGCGCTGCTCGAGGGCCGCTACGCGGTCGCGATCGACGACATCCGCCACGTCGCGCCGGCCGCGCTGCGCCACCGGCTGATCCTCAACTTCGAAGGCGAGGCCGAGGGTGTCAAGCCCGATATGATCATCGCCGAGATCCTGAAGGCGACGAAGGAAGCGTGACGTAAGTGGTGCTGCCTGCGGTCTCGGGAGCGTTCCGCGCGTTGAAGCCGAAAGACGTGCCGCGGAAGAACCGCGCCGCCGATCGCAGCGGCCTGTTCGACGAGCGCTTCCTGAAGACCCTCGAGCACCTCCACATGGTGTCGCGCAAGGTGTTCGCCGGAAACCTGCGCGCCGAGCGCCGCACGCGCAAGGTCGGCAGCGGCATCGAGTTCGCGGACCACCGCACGTACGCGCGCGGCGACGACTTCCGCTACATCGACTGGAACCTGTACGGCCGGCTCGACAAGCTGCTGCTCCGCCTGTTCGAGGAAGAAGAGGACCTCCACATCTACATCCTCGTCGACTGCAGCGACTCGATGTCGATCGGCCAGCCGCTGCCGAAGCTGCATTACGCGATGCAGGTCGCCGCGGCGCTGACGTACGTCGGGCTCGCGAACCTCGATCGCGTCGCGATCGTGCCGTTCGGCGACCGCATCATCGACAGGCTGCCGCCGACCCGCGGCAAGAACCGCATCTTCCGCGTCTTCCAGTTCCTGCGCGACTGCGAGATCGGCGGCAAGACCGAGCTCGCGGAGTGCATGAAGGACTTCGTCGCGCAGAACAAGCGGCGCGGGCTCGCGGTGGTCATCTCCGACTTCTACGACCCGCGCGGCTTCGAGGCCGGCATCAACACGCTCCGCTACCACAAGTTCGAGCCGTTCGTGCTGCAGGTCTACGACCTGCGCGAGGCGTCGCCGAAGCTGCACGGCGACCTCGCGCTCGTCGACTGCGAGACCGGCGACACGCGGGAAGTCACGGTCTCGAAGTCGCTGCTCGAGGCGTACGAGCGCGAGCACGAGAAGTACTGCAAGGAGCTCGAGGCGTACTGCACGAAGTACGCGATGCCGTTCTTCCGCACGCACACGTCGATCCCGTTCGACGAGCTCGTGCTGCGGATCTTCCGATCGGGCGGGTTCTTGCGATGAGGCAAGCGAGCGAAGCGAGCGAATCGCATGCGGGCGGGCTTGTGCAGGAGGCCGAGCGCAGCGAGGACCTCCTGTGAGCTTCCTCGGACCGATCGCGGGCACGATCTGGGCGTACGTCGCGATCGGCGCGGCCGTGCTCGCGATCGGCGCGTACATCATCAAGATGCGGCGCCGCCGCTTCGAGGTGCCGTTCTCGCAGCTGTGGCAGCGCGTGCTCGAGCAAAAAGACGCGAACGCGCTGTGGAAGCAGCTCAAGCGGCTGATCTCGCTCCTGTTCGTGCTCGCGATCCTCGCGATCGTGTTGTTCGCCGCGCTCGATCCGACGCTCGGCGCGGTCGATCGCAGGGCGCGCAGCGTGGTCGTTTTGTTCGACGCGTCGGCGTCGATGAAGACGATGGACGGCAACGACAAGGGTACGGAGTCGCGGCTCGACGCCGCGAAGCGTGCGGCGAAGCGGCTGATCGACGGCATGGGCGGCGGCGACCTCGCGATGATCTTCAAGGTCGACGGCCAGGCGACGCCGCAGTCGCGGTTCTCGAGCGACGCGCCGATGCTCGACAAGCAGATCGACGACATCACCGCGAGCGAGACGCCGGCCGACCTGCCGCGCGCGCTCGGCGCCGCAGCCGATGCGCTGCGCGACCGCCCGAACCCGCTGATCGTGATCGTCTCGGATGGCGCGTTTCCCGAGTCCGAGCTCGCGCAGGTCAGCTGGGATCCGACGCACCACGACCTGGCCTCGATCGATCTCGGCGACATCGACGTCCGCTACCTGCCGGTCGGCCACCGCAGCGACAACGTCGGCATCGTCGCGTTCAACGTGCGGCGCTACATCGCGAACAAGGCCGCGTACGAGGTCTACATCGAGATCCAGAACTTCGGGCAGGAGCCGGCGCACCGCACGCTGACGCTGTTCAACGGCGACTCGGCGGTCCTGGCCGGCGATCAAGGGCGGATCGATCTCGCGCCCGGCCAGCGCGTGAGCAAGGTGTTCGCGAAGCTGCCGATCGGCGGCGACAACAAGCTGCGCGCGTCCCTGCGCCCGGTCGAAGGTCCCGGCGGCACCGACGCGTTCACGCTCGACGACACCGCGGTCGCGCTGTTGCCCGCGCGCAAGAAGCAGAAGGTCCTGATGGTCACCGAGGACAACCTGTTCCTCGAGGGCGCGCTGCTCGTCTACGAGAACGTCGATCCGCTCAAGGTCACGCCGGCCGAGTACGACGCGAAGCCCTCCCTCGCCGACGGCATGGACGTCGTGATCTTCGACGACCACACGCCCGATGTCATCCCGCCGTCGCCGACGTCGCTGATCTACTTCCACCCGACCGGGCCGAATTCGCCGATCGCGATCCGCGCCGGCGAGGCCACGAACCCGCACATCACCGAGCTCGACGAGACGCACCCGGTGATGCGCTGGATCACGATGAGCGACGTCTACATGGACCGGAGCGAGGTGTTCGCGCCGGACGCGAAGAAGGGCGAATCGACGCTCGCGTACTCGGTCACCGACTCGATCATCGCGGCCAAGCGCGACGGCCGCCGCAAGATCCTCGCGTTCGGGTTCTCGCTGCCGGCCGGCGATCGTACGAGCGCGACCGACCTGCCGATGCGCGTCGCGTTCCCGATGCTGCTCGTCAACGCGCTCGACTGGTTCGCCGGCGATCAGGCCGATCTGCTCACGACGTACCCGACCGGCCAGCGCGTGCGCGTGCCGCTCGACGGCGTGGTCGGCGCGAGCGAGGCCGTCGTCAGGGGCCCCGACGGCACGCTGACGCAGACGCCGATCATCGACGGGCTCGCCACGTTCTACGGCTCGCGCGTCGGCTATTACGATCTCACCGCGAAGGCGCCCGACGGCCGCGAGCTCGCGAAGATCGAGCTCGCCGCGAACCTCGCGTCGGCGAGCGAGAGCGACATCGCCCCGTCGACGTCGCTCACGCTCGGCGGCAAGAAGCTCGAAGCTCCCGAGGCGTTCGCGATCACGCGCAGCAAGAAGCTGTGGATCTACCTCGTGCTGCTCGCGCTCGGCCTGATCGTGACCGAGTGGGTGACGTACCATCGGAGGATCACGGTATGACGCCGGTCCGCAAGGCGCTGCGCATGCTGCTCGCGCCCGGGCCGATGATCCGGCTCGTGCTCGCGATCGCCGCGGCGATCGCGATCTGGCTCGGCGTATCGGCGTGGCTCGGCGATCGCACGAGCGTGTCGATCGCCGTCGGCCCGAAACCGATCGAGCTGCTCGCGCCGAGCTGGCTGCACCTCGTCGCGATCGTCCCGGCGTTCTTCGTCCTGCGCGTGCTGTCGCTCACCGACCTCTCGGTGCTGCAGCAGGTCGTGCAGGCGACGCTGCGCTCGCTCGTCGTCGCCGGCATCGCGTTCGCGCTCGCGCGCCCGTCGTGGATCACCGAGACGCACCTGGTCGCGACCGTCGCGCTCGTCGACGTCTCCGACTCGATCTCCGACAAGCAGCTCGCGGCCGCGCAGAAGTATGTCGACGAGCTCGAGGCGACCGAAGGCACCGGCAACCTCCAGGTCATCACGTTCGCCGAGAAGCCGCAGGTCGCGCGCGCGCCGGAATCCAGCGGCGGCGGCAAGCTGTCGGCCGCGATCGTGCGCCATCCCGGCGCCGGCGCCGGCACCGATATCCAGGCCGCGATGCAGCTCGCGTACGGCATCTATCCGAGCGGCCACGTCGAGCGCATGGTCATCATCTCCGACGGCAATCAGACGCAGGGCGACGCCGCGGTCGAGGCCTATCGCGCGAAGGAGCTCGGCGTGAAGGTGTCGTGGCACACGTTCGATCAGGACAAGACGAGCGAGGTGCGCGTCGTCGGCCTGACCGTGCCGGATGACTTGAAGGTGGGCCAGCCGTACGAGGTCACCGCCGAGGTGTGGTCGACCGAGAAGCAGACCGTCACGCTCGCGCTGCAGCAGGACGAGTTCCCGAACGGGCTCGATCCGGAGAAGCAGGTCGAGCTGCGCGAGGGCAAGAACCTGGTCAAGTTCAAGAGCGACGCCAAGCACGCCGGCTCGACGACGTATCACCTGCGGCTCGCGAAGTACGAGCACGACACCGAGAAGCAGAACAACGAGGCCGTGATGACCGCGCCGGTCAAGGGCCGCCCGAACGTCCTCTACGTCGAGGGCGGCGTGCTGCGCGAGCCCGGCGCCGGCGGCTACCTGCAGCGCGCGCTCGAGCACGAGAACATCGACGTCACCGTGCGCGGGCCGACCGGCCTGCCGTCGAACCCCAAGGAGCTCGAGAAGTACGACCTCGTGATGGTCTCCGACGTGCCGGCGCACCTGATGGGTGCGGGCCAGATGGCGGCGCTCGACGTCTACGTCAAGAACCTCGGCGGCGGGCTCATCATGGCCGGCGGCCCGGACTCGTTCGGCTCGGGCGGCTACGAGCGCACGACGATCGAGGAGATGATGCCGGTCCGGTTCGACTCCGAGAAGATGAAGGAGCAGCCGGACATCGCGCTCGTGCTCGTGATCGACCGCTCGGGCTCGATGCAGGGCCCCAAGCTCGAGGCCGCGAAGGAATCGGCGCGGGTGACGACCGAGGTGCTGTCGCCGAACGACTACATCGAGGTGATCGCGTTCGACAGCGAGGCGAGCGTGCTGGTGCGCCCGCAGCGCGCGGCGAACCGCATGCGCATCTCGAACGACATCGCGCGCCTGCAGTCGGGCGGCGGCACGAACATCTACCCCGGCCTCAAGCAGGCGTTCGACGACCTGCAGGGCATCAACGCGAAGGTGAAGCACGTCATCCTGATGACCGATGGCGAGGCGCCGAACGACGGCATCCAGGAGCTCGTCACCGAGATGCGCAACTCGCGGATCACGGTGTCGTGCGTCGGCGTGCAGGGCGCCGACCGCAATCTGCTCACGATGATCTCGGAGGCCGGCGAGGGCCGCCTGTACATGGTCGACGACATCGGCTCGCTGCCGAAGATCTTCATGAAGGAGACGCAGGAGGCGCAGAAGAGCCAGCTCGTCGAGGATCTGGTCAAGGCGCGCATCGCGAAGCGCGTCGAGGCGATCGAGGGCACGAACGTCGAGAACGCGCCGCCGCTGCACGGCTACGTCACGACCAAGCCGAAGCCGACGTCGGAGACGATCCTGATCTCGGATCTCGGCGAGCCGCTGCTCGCGCGCTGGCGGTACGGCGCGGGCACGAGCGTGGCGTGGACGAGCGACGTCAAGAACCGGTGGAGCGTCGACTGGATCCGCTGGTCGGGTTACCCGAAGTTCTGGGCGCAGGTGATCCGCTCGTCCATGCGCCGCAAGGTCTACGGCAGCTACGATCTGTACGCGAAGGTCGCCGACGGCCGCGCCGAGGTCACGGTCGACGCGATCGACTCCGGCGATCGTTTCGTCAACGAGCTCGACACCCAGCTCGAGGTGATCGATCCGGCGACGAACAAGGTCACGCAGAAGATGCCGATGGCGCAGACCGCGGCCGGCCGCTACACGGCCGACTTCAAGATCCAGAAGTACGGGTCGTATCTGCTCAAGGCCGTGCACCAGCGCGACGGCAAGACCGTCGCGGAATCGATGGGCGCGGTCGCGATGTCGTATCCGCTCGAGTACCTGCGCTCGACCCCCGACCTCGAGCCGATGCGCCACGCCGCCCAGGTCTCGGGCGGTCACGACCAGGCCACGCCGGCTCAGGTCTGGGATCCCGGCGACGAGAAGGTGCCGTACACCGAGGACCTGTGGCCGTGGGCGCTGCTCGCCGTCGTCGGCCTGTTCTTGCTCGATCTCTACGCGAAGCGCGTGCGGCTGTTCGGGTACCGGACGATCAAATTCCAGTAAGCTCGCCCGATCATGGCGAGCGGGCGAAAGACGCGAAGCGGAGTCGGCCGGCTGTCGAGCGCGCCGCGCAAGACCGGACGGCCGACCCTGCCCGGCCGCGCGCGGCGCACCTCGCCGCGCCCCACCGCGCCGGCTCCCGAGCGACTCGTCGATCGCGGCGAGATCGCGCGCGGCGGCATGGGCGTCATCCGGCGGGTCTACGACACGCGCATCGAGCGGGTCTGCGCGCTCAAGGTGATCGACGCGCAGCTCGCGACCCACCCGGAGGCACTCGGGCGGTTCATGGACGAGGCCCGGATCACCGGCCAGCTCGACCACCCCAACATCGTGCCGGTCTACGACGTCGAGGTCGACGACGCCGGCATCCCGTCGGCGCTGCTGATGAAGCTGGTCGAGGGTGACACGCTCACGCACCGCATCGGCCCGCCGGGCACGATGCGGTCCGAGCGCATGCTGCGCGAGCTGCTCGAGATCTTCCTCAAGATTTGCGACGCGGTCGCGTTCGCGCACAGCCGCGGCGTCATCCATCGCGATCTCAAGCCCGACAACGTGATGATCGGCGAGTTCGGCCAGATCTACGTCATGGACTGGGGCTGCGCGCACGTGATGGCCCCGGCGCGCACGCGGCGCGGCAAGGAGGGCGCGCCGCGCCGGACGTTCACCGAGGCCGACGGCACGGTGATCGGCACGCCCGGCTACATGGCGCCCGAGCAGGCGTGGGGCAAGACCGATCAGCTCGACGAGCGCACCGACGTGTTCGGGCTCGGCGGCATCCTCTATCACATCCTGACCGGCGACGCGCCGTATCCCGAGGAGACGTCGAGCGGCGCCGTGATGGCGGCGCGCCGCGGCGCCCCGATGCCTCCGAAGTCGGTGCCCGGCGCGCCACCACCGCCGCTCGGCTTGCGGCGCATCGTGATGCGCGCGCTCGCCGCCGAGCCCGCCGAGCGCTACGAGTCCGTCGAGGAGCTCAAGGCCGAGGTCGAGGGATTCTTGCGCGGCGGCTCGTTCTTCATGTCGCGCACGTTCCCGGCGGGCACGATCATCGTGCGCGAGGGCGACCCCGCCGACGAAGCCTACGTGCTCACCGCCGGGCGCTGCGAGGCGTTCCGCAAGCAGCGCGGGCGGCGCATCGCGCTGCGCACGTTTGGCCCGGGCGACGTGTTCGGCGAGGGCGCGCTGTTCACGACCGGCGCGCGCAACGCCAGCGTGATCGCCGTCGACGACGTCACCGCCGTCGTCGTGTCGCGCGAGGTGCTGCACGAAGAGCTCGCGCTCGATTCGTGGATGGGCTCGTTCGTGCGAGCGCTCGCGCTGCGATACCGCGACCTCGAGTCGCGCCAGCAGGTGATCGACCACGTGACCGAGCACGCACGCGTGATCGCGACCATCGCCGAGCACGTCACGCGCGCGGGCGCGTGGGTGCGCTCGGGCGTACTCGAGACGCAATGGTCGCGTGCGTGGGCGACGCTCGCTCCCGAGCTGCGCCTGCCCGAGCCCGCGGTGCTGGCGATCGTCGCGCGCTCCGGCACGGTCGCGATCGACCCGTCGCGCGACGTGGTGACGCTCGAGATGGCGTCGCCGTGACGGAACGAGCCCCGGCAAGCAACCGTGTCGGCTCGGAGTTGGTCTGAGAGGAGATGCGCGGCGGTCGCGTCGTGGTCGTGTCGGTGGCGGTGCACGCAGCGGCGATCGCGGCGCTCGTGCGGTTCGTCCCGAGGCGCGCGATTCCGGCGGTGATCGCGGAGCCGAGCGTGCAACGCGTCGAGGTCGAGATCGTGCCGGCGCCGCTCGCGGTGGCGCTGATCGAGGACCTCGGCCGTCCCGTGGCGCGCACGCGCGCCACCGCGATCCGCGCGCCGGGCGGCGGCGCGGCGCCAGCGCAGCAGATCGAGGCGCGCAGCGAGCATGCCGGAGCCGGCAGCGCCGAGCTCGCGCCGCCGCAGCCGGTCGTCGATCTGCGTGCGGCGCTCGACGCGCTCGTCACGCCGGGCGACCGCGTGCTGCCGCCGGCGGCTGGCGCGCGCTCCGGCCGCGTCGACGATGCGCCCGGCGGCCGCGCGGTGATCCACGATACCGTCACGACCGCGGAGATCGACCGCGATGGCTCGGTGCACCTGCACGACGCGCGCGACTTCGAGGCAGGGTGGTCGCCGCTGGTACACGCGGTGACGCATTACGACGAGCTCCGCCACGGGCTCGGCAAGCTGATCGACGACTGGTCTCGCGATCCGTACGCGGGGCTGCGCGCGGCCAGCGCCACGCCGGTCACGCGCGAGGCGCAGGCGATTCCCGACTCGTGCGGCTCGGGCGTCGATTGCGCGCGGCTGGCGCAGGATCGCACGCTGCCTCGCAACACCTGGACGTTCAGCGCGCCGGTCGTCGTCGGCAAGTTCGACATCACGTCGTGGCTGATGCGCAAGACCGTCGGAGACCCGTACTCCTCGCGCAAGCGCGCGCTGCTCGAGCAAACGTTCGACGAGCGCGCCGAGCGTGGCGCCGCGTTTCGCGCCGACCAGCGCGCGCACAGCGCCGAGCTCGCGCGCAAGAACCTCGAGCAGCTGTGGGCTGCCACGCTCGATCCCGCTGCGCGCCGCGCCGCGCTGTTCGAGCTGTGGGACGAATGCGACGACGACGAAGCCGGTGCGCGCGCTCGCGCGATGATCGTCGGCTGGATCCGCACGCACCTCCCCGCCGGCGGCCCCGACGCGTACACCCCGGCCGAGCTCGCCGCGCTCTCGGCACACCGCAGCTCGGCCGCCCCGTTCGCGCCGTACGACCCGTAGCGCCTACTTGGCGAGCGGCTGGATCAGAAGCGATAGGCGACGCGCGCGAAGCCGGTGAGGCCGAGGATCGCCGGGTCCGCTTGGCCGCCGGTGGGAGTCAGCGCGGTTTGCGTGACGTACAGGTTGGCGATGCCGAGCCAGTCGCGGTTGAAGCGGTAGTACAGCGTGCCGCCGGCCGAGATGATCGTGCCGCTCGACGAGCCGAAGCAGGTCGTGGCCGACGTGCACATCGTCGTCATCACGGTGGTGGACGTGTCCTTCGTCGTCGACGCCGCGACCTCGGCTTCCCACTCGCCCTTGCCGCTCGCGAGCTCGCGGCCGGCGAACGCGCGCACCGCGGTCACGTCCGTGCGCGAGTACGGGATGTTGTCGACCGCGAACGTCGTGATGAAGTCCGCGCCGAGTCGCATGTCCGCGACCGAGCGCCGATCGGTGACCGAGGCGTAGACCTCGACGCTGCTCGCCGGATCGAGGTGGACCGCCGTGCCGGCCATCGCGCCGATCGGCGTGAGGTCGAAGCCCGGCCGCTCGCGATACGCGATCGCGCTCGTGATCTGGAACCGCTGCAGCTCGCCGAGCCCCGCCGACAGGCTGCCGCGCAGCTCGCTGGTCGCGAGCCGCGCGATGTAGACCTCGTTCTGGATCGCGGTTCCACCCATCGCCGCCGGCTGCGACAGGAACGCGTTGGCCTGCACGTTCAAGGTCTCGGTGTCGACGCGGTTCAAGCTGAGCGTCCCGCGCAGCCGCGGGTTCGGCTTCCAGTTCGCGCCGACCGACAGGTCGGTCAACCCCGCGTTGCCGGCGCCGAGCGCGTCGTTGTTGCCGAGCAGATCGACCACCGCGAAGTGATAGAGGTCGAGCTGGCTGCCGAACCGCCAGTAGCCGTTCGCGGTGCCGAAGATGCGCGGCTCCTCGCCGGCGAACGGCGCGAGCACGACGCCGCCGAACGATCCGTACGCAGCCGGCGTGCGATACGCCGCGCCGAAGCCGCCGGCGCCGACGAACTGGCCGATGTCCTTGTCGTTCGAGTCGCGGAGATCGGTGTAGTCGGTCGTGATCGAGCGCGACCCGCGCAGCGGATACAGGCCGCCGAACCCGAGCAGCGTGAACTCCTTGCTCTGCGCGTAGTCGATGCGAATGCCGTCGATCTTGACGGCCGCGAGATCGGCGATGAACTGGCGGCCGATGATGACGTCGGTGCGATCGCCGTTGCGGATGAGCCAGAGCTCGCGCAGCTCGTACTCGTTCTGGCCGTCGAAGCCCGACTGGATGTGAGTCGCCTGGACCGGGTTGAAGCCCGGCGTCGACGTCTGGTCGGGCGTGTCGACGAACCGCACGCGCGCATCGACGCGCGCCTCCCAGCGGCTCGCCGCGATGTGGCGGAAGTCGGTCTGCAGGCGGAGATCGGTGAACAGCTGCGAGAACGAACCGTTGTTCGCGCCCGGCGTGGTGCCGCCGGCGGCCGCCGGAAGATCGCCGCCGCTCTCCTTGTAGGCGAAGTTCGTCCAGGTCAGGCTGCCCTGGGTCAGCGTGCCCTTCTCGGTCTTGCGAGTGTCGGCCTTGTCGACGAAGAAGCGGTCGCGCTCGAACTCGTTGCCCTGCTTGCTGCTGCCGAGATCGTGGCCGGTGAGATCTTGCTTTTCGGGCAGCGTGTTCGCGGTGCCGCCGGTCTTGGGCTTGGGCTTGTCCTGATCCTCGTCTTCGTCGCTGTCGCTGACGCTCGCGTCGGAGTCGTCGTCGGCCTTCTTCTTGTCGGCCTTGCCCTTGTCCTTGTCGCTGTCCTTGTCACCCTGGTCGTCGTCGCTGCTGTCCTCGTCGTCGCTGTCGTCGTCGCCCTTCGCGTGCTTGCCGTTATCGGCCCAGGCTCGGTGCGGTGGAGCCGCGGTCGCGAGCACCAGCGCGCACGCGAGCCATCGCCACGTCGTCATCTGCACACCGAGTCGCGGCCGAGGATCGGGCCCGCGGTGGGTGTCGTCAGGTTCGTGATCCAGGTATTCGGGCTATGGCACGTCGCGCACCCGCCGACGTCGGTGGCGTGGTTGAACCCCGGCTCGTTCCCGCTAAACCGGCGCGCGTCCGCCAGGTGGCAGCTCTCGCACTGGCCGGTGAGCGCGTAGAAGTTGCCGTTGCGGTGGCAGTCGAAGCACGCGATCGTGCGATGCAGGCCGGTCAGGTTGCAGCCGACCCGCGAGTGATCGAAGCGCGCCGGCGCGAACGACCACTGCGTGTGGCACTCGCCGCACCTCGGCGACAGCGAGTTGTTGTGGATGTCGTCCTGGCGGTGGCAGTTGATGCACAGGTTGCCCGAGCCGGCGAGCGGGCGGTTGTCCTTGTGGCAGCGCTCGCACGCGATGTTGTCGTGCATGCCCCTGAGCGAGAAGTCGCCGACATCGTGCAACGGCTTGACGTCGACGAACGTGCGCGTCGTGTGGCACTGCTCGCACGCGGTGCCGTACTGGCCCTTGTGGACGGCCGGCTCGGGGTGGCACCCGAAGCACGACGTCGGCCGCGGCTTGAACGTGATCGACGGATGGCAGTCGGCGCAGCGCACCTGCAGGTGTTTTCCGTCGAGGTGGAACTTCGACATCGTGTTGTGGTTGAAGATGTTGTCGCCGGTCTCGACGTGGCACTTCTCGCACTTGTCGCCGAGCCGGCCCTTGTGGGCGTCGTCGTCCTGGTGACAGCCCTCGGCGCTGCAGTTCGCGTGGGTGCCGGCGAAGTCGCGCTTGGGATGGCACTCCTCGCACTTGTTCTTCTTGTGCTCGCCCTTGAGCGGCCACTCGCTGACTTCGCCCTTCGCGTCCTTGGGGAACGGCGCGTCGTGGTCGAACTTGAGCGCGTCCCACGTGCCCGGGCTGTGGCACGCCGCGCACGTGTCGCCGAGCGAGCCCTTGTGCAGCGAGTCCTCGTGGCATTGCCCCGACGCGTCGCAGTTCGGCTCGAGGTGCGTGAACGTCGTCTTGCCGGCCTTGTCGCGGCCGGTGTGGCAATCGCCGCACGGCACGGTCGCGTGGCCCTTGACGAGCGGGAAGTTCGACGTCGGCCCGTGATAGAGCTTCTTCATGTCGCCGTAGCGGACCTCGATCCTGCCGGCGTCGGTGTGACAGCCGGTGCCGCCGGCGACGCCGGTGCACTGGTTGCTCTTCCACTTGCCGTCGTGGACGTTCTTGTGCTGGTGGCAGCCGCGGCAGTCGACCTTGTGGCCGTTGACGACGGTGCCGACGCGCACGTCGAGGAGCCCCGTGAACTCCTCGAAGTCCGACGGGCTGCCGCCGCGGTGACAGCCGCGACACGGGATGTCGGCGTGCTTGCCCGTCAGCTGGAACTTGGTGTGCGCCGCGTGGTTGAACGTGTTCGGCACGAACTTCGGGCCGCCCGACGGATGGCAGATGCCGCACTTCGGCGGCGAGCCGAACTCCTTGAAGCGATCGCCGTGATGCGAATCCTTGGCGTGGCAGATCTCGCACGCCGAGTTCGGCTTGCCCTCGCCGAGCGCCTTGGTGTGGCACTTCTCGCAGGTCATCGCCTTGTTGCGCTTCGGATCGTGCGCCGGGCCGAGATCGAACCGCGTCTTCTCGGTGTGATCGAAGTTCTGCTCCTTGAGCGTGCGGAACGTCGGCGAGTGGCACCACTCGCACGGCCGCGTGCCGAACAGATGCCCGGTGTGCGGTGAGACGTGACAGCCGGCGTTGCCGCAGTTGTCCTCGCGCTTGCCGTCCTTGCCGACCGGCAGGTTGAACACGCTCTTGGGGTGGCACTTCTCGCACGCGACGTCGTGGTGCGAGCCGAGCAGCGGCATCAGCGCATCCTTCTTGTCGTCGTGGTTGAACTGCATCGTGGTCTTCGCGGGCTTCCACACGCTCTCGCCGTGGCAGCGCTCGCACGCGAGCTTGTCGCGCTCGCTCGCCTCGAACTTGTGCGGCTGCTCCTTCAGGTGGCACGCGCCGCACAGCCGATCGGTTCCCATGTACGTCACGATGCCGTGCGCGTCCTTGTGCTTGTGGCACTGCGCGCAGTCGGTGGTCGCGTGCTTGCCGTTGAGCGGCCAGCCGGTGAGCTGGTGGTTGAAGTCGTCGTGGCCGCCGGGCAGCGTCTTCCAGCCCATGATGCTGTCGCCGTGCGTGCCCTTGTGCTCGACGTGGCAGGTCTGGCACGGCTTGCCCCTCACGATCGGGGAGGCATGAAGGCCTTTGCCGGCGGCGATGCGGTCGCGGAGGTTGTTGTGGTCGTGGCAGTTGAGGCACTTGTCGTTCGACAGCTCCTTGGTGTCGCCGACGTGGCAGTCCTGGCAGTGGTCTTTGGCATCGAGCGAGCTGTGGCTCGAAGACAGCGGGCCGGGCGAGCTCGAAAAGAAATCGTCCGCGTACGCGCGGCCCGCGCACAGCAGCATCGCGACGAGCACGACCCGTCTCACCATCGCGTCGGCGATCCTACCAGGCACGGGCCCACGCATCCCAGATGTGGAACACCGCAAACCCCGTCAGGATGATCGTGAACGGCACGTGGACCTTCTTCCACGAGTGCAGCAGCAGCTGCGCCTTGCCCGCGACCACCTGGCGGCGGGTGATGACGATCATGCGGGCCGCGCGGCGCGCGAGCTCCTTGCGCGTCTTGCGATCGACGCCGAGCTGCTTGAGCCGGCCGCGCCGGGCGAGCGTGCGCGGCACGCGGTAGACGTCCTGGAACAGCAGCCACTGCAGCGCGCGCACCACGCCCTGCGAGCGCGCGACCTTCTGCGCGTGCGCGCGTTGCTCGCCGAGCTCGCGGTCGATCTCGGCCATCGGCACCGGCAGGCGCGGCCGGTATGCCTGGAACGCGCGCTCGTGGTCGAGCTCCTCGAGCTCGACGCCCGAGCTCATCTCCGGCACCTGCGTGTACAGGTAGCGCCCGAGCACGCCCGAGATCACGACGATCACCATGCTCCAGAACGCGGCCGACACCCACGTGTCGAGCTTGAGCGCGGAGTGCAAGATGATGAACATCGGGCCGATCGTGCCGGCCATGAAGTGGAAATCGAACCACATCGTGTTCGACGCCAGCCACCGGAACAGGCTGATGCGCCGGAAGATCGGATAGACCGCCGCGATCACCATGAGCCCGGTGCCGACCAGGCCGCAGTACACCGACAAGCCCGGGCCGGCGCGATACGTGATCTGCTCGAGCACGGCGGCGTCGGGAAGATCCGCGAAGTCGGGCAGCGCCTTGAGCTGGCTGAACAGATACGACATCGGCTTGAGCGAGTCGTACGAGCGCAGGATGATCTCGCCGAACGCGAGCAGCCACGCGGTCAGGCCGACCATCCACATCACGAGCGGCGCGTAGCGGCCGCGCTTGACCTTCGCGAGGCCGCCCGAGCGCACGACCAGGCCCTCGGTGAACGGCATCACCGGCAACAGCTCCTTGCGATCCTTCTTCTGCAGATCGTGATCGAAGCCGGTGCGGCCGAGCGCGGCCATCGCCGGCGCGCGCTCGCGGAACAGGTCGTACGCGTTGATCTCGATCAACGAGCCGGTCGGGCACGCCGACACGCAGGCCTGATCGCCGTACGCGACGCAGTGATCGCACTTGTTCGCGATCCGGCGCGCGCGCGCGACGCGGGGCGAGCCCGCGCCGAACTTGAGCGCGTCCTTCTTGTCGAGGCGATGCTTGAAGTGCTTCTTGAACGTCGGCGCGTCGGGCTCGACCTCGACCATGTCGATCGCGCCGTACGGGCACGCCTGCGCGCACGCGGTGCAGCCGGTGCACGTCGACTCGTTGATCACGACCTCGTGGCGCTCGTGATCGAACTTGATCGAATCGTACGCGCACGGATCGATGCAGCGCTGGTCGGTGCACGTCCGGCACGTGTAGATGAAGTCGAGCATGCCGAGCTGGTAGCCGCCCAGCGTCAGCCGGCGCGCGCCGTAGCGCTCCTCGCACGCCTCCTCGCACAGCTTGCAGTCGATGCAGAGGTTGAGCTGGCGCACGCGCACCATCTCGCCCGACACGCTGATGCCCTGGCGCACGAAGAAGTCGAGCAGCTCCTGCTTGACGCCCGACACCCACGCGAGCCGCTCGCGCGACACGCCGAGCGCGCGGCGCAGCCGGCTCTCGAACATCGGGTGGCGCACCGCGAGCTCGGCGATCCAGCGGTGATCGAGCGAGACCAGGATCGACGGCGCCGCCGTGTAGAACGCGATCGGCTGGCCGTGCGTGGCCGACAGCGCGCCCGAGTTGAACAGGTCGCCCTCCATGAACAAGGCGACGTTCTTGAGCGCGATCCGCGCGAGCGGCGGCGGCTTGATCAGCGACTCCTGCTCGCGCTCTTCCTTGCTCGCGTTCTCGTGCGCGAGCTGCTGCGCGCGGCGCTCCGAGAGCTCCTGCTCCTGGAACACCGCGGCGGCGACCTGCCCGCTCGCGACGTGGATGACCGGCGCCGGCTGGCCGTGCGCGAGCCCGATCGGGTCGAGCACGAACATGTCGCGCTCGAGCGTGCGGTACGCGATGCCGCCCTGGGTCATCGCGGCGACGAGATCCTCGTTCGGCACACCCTCGAACAGAGGGAGCTTCCGGATCACCGCGTAGGCCGACTCGAGTCCTGGTGGTACCATCCCCCCGCCCGTTCCGACCGGGACGTGCTGCTGGATGGCCAAGTTCGACATCGGGTCCTGCGCGACGAATGTCGCAACGAGCGTCATCGGGCCCGAGGGCCCGAAACAAGCAAACTGCGAGCCCAGCCGTTCCCTCTGGAGATTCGCTGGTCATTCTATCAGGATGCGCGGCGGAGATGTTGCGCTAGGGCCGATCGTCCGGGGAATGCAGTCCCCATTGCTGGCGCTGCTACTCCTCGTCGGAAAATCCGTCGCCGCCGATCCCGTGGTGATCGCGCCCGATATCCCGCCGCGTTCCGGCCCGCCGACCGCGGGCGGTCCGTCGGGGTTGCCACCAACGTGGAACCTCGACGGAACCTATCTCTGGCTCGCGCCGACCTTGGCCGCGAGCTGGATCCAGTCGCAGTGGGATTCCACCGTCGGCGGCAGCGCCGCCGTCGTACGGATCCGCGAGCACGAGCCCCTCGGCCTGGTCGGCGGCACCTTCGGCGGCAGCTTGTGGGCCGCGCGCAACGGCGGCCGGATCTGGCTCGACGCGCTCGCCGGCACCGAGCTTTTCGGACACATGGCCGGGGTCTCGGCCGGGCCGATCCTCGAGCTGTCCGAGGAGGCGCATCCGCGGGCCGGCGCGTCGGTCGGCGTGTGGGCGTTCGCCGGGATCACGCCGTTCGCCCGGGTCGGCTCGGTCACGGGGTTGGGGACGTTCGCCGAAATCGGCGTGCACATCGCGCTTCCGGTGCTGCGAACCCACGCGCATTGACAAGGTCGGCTCGGTGGGTTACCCATGCTGACCCTTCCGGGGCGTAGCGCAGCCTGGTAGCGCACTTGGTTCGGGACCAAGGAGTCGCAGGTTCAAATCCTGTCGCCCCGACTAGTTACGAGACTGACTCTCCGCTGACTGCACAGCCACTGCACGCGATCGCCTCACGTTTGTGAACACCGCGCTGACTTCCGGTTCGGCACGCGGCGACCTGAGTGCTCGCATTTAGCCTCCCTCAACGAGGAACGGCTCGACGACGAGATCGTAGTTGGTGCCATTGGCCTGCACCCACATGAGGCTGATCACGCCGTCAGCCACCATGTTGTAGCCGGCGAGATAGCTGCGGGTTTGTGTGCCCGATTCGAACGCGGCCCACGCCGCCCAGCCCGCGCTGCTCAGGGTCGTGTAGTGGATCGTCGAGCTCACGCTGGAGTCGATCACGAACAGCCACACGGAGGTCCCATCGGTCGCGAGGAACGGCCCGCTGGTCGTGCTGGTGGTCTGAGCCGGGATCGCCGCGGCCGTCGACCACGCCGAGCCATCAAACGCAAACGACGCGAACGAGGCGGCGCCGGTGCGCACCACGACCAGGCAGTTGGTGGTCGAAACGCAAACGGCGGTCCACTGGTTGGCGTCGACCGCCGTCGAGAATGCGGTGGCGGCGACCTGATCGACAGCCGAGGTCGTCGTCTGGTTCGTGCTCGCCCACAAGAGGTTGTCCAGATTGCCCGACGCGTCGTGGGTGAGACCGTCGCTTTGCACGGTGAGCACCGTGCCGTTGTCGAGCGGCGCTACCCAATGCGAATCGTTGCCTCCGGAGGGCGAGACAAACTGGAGATAGTTTGGCGTGATCCACGTCGGCGACCAGCTTGCGCCTGTATCGCTCGAGCCGCTGTATGTGATGTCGATGTTGCCGGAGTAGACGGGGTTGCAGTTCAGGTCGGCATAGGCCGACGTCGCATCGAACACGCGATCGAGGCTGTCGATCGCGACGGCCGGTCCATCGTCGTCCGCGAACACCGTCGCCCCCCCGCACCCCAGGTCGACCTCGGCGTCCCATGCGATCGCGCCAGAGGAGAGCACCGCGCGCACGTGATTGTGCTGAGCTGCCGCAGATCCCGTGGTGTAGGCGAGCGCGACGTGGACGATGTCGAGCCCGCCGATCTGTTTGGAGGCCACGCTGAAGTTGGCGCCACCGCGCAGTGGATACTTCGCGGTGAACGATGTCGCTTCCGTCCAGGTTACGAAGTCGGTCGTGTACGCGGCGTAGATCGTGTTCGTGGCGGGACCGTCCAGATAAAACAGCCACCACGTCGCTGAGCCGACGGCATAGACCAGGTGAGTCTGGGTCGGAAACCCCGGCGCGTTCGCGAGCGTCCCGACCGACGAGACAACGGTTCCGCCGGGCACCGCGTGCACGGGCGGCGCATCGGGATTCGCGCCGCTGGCGGGAACATCGTCGAAGCCGATCCGGCCGCAACCTGCAACCACGACGGCGACCAACGCCCATCCCCCAACCCCGCTGTCGGCACAACGCCGCATCGTCCGATCATCGGTGATTCGGACGGTCTTGTCGACATCGGTCACGAGCCGCCAGCGCGGGCTACGTCCACAGTTCGAGTTAGCTCGCTGCGGCAAACGCGGCGAGGGTCGCTAGCCATACCGCGTTGCTGCCCAGCGTCGCGGTCGCGCTGTAGCCGCCCGTCGTGGTGACCTCGCGATCTTCGACGATGTCGAGGTTGGCGTCGACGTGGGTCGTGAACCCGGTGCCGGCCGTGACGTCGACGCTCGACACCGGGATGCCGACGAGCAGATCGTGGGCATGCGTCGTCGTCGCGTTGCCGCTGTTCGGCGCCGTCGAGGTTCCGTACGCCGAGTGCTCGACGTCGAGCGCGTCGGTGGTTGCGAGGCCGCGGTACGCCGCCGCCACCGCGACCGGATTCGAGCTGCCCGAGAGCTTCACCGTGATCGTGTCGGCGCCGACGCCTTGCGCGACGTTCTCGGCGTAGTACACGCCGAGCGTGCCGACACCCGGAGACACGGTGGTCGCGACGAGCGCGTACGTGTTGTTGTCGCTGTCGGTCACCGACTGCACGGTCGTGCCGGTCGTCCACGACAGCGCGACGATGTCGAGGTCCCCTGCGTGCTGCGCGGTGGACAAGGTCAAGGTCACCGTGTTGCCCGCGAACGTCCCGCTCGCGCCTTGAACGAACGTGACCGGCGGTGGCGGTCCGTCGAGCGCGTCGATCGGTCGTGCGTCACCCGGCCGGCCGTCGAGCGCTCGTCCGTCTGGCGCGGCCGCGTCGCTGCCGGTCTGCGTGCCGTCGCCGCCCTCCATGCCGTGCTGGAAACCACAGCCGACGCACCACAACCACAGCAGGTGCCGCATGCCGATAGTATGCCGCATCGTCCCGACGCTGGACGCGATCAGAGCACGCCCGCACGGACCGCCTCGTCGTGCATCATCGCGATGATGGTCAGGGCCCGACCACCAGCGGCAGGTTGCTGGCCTGGCTGCCGTCACCGAGCTCCCCGTATGGCCCGTCACCCCAGCAGTACAGCTCGCCGAGCGAATCCAGAGCGCACGACCGGTTGTCACCGACGACGAGGGACGTCCACGTCTTTCCGGGCGGAAGCGCGACGGGCGCCGCGACCGGATCGAACGCGGACGTGACCCCGCGGCCGAGCTCGCCATCTGCGTTGTAGCCCCAGCACTCGACCACTCCGCCGCAGATGGCGCAGCCGGTCTCGTTTTCCAAGCCGAGCGCGGTGCATCCGCCGAGCGGCCCGCTGGCGTCGCTGACGAGCGCGGGCGCGAGCGTTTCGCCACCACCGGCTTGCCCGGTCACACCGTTGGAATCGAGCCCCCAGCACCGGACGTTGCCGGCCGCCGTCAGCTCGCACGCGGATGTGTCACTGACTTGGACCGCGACGATGCCGCTTGCCTCCTGCGGTACGGCCGGATTGGCATCGTCGGTGGTCGTGCCGTCGCCGAGTGTTCCGAAAACGTTGCCGCCCCAGCACAGCCGGGCGCCGCCGTAGACCGCGCAGCCGGACTGGCCACCGAAGCCGACGCTCTGGATGGTCTGGCCGGCGAGCAACGTCACCGACGGCGTGGTCGGCACGAATGTCGCTACGCTGGCGACGCTGCCCCAGCAATCGAGCTCGTTGGCTCCTGTCACCCCGCAGGTCGCGAGCCGACCGCCGAGCAGTCGGATCCAACCGCTCGACGCGGTCACGGTCGTGACCGCGTCGTCGGTCGGGCTGGCGATCCCGAGCTCGCCTTCCTGGTAACGGCCCCAGCAGTGCACGACCGTGCTCTCGCGAACACACGTGTAGTCGAAGCCGGCGACGAGGTCATCCGGTGTGGCGATGCCGGCCGGCGCGAGCTGCGGCGTCGGCGCGTCGCACGGTTGACCGGGCAGGCACGGCTGGTACAGCCCGCGCGCAACACCGGCGGTGACCGATCCGTCACCGTCGAAGCCCCAGCAGTAGAGGTGCGCGTCGCTCGCCGCCGCGCACGCGTGGACGTCGCCGCTCACGATCGCCGTCCACGCGACGTTGGTGGCGGGCGGCGGCACGAGCACGGGCGTCGCCGCGCGCGAAGCCTTGCCCTGGCCGAGCTCCCCGTCACCGTTGTCGCCCCAGCACGACACCTGCGAGCCGGCGCGCAAGCAGCCGAACTCGGCGGTCGACGCGAGGGCCCCCTCCGCGCCTGCGCGCTCGATCTGGTCGGCGGGGCCGAGCGCGACTGCGCTCGCGAGCGGAACGTTGTTGCTCCAGAACCCGTCGCCGAGCCCGCCGATGTACTCGGCGCCCCAGCACGTCGCCTGACCGCCATCGATGCCGCACGCGCCATTGCTGTCCATCGCGATCGCCGTCCACGCGGCGTCGGTGCCGATCTGCGTCGGCGTGCTCAGCGTACCGGTGGGGCTCGCGCCCCAGCACCAGAGCTGACCCGCGGTCGCCGCGGGATCGGTGCTCGCGATCGCGCACGTGCTCTCGTTGCGCGCGAACACGTGGAGCGGCGCGAGCCCGCCGGGGAGCCCCACCACCATCGGGGTCGGCACGTGAAGGTTCGCGCTGCCAGGCGCCGCCTGAGCACTGTCGTTCTGGCCCCAGCACAGGACGCCGCGAGTCGCGCTGATCGCGCACCCGTGGCTGGTGCCGAGCGAGACCTCGGTCCAGTCCGTGATCGAAGGCTCGATCTGGGTCGCGAATGACACCGTCACATCGCCGTCGCCGATCGCGGCGGTGGCGCCCCAGCACCACAGCTCCCCGGCACCGATCGCGCACGAGTGCTCGCCGCCTGCCGCGATGCGCTCGAACGCGGGGGGCGTCGTGTTCGGCGCGAGCGCGACAGGCATCGGTGTCGCGATCGCGCCCGCGACGCCGCCCACGGCCTCGCCCTCCAGGTCACGGCCCCAGCACGAGACGATGCCGTTCGCGAGCGCGCACGT
>Ga0335083_10001737_pt1 | contig 29666 bp, 25 predicted proteins | sample Lox_Sample_42_FD_206716 | JGI IMG/M metagenome (GOLD analysis project Ga0335083, IMG submission 206716) | Soil microbial communities from Loxahatchee National Wildlife Refuge, Florida, United States - Lox_Sample_4.2 | ecosystem: Environmental > Terrestrial > Soil > Wetlands | place: USA...
TAGCCGTTCTTGTCGACGATGAAACCGGTGCCGGACTGTTCCTGGCGGAAGGAGCGCGGGGGAGCGTCGTTGCCGAAGGGGCCATTGCGGAAGAATTTGCGCAGCAAGTCGTTGCCGTTGCCGTTGTCGTCGCCATCGCCGGGGTCCTGTTGAGGAGTGCCTTTGCGGTGCGGGTTGTCGGCGGTGGGATGCTCGGTATAGTCGGCGGTGATGTAGACCACCGAAGGCTCGAGCTTTTTGGCGAGGGCGCTGAATTCATTGCCGAGCTTGACCGGGTTTGGCACCACCAGCGGGGATGCGTCGGGTGCGGCGCCGCCTTGGCCTCGGGCTGCATGGACGCCGGTGTTGATGAGCGTGCCGATCACGATTCCGATGGAGAGCGTGAGGAGCAGGAGACTCAAAGACAGCAATTTCTGCTGCCGCATTACCTTGTACCACCGCATGTTCTGTTGTTCGCCTTTCTGGACGCTCGGCCGACTAACTATAACTAATATACCCGGTTTCCGATGAGGTGGTCGCGGGAATTTAGGTGGGGTGTGGGGGGCTGCGTTGGGAGCGTCTGGTTCAATCAGCGGTAGGCTTCACGCCGATGCCTCACTCGCACGATGCGGATCGTGCCATCGTGCAACAGGCGCATGCGGACGCGATAAACTCCTAGCCGGAAGTCTTTCGAGCCTGACAACTGCTTCACGTCCCCTTCGCCAGTATTGCCGAAGCGAGTTAAAGCGAGCAGCATATTCCTGGCTTGCTCGCGGTCGATGCTCGCGTAGATCTCTTCGGGCCGCTTCCGTGAAGCGGAACCGGTTCATAGATCGTACTCGCAACACCTCTTCCATGGAGACATCGCTGCGGAGAGCGCTCAGCGCTTTCTCGACATGGGCGAGCTCTTCTTCGGTCTCCGGTTCGTCGTCAAGCGGCGCTGTGAGCAGCGATAGTTCGACCGGGTCTACGAGCGAGCGCAGGATCTTCCGGGCCGCGGCTACGCCGGCTTCTGAGATGTGATCCACCAGTTTATGTAACTCTTCCCGCGTTGTTGTAGGCGTGGGCCAAATACAAGTCTCCCGCCAGAGCCGTCGGGTATCAGCCGCCGCCGGATTTTGGAAGCTGAGTCACGCTCACGTGCGCGTCCTTGCCGGTCACGGCTTCCCGGCGCCGGTCCAGTACCCGCCGGTAACCACAGGAAACTGCTCGGAATGCGCCCGGCACGGAAAGCCGGGCCTAGTATTCCGACCAGACGCTCCCATCGGAACGATGCATCCTTAACGCTACTGTGGGCCTTTGCCCGTTTTCAGGAGTCTTCGCAAGGATTGTCATCAATGGCTGAAGCGATTTGGGTTGTCGAATCTGAAGTCACCGCCGAGACGCGCGCCTACAACAACCTGTTCCAGTTGACCAATATCGCCGCGGGTAGCGCGCTGAACGTAACCTAGCCGCATCATGGAGTCGTAGCTGTAGCTGAGGGGCGGGCGTGTTGCTGTTGATGTCGGTCGGGTAGGTGACCTGCGTCACTTTGCCCTCGTTGTTGTAGGTGTAGGCCAGATTCAAGTCGCCCTGCGCGGTTTGGGTGAAATTCTGATGTGTGTTGGGATTGGTTTCCTGCTGGGTCTTAGTGACTCGCAAGCGCTTGCCCGCCATCTGGCCGGCCTGCGTGTAACTGAACATGTCGGTAAACATGGTGGTCCCGATGGGACCGCCGGCGTACGAGGCATAGCTTAAGGCCGGGTACTTGACCTCGACCAGCCGGCCGGCCGGTCACTCAGTCGACACCGCGGCATTGGGGTGTGACTAGTTTCTTCCAGTCGTCTTTGTAGGATCGATTGTCGGTGAAGTTGTTATCAATAAACTCCCACCACGCGCTCATGTAAATCTGGATTCCGACCCAGTACAGCGGCTGTTCCGATTCCGGTCTCGCCGACGGCCAAACCGCAACGGCATATCGAGTGAAACTAGGCTGATTCTTGCTCTCGAGAGGGTCTTTAAATCGGGCTATTCGTTCCAATTCTGGGCTTGATGCTGCGGGATTATCCGTTCTATATATCAGGGCACCGGGGCTGTTCTCGCGCCATACGGCCTTGTCGAGCATCGCCGAGGTGCAGACCAGCTCTTCGAGTGATTGACGATGTTTGATCCTTGTCAGGGAGGGAAGGCCTTGCTCGGCCCTGAGCTTTTCGAATAGGCGAGCGACTTCGTCCTCGACTTTCCGTCGCAGGTTTTGCTCCTGGGCGTCTTGTCGGGTTTGACCCGGAGCGGCGAGCGATAACACTGCAACGAGAAGGAGAGCTCTGCCAAGATTGAAGAGCCAGTCGGAGTTCATCAAAGTCTCCACGCCGGATCAAGGCAGTGAACACCCAGGCTTCCGTACAAGACGTCGACTCCCCCGTGTTGGATCGCGCCAATAGGAAAATTGTGATAGGGGTGGTACCTGTCAAAGTGGAAAGTGAGATCCTGGTTGCGATTAGTTGAGTGGTCGTGCAGATGGTGCTTGTGGGATGGATCCGTGGTCAGGACCGGGTCGGAATAGCGTCGGCCATTACCGTTGGGATCAAACAGGTTGATGAAATCGGTGTATGCCGCAGTGCCCGCGCCGCCGAAATCAGCGGCGACAGAGCTCAGCGATAGATCTAAGAAAAAGTGTCCGCCCTTGAAAAAGGTCGTCGGATTGGCGAGTTCTGACAGGGCGTCGCGATCGAGGGTATTTTGTAGAGCCGTGAGATCGGCGGCAGTTATATCGGCATCCTTTTGTGCCGTGATGCTGAGAATGTCGTCCGCCAAGTTGAAGAGTGTCGTTGTAGTCTTTGGCAAGGCCGAGCCCACGAGCTCGGCCCAGCACCTCGCTACTTTCGCGCTGGTGCACTAGCACGTTCACGAATCCGCACGTTCGATATGATGGCGTCCAACTCGCCATAAGCAAATCACTTCGGCTTGATTTCTGGAAAAGCGTCTAGTGACGGCTTCACCGGGTAGGCCACGACAATGAACTCATTTGGTGGCTTGAACCTCGCTGCCGCTGATAGGGGTTCTGAGGTGGGTACGCCCTCCACGGTATACCGAACGACGAAGGTGATGGTCCTACCCGAACACGTGGGAAGGTAGCTCGATTCACGCTTGAAGAATTGATCGAGCGCAATGCGAAGGAGAGGCTTGGCGCCTTCGTACTCTACTGCTCGCGCAATACCTTTCTTTCCGATGCTCACGTGAACTTGGACTGTGGCCGGAATACTCACGATTACATTACCGTTAACTCGTGGCACGGCAATTTCATTTACGCAATCCAGCGGTCCGTCAGCAAGAGACGGAGTCGTGCACAAGAAGAGGGTTGTGATCAACCGACAAGTGGTATGGTGACTCATGGCTACAATCTCAAGGTAATCCCAGCGTTTTACCGCAGTTAGCTGTAATAAGCGCGTCGTTTGGTCCGCTGTTGCCCGGATCCGGATCAAGAACGCCGACAAAATGTCCGAGCTCGTGGAGTATCGTTAAGTCCGCGTCGAACGCGGCGGCGTTCTGAAAGAGTCCGGCGTTCAAAATAATCGGAGTGCCCGCATCGTCGAAAGTCGTGCCGGCCTTTTTGCTGTTATCGGTTGCGAGAATGTCCGTTGCGAGAGAGAACACCCTGTAAATGTTGTTGCCAGTGAGGTCAGAGAGAAGTTCATCCAGGTCAAATCCTTTAGACGTCAGGAAGTTCTCGCATTTCTGATCTTTCTTGAGGGCCTTCACAAGATCCTTGAGGTCCGACTGGAACTGCTTCCAATCCTTACCGGACTGGTGAATACAGGTGTAGTACGTGCCACTCTTCCCGGTTACGTCGGGGCAAAGAGGAGGAGGAGCGCCCCCGCCACCTCCGCCGCCTGCACCCGGTACAAAGTCAAGGAATACGAACCACGCCGCTAACAACCCTGGGTCAATTCCTCCCCCGCCTCCGGCCGACGGGTCTGGGGGCGCATACATAGGGGGTCCTCCCGCAGTCAAGCCAGTCGGATCGCCAAGGTTCGCCGGGTCGGCACTGGCGTAGGTATAGCGATCCCAGCTCTGGGGGTTTCTGGCTTGGCCCGGCACGAGGTCCGGGGTCATGAAGCGGCCGAGGGTGCTGGTGTAGTAGCGTTGGACTAGTTTCACTAGCGCCGATTCGCCGGAAGCCGGGGTGGAAGCTGGTTGCAATGTTGAGCTTAGCCAGACTGCTGAGGTGACGTGAGTGGTGCTTTCTGAGTTGAACCCCCTGACGCGAGTTTGGGCTTCGGTGGGTTCGTTTGTGCAAAATTGCATTCTCGCGGCGGCTGAAGCGGCTAAAGAAAAAACAGGGCTCATTTTTTCTTTAGTCGCCTGAGTTGCTTCCATCGCTTTGCCTTTCCCCTGAGTGTAGCGCGGCAGGTCAAGCTGTTCGCAGTGTTGACGGGGTGCCGGGGGATACGCAAGGGGGTTTTCAGCGCGAGCGGTTTGAAAACCCTCTTGCGGGGGGAGCCGGGTGCGCGATGCGCGCCAGCGTAGTGTGCTGGCGTGTAGCGTGCTCCGGCGTGGGGGGAACCTACCCCGCCCCGGCTTGCCCCTGGGGGAAACGGGAAAGGGGCTTCCTTGCCGCGCGGTTAGGACCAGACGGGCCGCTCGCAGCGGGCCGGCGCAGGCCTGTGCGGTGATCAACCAGGCGCGGTGCGCCGCGCCGGACTCCCCGTGAGGGGCCGGGGGCGATCAAAAACGCGAGCGCGAGCGAGCCACGAATGCAACCGCGCGGGAGCGCGGAACGCCCCGCACCCGAAGGGCGAACCGGGGTCCGTGGTGAGGCGCCGCTCCCCTGTCGGAGGCCGCAGTCAAACGGCGAGTGTCAGCGAGCCATCGCGGCCGGAGCGGAGCTGGTTCCCCCCTTTGGGGATTCCTTAGATTGCGGGGGCGCCAAGGAGGGGGGAGTCCAGAGGGGGGAACCTGCGGCGGGGGGCAGCGCTGCGGGGCGGTTTCCCCGCGAGGGGACGGAAGGGGCGATCAAACAACGCGAGCGCGAGCGAGCTTCCAAGCATTCGCGCGGGAGCGCGTTGCGGCGCGGTAGAGCGAGCCTCGCGAGCGGCGCCGCTGTAAGGGCCGAATGCGAGTGAGGCTGATTGAGACGCGCGGGAGCGCGGTGAGCACCTTGTTTCCTCAGAGCCGTTTCACTTCGAGATCGGGAATCGTCTGGAAGTGGCGCACATTGTGCGTTGCAACTCCGTAGCCGAACTCGAGCGCGGTCGCTCCGATCACCAGATCTTGAAACGGAATGACAACGCCTCGGCGCCTGGATTCTCCATCTATCCTCGCTGCGCGCCTTGCGATATCGAACGTCAACGGATGCGTTGGTACGGCTGCGAAAAGATCCTCGAAAAATTTCCGCCGGCGTTCGGCTTGCGACGCGTCCTTGGCTCGCCAGATGCCGTGCTCCAGTTCGATTACGCTCACTGTGGCCAGGGCAATCGAGTCCGTTCCCAGCACGGCTCGGAGATCGTCCAGAAGCTCGATGGCGGTCTGTCCCTTCCTCTCTCCAGCAATGACGGCGCTGGAGTCGAGAATCAGTCCCATGCCGAGGTGTCGAGCGGTTGACGCTGGGCTATGATTTCTTCCAGGTCTTTGGCGAAGTCTTCATCCAGGGTCGCCGTGGAGCCGCGCGCCTTGGCAATGGCGATGCACTCATCGATGGGACGGCCCGGGCCTTTCACCGCTGTGATCACGGCCACGGGACGATGATCGAGCTCGACGATCACTTCGGCGCCTTGCCGGACTTTTTCCAGCGCGGCGGCGAAGTTTTTCGCCACTTCCGATTCGCTCATGTGGACTTGCGCCATCGCTTCGATCATAACTCGTCGTTGGCTTCTTCCGCGAGCGTAGCGAGCAGCTCGGCTTCGGCGGCGACATCGCGGGCTGATGCGTGGCGCGGTTTCAAAGTCGCGGCCGGATGCGTGGCCTTGTAAACCTGCTTGAGCAGGTTGATGGACACGCGTGTGTACAGTTCGGTGGTCGAGAGCTTGGCGTGACCGAGCAGCTCCTGGATGACGCGGACGTCGGCGCCGTTTTCGAGCATCAGCGTTGCCACCGTGTGGCGGAACAGGTGGCAGCCGCCCATCTTTCCGATCTTCGATTTCCGGAGATAGCCGCGCACCAGCGAGGTGAGCTGCTTGCGGTGGAACGCAACGCCCGATTCCGTCAAGAAGACCGTGCCGTCATCGGTTGCGGCCAACAGCTCGGGTCTCGATTCGCGGATGTATTTTCCGATCCAGGCCAGGGCGCGCTCGCCGATCGGGATGTGGCGGTCCTTCTTGCCCTTGCCCTGCCGGATCATGACCGTGCCGCGCTCGGAATCGATGTCGTAGAGTTTCAGATTCGCGACTTCCATGCGGCGCATCCCGGTGGCGTAGAAGATTTCGAGAATCGCCCGGTCGCGCAGGCCCTCGGGAGTCGCGATTTCCGGCATCGCAATCACGCGCTCGGCTTCTTCGGCGTTCAGGATGTATTTGGGCAGGCGGTTCTCCAGGCGCGGCAGCAGCAGCTCGGAGGCTGGGTTGTGCAGGATATAATTCTGGCGCGCCAGCCAGCGGAAGAAACCTTTCACCGCTCGGAGGCGGTAATTCTGGGTGCGGAAGGTGAGCGGCTCACCGTTCTTCTTGCGGTACTGGAACAGCCAGCGCTGGTAGCGCTCCAGCACCGGCCGCGTGATCTCGCGCGGATCGTCGAGCGAGCGCTCGCGGCACCAGTCCAGGAAATAGCCGAGACAAGCGCGGCGCGTGTTCACGGTGTCTTCTGAAAAATTCTGGGTCTGCATCCAGAGCAAATGCTCTTGGAGCAGCGTATGCATACGACTGGTTTTTTCGTTTGACTCCGGTACTGTGCGTTTAGGCCTTGGCTGCCGCATATAGCACTCCCGAGCCCGTGGTTATTGGCGTTGGTGTGACCCGACACCCCCCCGGCATCCCCCCGACTTGGGGCCGACTTGGGCCCGACAGGTTCTCTTCCAGGGCCGACTTCTTCGGATCGTAGTCGTGCAGCTCGTAGACGAAGCTCTGGCCGCGGCCGCCCTGGTGGACGATCAGGTATTCCAGTTCCTCCAGGCGGTGCAGATGGATTTTCAACTGCGTGTGGCCCCATTGGGTGTGCTCGCGGACGTCGCGGCGCGAGAAGCGGTAGTCCTTGCGGCCGTTCACCATTTGAGTGATCAGATCGAGCAGCTTTCGCGTTTGCGGCGGCAGCTCGTCAAGTGAGCGCTCCAGCAAGCTTTTCATGAGGCGGTCGGCGGTTTGGATGTCTTCGGGCGTGGCCTCGATGTAGGAGACGCCGCGCGCGGTTTTCACCGTGCGCTGATGCTGGTGCAGCAGCGCGATGGCGCGAATGAGCGTCAGGTACTTCATGTGATCGCGGCGGGTGCGCGTGCGGTGGTCGGGGAAGGTGAGATCGCGCGCGTAGGGATTGGCGACGAACAGCGGCTTTAATAAGCGCTGGGCGTTGCGGTGGATTTTAAGAATCGCCTCGCGCTCCTGTTTGGCCAGCAGACCTTCGAGCGTCTGCTGTTCGCGTTGCAGCTTGTGGATGGCCTGGGTTTGCTCGCGGTCTTCGTTCACCGTCAGGACCAGGCAGCGGTTGAGCAGCTCTTCATCGAGATCGATGGCCGTGGTTGTGAGAAAGATCATGACCGGGCCTTCGACGCGGTACTGGTGTGTGAGCAGGCGGCCGGTGGCCGGATCCTTGCCGGTGGAAGCGATAGTCAACACGCCTTCGCTCTGCAGCAGCTTCAGCGCGTAGGCCGCGCGAGCGGCGCCTTCTTCTTCAGCGATCGCGAGCACTTTGTGTTTCAGATCGCCTTCGCCCATGTAAAACAGCGACTGCCCGGTCATGGCCGAGTATTCGATGCGGTCTTCTTCCGGGACGAAGGCCAGCACGGCGTCCATGAGCGAGCTCTTGCCGGCGGCGGAACTGGATTGCACCAGCACCGCGAGCGGGGCGTCGAGGCGGCGCGAAACCGCGGCCAAGTATCCCACAAGTTTGTTGGTCTCTTCGCCGATCACGCCGCAGCGCGCGAAGTCGGAGAGGATGCGGTTTAGCAGATCCGGATCTTGGAGCAAGTCGAGCGCGGCTTGGCGGTCTTCGTTGGACATGTCGTGCTGGCGCTGCTTTGGTTCGAGCGCCTGGCGGATCTGTTTGTCCTGCAGCTCTTCGAGCTTCAGCAGCACGCGGCCCAGGTCGCGCTTGACCGCATCTTCGTTGATTTGCATTTCCAGTGCGGCTTGCTTGACGAAGGCCGCGCGCTGTCGCGCCGAGTACAGGTCCAGCGTATCGACGTGGAAGTTTTCAGCGCGCGAGGCCAGCACGTTCACCCGCAGCAGATCGTAGCTGAGATTCTTTCCAAGGCCCCGGATGCGGTAGCGGCGGTCTTCGAAGGTCAGGACGATTTCGTCGCCCTGTGTGGATGTGGATGGCTCCGGTTCGACAACCTGCCGCGCGGTTAGCGCCTTGCCGCCGAGCCATTCGGCGCTGTTCAACAGCACCGCCAGGCTCTTGTCGGCCGGCGTGACTTTGAGCGCGTACTCGTTGGCGTCCATGTTGTGCGGGAACAGCACGCGCGTGCACTCAATCCCACTGGCGATCAGTTCGGTTGCCAGGGCTGCAGCCCCGGTGTCGCCGGCCGCGTCGCGGTCGTAGGCGATCACGACTTTGCGCGTGTCGTACTTCTTCAACGCCGCGCGGTGATCGTCCGTGAATCCGCTCACGCCGTAGCTCGAGGTCACGTTGCGGAAGCCCGCGCACCAGAAGGTCAGGGCGTCGATCAGAGATTCGCACAGGATGATTTCTTCCGACGCTTCCAGCGCCTCCTCGTTCCACACGCCGCGGTGCGGTCCGGCCAGATAGAGATGCAGCGGAGTGCCGGGCCTCAGATCCTCGGTGATCTTGCGGCCGTACAGGCCGAGCACCTGGCCGGCTCGATCCAGGATGGGAATGACCAGCGAGCCGTTGAAGTGCTCGTGACCGGTGTCGCGCAGGATGCCCAGCCGCTGCAAGCGCCCGCGCAGCTCGGCGCCGGGCTTGCGATTGGCTTGCGGCAATCTCAAACCGAGTGTGCGGTTGGCGAAGCCGAGTTGAAAGCGCTCGATCATCTCCTGAGATTTGAGGCCGCGCTTTTCGAGGTAGCCAAGCGCTTCGGGCGACTGCTTCAGCGTCTCATGGTAGTAATGCACCACCTGCCGCAGCGCCTCGGCGTCGCCGGCCTCGCGGTCGATGGGCGGCGCGAGTTTTCGCACCGTGGAATGCTTGATGGGCTGCGGCGCGCCATCCATCAACGAGGGATGCTGGGAGCGCAGCAACTCCACCGCGTGCCGGAAGCTGACGCCCTGCGCGCGCATCACCCAGTCGATCACGCTGCCTCCGCTCTGGCACGCTCCCAGGCAATGCCACAGATTCTTCTTGGGACTGATCACCAGCGACGGCTCGCGATCCTCATGAAACGGGCACAGGCCCACGAGGTCGGCGCCGTGCTGCTTCAGCTTCACCCCGCGCGCCTCCGCCAGGCGCTCCAGCGGGACCTCCAGCTTCAACCGTTCGATCACCTCGTCCGGGATACGGGCCAATGCGCCTCCTTTCTGGCTTCATCGAAAAAGCTGTCAAGAGGGCGATACACGTTTCCGGGAACTCTCTTGACCTTGAAGTACCGTCTCTGAGAGTATACGTTATGCGTATAGAGAGTCAAGAGCCGGAGCGAGCCATGCAGGAAACAGCGTTTACAATCTCAGGTGCGATGCCCAGAAAAAAGTACGGAGAGACCACCTTTGGCGAGCGCCTGCAAGCCATCCGCAAGGCGCGCGGCCTAACGCAGGTTCAACTGGCCGAGGCGGCTCAAACCACCCAGCGGGCCATTTCCTACTACGAGACCGAGGCGGGATTTCCGCCGGCGCCCGCCGTCATCGCGCTCGCCACCGCGTTGAACGTTACCACCGACGAGCTGCTCGGCTTGAAACCTCCCAAGCTCGAACGCCCGCGCCGCGATCCCGAGACCGCCCGGCAGTGGAAGCGATTTCAGAGAATCGCCGCTCTGCCCGAACGCGATCAGAAGGCCGTCATCCGCCTGGTCAACTCGCTTGCCAGCGCAGGGGCCAGGTCCCGCGCCGCGTCGTAGCGTCGCAATGCCTCAGAGTGTCAGTCTTGGGTCAGAACACCTAATTATTAAAGTATCGGGATAATGCAACTGCGCGATTTGCTCTATCCCTGTTCAATCTGGTGCATCGCGTTTCGTTATCGATTTGTTGCAATGGCTTGGTCAACCCAACCGACATCGTTGGCGTTCCAGACTTTGCACCTGGAGCTTTGGACAAGCGATCCTTTACCCGACTGAACTTCGAAGGTCTCATACGTGAATGCGTCCGGGCCGCAGCCTGCAACCGACCTGCGAGCTAGAAGGAACCGCGAGTCCGGGGACCATAACACTCTCAGAACAATAGAACTCGCCAGGGTCTTCCGCGCTGCGAAAGTCTTGCCGTCAAAAAGCACTATGTTCGCTTGTAGAACCGAATACTTAGCGGCAGCAATCCACTTCCCATCTGGAGACCAGGCCACTTTCATGAAGCCGTCACCAAGTTTCTGGACCCCGCCGCTCGCAATATCGATGAGTTCCAGGGAGCGTCTGTGGATAGCAACCGCGTATTTCGAATCCGGAGACAAACTGATGTCTGTCCGCGTTAGGGCATCGTCACAGCCCTCGCCGTCCAAAATCTGCCGAGCCTTCCCATCCAAAAGATTCAGAGAAAAAACTCCGCAAACGACCCTGCCATTGTTCCAGTATTTCCCAGCTATGACAGCATCCACCTGACGAGGTGATATGGCTATGCTGCTCAGAAACGTGAAGTCGCCCGAACCCGAAACATCGCTTATGCGCTTTGAACCTAGTTCGATTCTGAAAAAACCCGGTGTCACCTTTGTCAGCTCCGTCAAGTCGTGAATCTCTCCAGCAGTGCTGTATAGCGTCTTCCCGTTCGGGCTAAGTTGATAGACGCCCAGGGCCCTCGGCAGGAGCACTCTCTTTTCGCTTCCTGGACCGAGCGGAAACAACACGAGGTTCCGGTCCGTCACATCGTACATTGCCGGAAGATATGGATAATTTGCGGGAGAATCGCCAGCGAACGTTGGCCGGCTGGACCAAGCCGCTGCGATTCCGACAATGCAAACGATGGCTGGTCTCCAATACTTCATAGACCTGGAACCAACCTGCCCCAGCCGGGCGTATTAGGCGGCGAGCCAAACCAGGAATAGGGATTCTTGTTTGGGAAGTACCACGCTAAGCCAACGTCGTACAAAAGAGTGAAGGCGTAGCTGTTGCTGTTATAGCCGTAAGGGGACCTAGACCCAATGATGGGGCGGTAAGGAGCAAAAACTCCATTCTGAGTATAGGCAGTGACCGCTCCGAGTATCTCGCTGACGTCATCGCACGCGTTGGCGCCGGTATACGTTTGCCCGACCTGAACGTTTCCTGGGAGACCGGGCCCACTTGTGCCCTTGGTGGCCGTCCCATTGGCCGCAAACACGCACCCGCCCTGGAGCGTCCCGCTTCCGTTGGGATTTGATGGTCCTCCTTCGCAAAGCCAGTTGAACGATGTTCCGTTGCTCTGCGTAATGGTTAGATCGACATACGTGTGCTCGGCTACGGTTATCCCGTTCACAATCACGGGCCGCTCGTAAAGAGAGACCGAACACTGAGGTTGCGGCGTGGACGGCGCGGGAGTTTCAACCGGTGGTGGGCCGCCGGTCTGACAAAACGGGCTGGGGGTTGGCGTAAAGCCGTCGGCGCCGACGCATGGATTATTACAGCTGGCGTCTGACGGGTCGCATCCGCCGCCGGCACCGATGTCGGGGTCTGCGGGCGCATACATAGGCCACCCTCCCGCCGTCAAGCCAGTCGGATCGTTAAAGTTCGCCGGGTCCGCATTGGCGTACGAGTAGCGGTTCCAGCTTTGAGGATTCTTCGTTTGGCCCGGTAGCTGGTCCGGGGTCACGAAGCGGCCGAGTGTGCTGGTGTAGTAGCGTTGATCGGCATAATCATTGCCAGTGGCCGAATCGCGCGTGTAGGTGGCGAACTTCACCTGGTCGTTGGGCAACTGCGGGGAATTGCGCTCCTCTCCATAAGGATAATACTTGCCCACCGAGCCCAGCCGGTCCTGGATCACCGGCTGGTAGCCGTTGGTATAAGCCTGCTGGCCCACCAGCTTCCCGCCGAAGTACACCCGCGTGTTCGTATAAATGAAGCCCATCGTAACATTGGTTCCTCCCGAAGGATTCCAGGCGCCCGTAGCCTGATAGCTGGCTAGCTGCTTGCCGTCGGCGCCGAACAGGTTCACAGTGTCCTGGTTCAGGTTCAGCACCCAACCGCTGCCCGGATTGCAGTAGCCGGACGTGGTGCAGCTTGCCTGCCACACGCGCTTGTTCTGCGCGTCGTAGAAATACTGCGCGGCTCCGCTAGCGGCGTAGCTCATCCGGTTCTCCACGTCGTAGGTGTAGCCGGTCGAGATCAGGTTGCCGTTGGCGTCGTAGCTGTAGCCTGAGAGCCGGTTGGTCGAGGCATTGGTCGGCGTGCTGATGGTGGTTCCTTGCGCCGTGCCGGTGCCGGTCCGGCCGGTCAGATTGCCGAAAGGATCGTAAGCCTGGGTCTGGGTCCAGCCGCTGCCTGAGGCCGAGATCAGCCGGTTCAGCGAGTCGTATTGATACGTCACCGTTTCACCGCTGATCGCGTCCGTGGCCGAGCCGATCTTGCCGTTGTTCGAGCCCCCAGTGTAGTTGTAGGTGATGTTGATTTTGGTGGATGGCAAATACGGGTCGCTGGTGGTGATATTGGTCAGCTGCATCAGGCTGTTGTAGGCGCGCGTCTCGGCAGCGTCGTAGTAATTGACCGCCGTGAGCTGGTTGGCGGCGTTGTAGGTCACGCCGTTTACTACCGGCTGGCTGTAATTGCTCCCATCTGTCATGTTGCTCAGCCGCATCATGGAGTCGTATGTATAGCTGAAGGTGGGGGTGGTGCTGTTGTTGTCGGTCGGGTAGGTGACCTGAGTGACCTTGCCTTCATTGTTGTAGGTGTAGGCGAGATTCAAGTCGCCCTGGGCGGTTTGGGTGAACTGCTGGTGCGTGTTGGGGTTGGTTTGTCGCATGGTCTGGGTCACGCGCAAGCGCTTGCCCGCCACCTGTCCGGCCTGGGTGTAGCTGAACATGTCGGTGAACATGGTCGAGCCGGGCGTGCCGCTGGTGTCCACCGAATAGCCGACAGCCGGGTACTTGATCTCGACCAGCCGGCCCGCCGGGTATTGCGAATAGTTGGAGTCGTCGGAGTTGGTGTCGTAGACATAAGTACGCAGCGTCGTGCTACCCACGCTCATCTGGGTCAGGCGATTGTAGAGGTCGTAGGTGTAGTTGAACACCTGGCCCTTGGCGTCTGTCTTGGTGGCCAGCCGCTTGTAGGTGTCGTAGGTGTAACTGACGGTGCCGTTTTCGGGGTTAGTGGCGCTCAGCAGCAGCGCGCCTACCGAGTTGCCGCTGGTGTAGTTGAAGGTGCGGGTCTGGGTCGTGGATCCGCGCGGCATCGAGACTCCGATCAGATGGCTCAGGATGTCGTAGGTGTAGGTGGTGGTGACGGTGCCGAGCGACGGGTCGGGCTCCTGGACTTGGGTCAGGTTGCCCATGGCATCCATGGTGAAGGTCTTCCATTTGCCGGCCGGGTCGGTTACCGTGACGTTGTTGCCGCTGTAAGAATAACTGGTCGTGCTGCCATCGGGAGCGACCACGCTGGTGGTCCGACCCATTCCGTCGTAGTTGTAGGTGGTGTACACGGGCGAGTCGGTAGGCTTATAAGGCTGCGAGACTTGGCTCACTTTGCCGAGCGGTGAGCAGCCGCAGGGGGCGTAGCCGGTCTTGACGATCGATAGCGTGGTGGTGCTGTAGCCGGTGTCGGTCTCTATCGTGCGGCCGAAGCCGTCCTTAATCGTTTTCACCCAATGGCCGTTGGTGGTGGCCGTGACCGATGGGCCAATGCCGTCGACGTAGGTGTAATTGGTCACCGCGCCGGTGGGCGAGGTAGAGGAAGTCGGCCGTTCGCTGCCGCCGTAGTTCAAGGACGCCGTGTCCCCGTTGGGTCCCGTGGCGGAACTGAGTCCCAGAAACGGGGCCCAGTTCATGCTGGACGAAAGCGAATTAGTGGTGAGCTGCGAGGGCGCGGCCCAGTTGGTGGTGGAGTTCGTGGCCACGCTGGTGGTGACGCCGTTGTTCGTGGTTCTGGTAACGTTGCCTCCGATGTCGTAATAGACAGTCTTGGTTCCCGACGGAGTCACGCTCTGGGACACGTTACCGCGGTAAGGAAACGAAGTATTGTAGTTGGCATCGTGCATCGTGATGCCCGGTACGTCGGTATAACCGCTGCCGTCGTATGTGTTTGACGCCAGGGTGGTGGTGTGGGTGCCGTCGGTGACCGTGCTGGTGGACAGGCGGTTGAAGATGTATCGGGAAGTGTAGTTCGAATTGTTCGTCAAATACGTGTTCGTGTACGTTCGAGCCAAGCTGCCGCCTTGCCCGGTTCCGGGCGGGCCATAGTTGTACAATTGCATCTGTGTGACGTTGCCGTATTGATCAAGTGTTTGCGTGGTCACCTTAAGGATCGCGTTGGATGTATTGTACGCTTCCTGAGTTACGATCTCCGAGATATAGGGATTTCCCGCCGAATCAGTGGTCCAGGTGTACGCTTCCGAGTGCTGATTGGAGCCGACATTAACGTTTGGATAGTCCAGATGGAACGTTGCAAGTCCCAAGGAGCTGGCCGGACTTGTGCTGGTTTGGAAGGACCACCATTTTCCTGCTACGCCGTCGGCGTCGTCCAGTAGACAATAGCTATGCACGGAGCTATTCGGGTCGCTAGAGTGATTGATGTGGTAGGTAAGTTCTGTGCCCCCGGACGCCATGAGCAGATTCCGGGTTTGAACTTCGCGCTGCAGGCGGGTCCCAACGTATGTAGCGGTGCCATATGACCAGCCGAGATTACCGCCTGCTGGCGTATTCATCTTGGTCAATTCCCCAGCGCCGGAGCCTCCACTGTAGTTCGAACAGCTCTGGGTTCCGGCGCCGTCGTAGGCGAAGGTCGTTGAGCCGGGAATCGTCACCGAGTTGGCGCACTGCAGCATGCTGAACGTACCGAAGCCCGTACCGCCGCCAAACGGGGTCGTGAGTGTGTAGTTGGAGATATAGCCGAAGGTATAATTCTCAGAGGTTTGGATGTGGTTCGAGATACTCGTGAGATGCGGAATGGCATCGGTGTTGTAGGTGAACGTGTAGGTAGCCTGCGAAGGGCCCGTCCGTACGTCGGTAATTGTGCTGATGCGGGAACTGGAGTTGTTCCAGGTGACCCCATCGCCGTCGTTGTAGACGAGCGTAATCTGGTTGCCGTTGGAGTCTTCAATCTGCGTGGGGTAGAGGGTGCCCGCATCCTGCTCGGTGCCCGCTGAGAGTGCGCCCATAGTCCAAAAGCTGCCGTCGCGGAAATGGAGCTTGCCGGCGTTGGAGTCGTAATAGACGTAGATTCCTTCTTTTGAGCTCCAAACACCGTTGGTGTTGACGGTGAGGCGATACTCGGCGCCAGTCGAGTCGATGAACAAGTAGTGATCGAGATACAGGTAGCCGTAATAGACGGGTGTGAGCGATCCGGCCTGCATCTTCCAGCCGTACCCGTAGCCGATGTCGCGGCCGAGCTGCCAGGTGCCGCCGGGATCCTGCCGCCAGTTTTGCGAGTTGTAGCTGAGATTGAAACCGACGCCCCAGCCGCCGCGCCCCATCGCCTTGAGCAGAGGAACGCTGTAGCTGAGATTGCCGGAACGCATATCGAGCTGTTCGCCGGCGCCGCCCCAGTAGGAGCCGAGCGGGCGGACGCCCACCTCGCGCGGGTCGATGGAGCCGGTAGGCGGCGTCGTTACGGTGACGTAGACGGTGGCGCCGTTGTAGTGATAATCCACGGCTTGCACCTCGTACGTGTAGGTGCTGCCTGGCTGGACCGTGGTGTCGCTGAACTCGGGCTCGGTGGTCATGGCTATCCAATCGTAGCTGCAGTTCGCGCCGGCGCAGCGAAAGAACTGATAGTAGGCGATTCCGGTACCGTTGGGATCGTCCACGTCGCCCGGAAATTGAATATCCACGCGATTAGAAAATGACGAGGTTCCGACGAGTTGTGCATTTAGCGGGTTGGGTGCGACGGTGTCCTGGTGACCTATGTCGATGGCGGAGATGCCGTTGCCGGAGGGAGCGCCGGAGACGCCAACCCCCGGCTGGCCCGTGGTGATTGGGGTGTTGTCGCCCCATCCCCAGGAGGTCCAAAATAAGTTGTTGATATAGACGGCAACGACGTTGAAGTTCAAGACGACCGCGCGGATGATCATCCCGTTAGAGCAGCCGATGCCGCTGCTGGACACGGGAGAGCCGCCGTGTCCGGTGTCCTTGTAGATGTTCAAGGTGGCCGAACATGTGCTGCCAGAGAAAGTCGGATTGGCGACCTCGACGGCATAAAAGGTTCCTGTGTTGCCTGCCAGCAAGGACCCGCTGCTAGCGCGCAAGTACGTGATGTAATGTCCCCCGGAGGCGGTAAGCGTGAGAGTTGTGCGGACTTCGTAACTGTTGCTGGGCGATGGAAGGCCGGGGCCGAAGAGGACCGAACTCCCGTTGCTCGTCGACGAGGTGTAAAAGTTGTTCGAGGGGCTGGGCGAGCCGGTCAAGGACCAGTTGCTGCTGTTGTAGGGATTCAGCAGGTTTGGGTAGTCGTAGGTATAGCCGGCGAAAGCGGGTGCCAGGCACGCCGAGGCCAGGAGTGCAAGCCGCGCGGCGGTCATGGCATCCTCACCCCAAAATGATTGAAATCGAAGTTCTTTTTCAGCGCCTTGAAGGCAGTTTCAATGTCCGACCGCGGATTGACGCCCTTGATGAACGTCTGAATGGTAGCGTCAGCAAGGATCGCACTGAAAGCCGAGCGGTCGCGCGCCACATATTCCACCAGCGCGAACTTACCGTCGTCGCTCAGAACGTACATGTATCCAAGAATGCCGGTGCGCGAAGTAGGACTCACGGCGTTCGGCAGTGGCGCGTACATGGGCCGCTGCGGATCGTCGGCCGTTCCCTTGCCGGTGAGCGGCACGATAGCCAGGACACGTTCGTACATGTTCCGGGGATCGACGCGCGGCTGCGCGGAGACGAGGCCTGTGGCCGTGAGTAAGCACACTACTAGCGCTGCTGCTCTATGAGCATTCATCGGATTCAACCTTTCAATGGCAAGCAGTGGACGGGGCGCTGATCCGCGCGCGAGGAGAGACACTACTCATGCGGCACTTAGTAAGTCCGCATGACAGCGGTCTCGACAAACGCCTTTTCAGCAACCTTTCTTGGCTTGCTTAGTCAAGAATCCTAAATCGATTCCGACATGTAGTCAAGTAAAAAATCGCTTACAGTTATCAGCTATAAGCTGAGATTAAGCATGTCTATACCTGGTTAATAAACTCGTTCACTGTGGTTGTTCGGTTTTCCGAACAAAAGTCATAAAGTGGGAGCGGATTATGCCGGGCTTTATTTGCCTGTAACGCATTGAGAGTGCGTCAGCGTGTTCGGTTTTCCGAACAGATTTAATTCAGCTCTCTTCGTTTGAGCTGCTGATGGACGCGCGAATCCGCGCGGGCTTCAGCTCCACCATCAAAATGCCGGCGAGAATAAGCGCGGCTCCGATGGTGGCACGGCGGGACAGGATCTCGCCCGCCAATGCGTAGGAGGTCGCCCAGGCGAATACGGGCTCGGTGGAAAAAATGAGCGCGGTGCGCGTGGGGCTGGACCAGCGCTGCGCCCAGGTTTGGACCGCGAAGGCCAGGGCCGTGGCAAGCAGGCTGGTGACGGCCAGGGCGATCCAGAGGTCGCGCGACCATTGGATGCGAATCGGCTCGGCCCACCAGAATGTCAACGAGCTGAGCACGGCTGCGGTTGCGATTTGCACCACCGCCAGCGCGCCCGGATTGGCTGACTTTGCGAAGCGGCCGAGGACCAGAATGTGAAACGCGTATGCCACGGCGCAGCCGGCTACCAGCAGGTCGCCGCGGCTCAAGCTCAGTAGATCGCGCTCCACCGTCATCAGAGTCAAGCCGACGAAGGCCGTGGCTACGCCGGCGAGTTCGGCTAGCTGAGGAATGCGGCGGTACAGGAGGCTGCTGAATAGCGGCACTAGCGGAATATATAGGCCAGTAATAAAACCGGTTTTGGAGGCTGTCGTGTATGTGAGGCCGAAGGTTTGGAGCACGTAGCCCAAGAACAGGCACGCGCCGGCGATCACCCCTCCGCGGAGAGCAAGCGAGAAATCGGGCGCGCGCAATTGTTTGCGGAAGACAAATGCCAAGGCCGCCGTGGCGGCGATGAAACGCAGCGCCAGGAAAAGGAGGGTGGAGACATCGTCGAGCGCGCGCTTCACTAAGACGAAGGTCGCGCCCCAGATCATGGCGATGGCGACCAGGCTTAGGTCGACCATCCAGCCGGGCGGCTTGCGTTCCGTCATCCTCCGTTCCGGGAGTGGTTGCCGGCGAGTTGGGATAATTCGGCGGCCGCGGGAGGGTCCGAGGCCAGCAGGAAGAGCGTAAGAAGGATACGTCTGAGACCCAGTTCGCGGCCTTCAGGATGGAACCACTCGCGCGGGGTGTGCGCGCCGCCACCTTGTCCGCCCGCGCCTATGGAAATGGCGGGGAGACCCAGGGAGAGAGGGATGTTGGCGTCAGTGGAGGCGCAGTCCAGGTGCGAGCGAATGCCCAGGTGCGCATCCACGGCGCGGATGCATTGCAGAATGGCCGCGTCTTCCGGCAGAGCGCCGCCAGGCCGCGTGCCGATTTCCTTGATCTTGGCGGTTACCTTGCCTCCGCTGGAGCGCTGATTTTCCACTTCCAGAGCGCGTTCCACCGAGCTGGTGAGAAGGTTCGCGATTTCATCCAGCTTGACCGCGCTTTCCGAACGCACGTCCACTTTCGCGCGCGCCTGGGTGGGGATGGAGTTGATGCTGGAGCCGCCTTCGAGGATGCCGAAGTTGCAGGAGGATCGAGGGCCGTTATTGGCGGGCAGGCGATGTTCGGTGAAATAGGCGATGGCCCGAGACAGCGCGTGCACTGGATTGGCGATGCCGTAATCGCTCCAGCTATGGCCGCCGGGACCGCTGACGGTGACGTCGAAGCGGCGGCTGGCTAGGGCCTGCGAAGTGATGTGGTCGTTGTTGGGGCCGTCTAGAATTACGAAAGCTTGGATCTTGCCGCCGCTGGTGGATTGACGGCACAGGTAGCGCATGCCGTTGAGATTGCCTTCACCCTCCTCGCCGACGTTGGCGATGAACACCAGACGGTGGAAGATTTCCTGGAGTTCGGTCGAGGTGGAAACGAGGCGCGCGACGGCGAGGAGGGAAGCCAGGCCCGCGCCGTTGTCGGAGACCCCGGGGCCATGCAGGCGGCCATCGGGTGCGATGAAAACTTCTTCGTCGCTGCGGGGGGCGAGCACGGTGTCGAGATGCGCGGTCAGGGCGATATAGGGGCCTTCGCGGTTCTCGACCGGATGGGCGATGACGTTGCCGCCGCGATCGATGCGCGCGATGCAGCCGAGCGCGCGGAATTGATCGAGTATCCACTCGGCGCGGCGCTGTTCAAAGAAGGTGGGGGCGGGGACGCGGCAGAGCTGGAGGTGCTGCTCGTTGATCCATTGCTTTTCGCGCGCGAACCATTGCAGCGCGTCGCGCAGCGTGGGGTGGTTTGCGGCTCCCGCCACGCGTTTGGCGAGCGGGATAGGCTCGCCACGAACAGACGCGGACTTGCTGGAAGCGGCCAAATGCCAGTGTAGCGCACGCCCCCCGGCGGCCTATGATTTCGTGGTGGCGGGGATTTCGATCGGCTCGTCGGCGCTGGGGCCGTAAATTCCCGGCACCTTGCCGCCCATCGGCCGCAAATAGGTGGCGAGCTGGCCGCGATGATGAATCGAATGGTTGTTCATCAGGCCTATGTAGGCGATGGCGGGGAGGTTGAAAACGCCGGCAAAATCGATGTTCTTGATGAGCGCGTCACCTTTCAGGGCGCTTACGGCGGCTGTGGCCTGGGCGCTGTTCTCGTCGTACCACTTTAATATGTCGGCTGGGGTCTTAATGCTTTCGGGCATGGAACCGCCCCGTTCAAATTTACCGGCTGCGACGCCGTTGAGGAAGAAGCATTCGCTGGAGGCCAGATGCCAGGCCAGTTCGAAAGCTGTCTTGGAGACGGGATCGGGCCGGTAACTGGACTTGTCCGCCGGAACGGCTTCGATCACGCGGCGCGTGGTTTTGCGCTCGTGCTGGAGCTGCGGAAGATAGATCTGCGTCAGGAGAAACTCGGCTTGGTCTGGAGTCATGCCGCAAATTTATCACATCGGACGTTGGGGCGGGAGTTGAGGTTCCAATGCCTGGCCGAGCGTAAGTAGCAGAGCTTCTTCCCAAGGGCGGGCGATCATCTGTAGGCCGATGGGCAGGCCGCCGGCGGAGGTAGCGCAGGGCAGAGAGAGCGCGGGGAAGCCGAGCACGTTGATTCCGCGCACCAGGCGCGTGGTGGCGAGACGGGTATCCACCATTTGGCTATCGAGCTCCACTTGCTTCTGGCCGATGAGAGGGGCGGTGATGGGCGTGGTGGGCGTGAAGAGACAATCGATGGAGGCGAAGAGCGCGTGGAAGTCTTTCAGCACAGAGCGGCGGAGGCGTTGGGCGTTGACATAATCGGTGGCGGGGACCAGGCGGCCTTGGTCGAGCAGGGCAAGTACGTCGGCTCCGAAATCGTCGCGGCGGTTCCAGTAGGGCTCGTACAATGCGGACGCTTCGGCCAGCAGAATCACGCGGCCAGCGGCGTTGAGCGCGTCAATGTCCGGAACTCGAACTGAGGAGACGCGCGCGCCCAGTTGTTCGGCGATCCGCGCGGCGTTTTCGACGGCCTGCTTCACCTCGGGGTCGAGCGACGAGAGATAAAAGTTCTCCGGTAATCCGATGCGTAGGTTTTGAATACCGGGCGGGGCGGGGCGCACGTGCCGGGGTTCCGCCATGGCGTGGAAGGTCAGGCTGGCATCGGCGGCGGTTCTGGTTAGCGGGCCCACATGGTCGAGCGAAAAGCCGAGTGGCTGAATGCCGGCGCGATCGACGGCGCCGTAGGTGGGCTTGAGGCCAACAACTCCGCAGAAGGAGGCCGGAATGCGAATGGAGCCGCCGGTGTCGGTTCCCGTGGCCATGAATGCCATGCTCGCGGCGACCGCTGCGCCCGAGCCTCCGCTCGATCCTCCGGGCGACCGCTCCAGATCGCGCGGGTTCCGAATGACGCCGAAGTGGGGATTCTCGGAGGTGACGCCGTAGGCGATTTCGTGCAGACCGGTTTTGCCGAGCATCACCGCGCCGGCGCGGTTCAGCTTCTCGACTACGGCGGCGTCGGAAGCGGGCACGAAATCGGCGAAGAGTTTGGAGCCGGAGGTGGTGCGGACTCCGCGAGTCCAGACCAGGTCTTTATGCGCGATGGGGATGCCGTGCAGAGGGCCGTGGTCGATGCCGTGGGCAAGGTCGCGATCGAGTTCGGAGGCGCGCTTCCGTGCGGCTTCCTCGGTGACAGTAAGAAAAGCGTTGAGGCGCGGATTCAGTTTGGCGATTTGATCCAGACAGCGGTTGGTCAGCTCCAGGCAGGATACTTGGCGGGAGCGCAAGGCGGCGGCAGCCTCGACAATGGTCACGAGCCGGCCTCGGGGTGGTATTGGAGCGCCAGGTCGATATCCGGCGTAAGTGTCTGGGTTCGCTGGCGAAGATCGGCCAGGAGAGCGTCGAGGACCGGTTGGATCCGCTGAAGTTGTTCGTCCGGAATAGGAAGTGGCATCAAAGGGTACCAGCCTAAGATTCTAGCGCTGAAGTGCCGATAAACACTTGGGGATAGCTCTATGTCACAAGGTACGGAACGTCGTCGACGGGCGCGTCAACCGCAAGCGCGCGGCATCGAGCCCAAGTGGGTCATGCTGCAGAATGTCCCGGGTCGGTCCGGCGAGGTTCGTGCCCGGATTGCGGACACGAGCGATGACGGGTTGGGATTAATCCTTCCGTTCAAGCTGCGGGAAGACGAGATCATCGTAATAAAAGGTTTAGCGGGCACGGCCGGTAATATCAAGGCGCGGGTGGTGCATTGCGGGCCCGTTGCCGAGGGGTATCATGCCGGGCTGGCGTACGAAGAAAAGCGGGAGTCGGCCGGCGAACTCGAGGAGACCGTTCCGGACTACTACGAGATTCTGCAAATCAGCAACAAGGCGGATCCGGAAATGATTCACCGGGTGTACCGGATACTGGCGCAGCGTTATCATCCCGACAACACAACGACAGGGAACGACACCGCCTTCCGGGCGATCACCGAGGCTTACAGCGTGCTGAGCGACCCGGAAAAACGGGCCGCCTACGATGTGAACTTTCAATCCAACCGCCAGTTGCGTTGGCAGATTTTCGACCAGCACCAGGCAGTGACGGGCAAAGCTGCCGAGAAGGTGAAGCGCCGGGGAATTCTGGATCTGTTGTACACCTCGCGGCGCAACCAGCCGGCGGCGCCTTCCATGACGCTGCATGAACTGGAAGATTTGTTGGGTTGTCCGCGCGAGCATCTGGAGTTCAGCCTTTGGTACTTGAAGGAAAACGGGCTGATCTCACGCAGCGACAACGCGCGTTACTCGATCACCGCCAAGGGAGTGGACTTGACGGAAGGCGACGGCTCCGAGACCGAGCGATCATCCAACTATCTGCTGCCGGCGGCGCAGGGGGTCCAGGCCGAGGATCCGCTGGCGCAGGCAGTGTAAGGCCGGCCGCGGTTGGCGGCGAAACCGTCGACCATGGGGGGTGGGCTAAGATGTGGGGATTGCATTCTGGGGGCGGAACGCGATAAACTCATCCCACCTGGGGCCGCAGGGTCCTAGCGCCAAGGGAGGCGACTCAATGAAAAAGGTACTAGTTGGTTTTGCGTTTACGGCCGCATACGCTATGGCGGCAAATGTTACTGGCTACATCATCGATCAATCGTGTGCCGATAAGCCCGCCATGAGGGGCAATAAGCAGTGCGCCGAAGCCTGCATCAAGAAGGGCAGCCCGGCCGTGCTCGTCACCGACGAAGGCAAGGTATATAAGTTCACCGATCAGGCCAAGGTGGTGGATCACGCCGGTGAAAAAGTCACCGTGAACGGTAAGGTAAACGGCGACACCATCACGGTCGCCAGCGTAAAGTAGCTACCGATTGAAGATCAGCAGGCACGGCGCAGATCCCCCCTCTGCGCCGCGTCGCTGCTGGATAAGAACTGTTGGCTCTTGCTGTGTGACGATGGTGGTGTGTCTGTACGTATTCCCCTCTTAATTGTTACGCCGTGGACCTGGGTTAGTTTGACAGGATGATGAGCCGCTTCGGCGCAGTCCTTTTTTTACTCGCAGCCTGGCCCATAGCCGCGGCGAAACCCGATTTTCGCCTGCAGCAGATCGGCCAGGGTGTGTGGGCCGCGATCGTCAACGATGACGGGCTGGCCGGGGGCAACGCGGGATTCGTGATCGGCGGCGACGGCGTCGTAGTGATCGACACGTTTCAGGATCCGCGGCCCGCGAAGGCCTTGCTGGCTGAGATCCGGAAGCTCACGCCTTTACCGGTGCGGTTCGTTGTCAACACGCATTATCACCTGGATCACGTGAACGGCAACGACGTATTCGCGGCGGCGGGGGCGACCATCGTGGCGCATCGCAACGTGCGGGCGTGGATGCGAACCGAGAACATCAAGATGCTGGATCCGCCGGTGACGCCGGAAAAGAAAGCGCGGGTGCAATCGCTGCCGCTGCCGTCGGTGGTCCACGACAGTCGCCTCGATCTTTATTTGGGATCGCGAAGGATCAACGTCCGCTACTATCCGGGCCACACCGGTGGCGACTCGGTGGTCTGGGTGCCGGATGCGCGCGTGGTATTCACTGGCGACATGCTGTGGAAGCAGCACGTGCCGAATTTGATCGACTCCTCCACGGGAGCCTGGATCGAATCGCTGGATGCGATGCAGAAGGATTACGGCGCATCCACCTGGGTCCCGGGTCATGGTGACGTGGCCCAGGGTCAGGATGTTCTGATTTTCCGGAAGTACCTGGCGGATCTTCGAGCGGGGGTGCGGCGCGAGCAGGCGGCCGGGAAAACGGGCGCGGCGCTGGTGGACGCACTGCTGCCAGGTCTGCGATCGAATTACGGCCAGTGGGGCTTCTTCAACGATTACGCAAAAGTGGGCATCGAGCAAACCGATCAAGAATTATTAGGAAAGAAGCGGCTGCCGCCCGTCGCTCGCGAAAAGTAGGCGCGGGCGAAAAGAAACCTTTTCCCGTTGACGCGGGGAAAGTGTATGATATTCGAATAAGGTTATGAAACTGTTGCTGGCATCTCTCTTGGCGCTTCCTCTATTAGCGCAAACGCCGCAAGCTGGCACCGCGGCGGACGAGACCAAGGCTGCCCCCGAAGAGGGCATTCCGGTTACCAATCAGCTGGTGATCTCGAAGTGCGGAGGCTGCCATGCGCGCGACCAAAAGGGCAACTTGTCCAGGATTTCCTGGGAACGCGCGACGCCGGAAGGCTGGGAAGAGGCCATCAAGCGCATGGGGCGTTTGAACGGCTTGCGGCTGAGCCCGGAGGAAGCGCGGGCGATTCTGAAATATCTCGCTACCGATCATGGCCTGGCGCCGGAAGAAGCCAAGCCGGTGATGTATTACGCTGAGCGTCGTATTCAGGACGAAACCAATATCCCTAACGACAACGTGCGTGGGGCATGCACGTATTGCCACGCGCTGGCGCGCCCGCTGTCGTGGCGGCGTTCGGCCCAGGACTGGGAGTATCTCGAGAATTTGCATGTGGCGCTGTATCCGCAGGCCGATGAAGCGTTCCGCTTGGGCATGAATGCGGGTGGATTTGACGAAGAGCGCCATCATCGCGATCCCAACGCACCGCTGCCGGTGACCGAAGCGGTGGCGTATTTGAGCAAGACCGCGCCATTGCACACTCCTGAATGGGCGGCCTGGCGGGCTCGCATGCGAGCGCCGAAGCTGACCGGCCGCTGGCTGGTTTCGGCTTACATACTGGGCAAGGGCAAATATTACGGCGAAATGGAAGTGCAGGCCGGGAGCGCGGACGATGAGTTTACGACGCGCGTGACATTAAAGTCCATGAAGGATGGGTCCACGCTCACGCGGACCGGTCACAGCGTGGTGTACGCCGGATATGCGTGGCGCGGCCGGTCCAAAGGAACGCCCGCAGCGAACCCGGCTCCGAATGATTTGGGAAGCGAGGCGCGCGAAGTGCTGTGGTTTTCCCCGGATCAATCCAGCGCCGAGGGGCGCTGGTTCTGGGGCCAATATCAGGAATTCGGGTTTGACGTAAAATTGCGGAGGCCTTCGGCGGATCCGACGGTGGTTGGCGTGGACCGCTCGGCGTTGAAGACCGGTTCGCAGGCCAATCGCGTGCGCTTGGTCGCGGAAAGTTTGCCGGCGCAAGTGGAGCCGGCGGATCTGGATTTCGGAGCGGGCGTAACGGTGCGGCGCGTTGTTTCGCACAGCGCCACGGAAATCGTGGCGGAAGTCGACGTAGCGTCCAATGCCATATCCGGAAAGCGCGATATTGCTTTCCGCCGTTCGGTGCTGCCGGATGCGATTGCTGTTTACGATCGCATCGATTACATCAAGGTGGTTCCGGATACCGCTATGGCGCGGCTGGGCAGCCAGCCACATCCCAAGGGCTATCAGCAGTTCGATGTGGTGGCGTACAATCGCGGCGCCGATGGCAAGGTGAACACGGCCGATGATGTCGATCTGGGCCCCATCGACGTGTCCTGGTCGGTGGAGGAATTTTACTCGATGTATGGTGACGACGACCGGGAATTTGTCGGGTCGCTGAGCGACAGCGGCCTCTTCACGCCGTCGTCGGACGGTCCGAATCCGCAGCGGAAGTTCAGCCGGAACAACTACGGCGATGTCTGGGTGGTGGCGACGGCCAAGAACGAAAAGGACAAGGATGGCAGGCCAATGCAGGGCAAATCGTACCTGGTAGTGACGGTCCCGGCGTACATGCAATGGGATCAGCCGGAGGTGGGACAATGAGCGCTGCAGGCACGGTTGTGGATGCCGCCGCCCGCGCCTATCATCTGGGCGAGTTCCATCGCTTCCAGGCCGAGGGTGCGCAGTTTTTGTATCTGGTTCCGGCGGGTGCGATTTTCGTGGTGGACAGGGAAGTGGCGAAGCTGATCGACTGTCTGACTCCCGCGCCGCTGTCGCATCAACAACTGATCGAACGGCTGCAGGCGCAGGGTGTGGACCACGATGCGGCCGAAGAGTTAGTCGCGGAAATGTATCACGCCAATGTGATTCTGGCGGAAGATTCCGCGCCCGAAAAGCCGCAAGCCCTGCCGGAAGCATTTCCCATCCAGACGCTGGTGATGAATCTCACCAACCAGTGCAATCTGTCGTGCCAATACTGCTACGAATTCGGCGCCGACAAAGTGGCGACGCCGGAGGGCAAGCCCAAATTCATGGACCTGGAGACGGCCAAGACCTCGGTGGACTTTTTGCTGGCCGAGTCAGGCGATCGCCGGTCGGTTCATATCACATTCTTCGGCGGCGAGACGCTCATGAATTTCCCGCTGCTGAAACAAGTGGTCGGCTACGCGAGCGAACGGGCCAAGGAACAGAATCGGAACATCGATTTCAGCCTGACCACCAATGCCACGCTGCTCACGCCGGCGATCATCGAGTTTCTTTCCGAGAATCGCATCGGCGTCACGGTGAGCATGGATGGGCCGAAGGAGATGCACGACCGCTTGCGTGTTTTCGCCAACGGGCGAGGCAGTTACGACATCATCGAGCCCAGAGTGCGGGCGCTGATTCAGAATCACCGCACGCGGCCGATTACGGCGCGTGTGACGCTGACCGCGGGCGTATCGGACGTGATCAAGATTTTCCGGCATCTCAAGCAGGACCTCGGTTTTCATGAGGTGGGTTTTGCGCCGGTGACCGCATCGCCCGACCAGCTCTATACGATCGGCGCGAAGGGCATGGACGGCGTGCTGGAGCAGTTCCACGCGCTGGCGGACGAATATCTGGAATACGCGCTGCGAGGCGAGGCGCACGGTTTCTCGAACGTCAGCGACACGCTGGCCGAGCTGTGCCAGGGCGTCAACAAATCGCATCCTTGCGGGGCTGGTCTGGGATTGCTGGGCGTGGGGCCATCGGGAGACATCGCGCCTTGCCACCGTTTTGTGGATTCCGATGTCCACGCGCTCGGCCACATCAGCAAGGGCATCAATCGCGAGAAGCAAGCCGATTTTCTGCGCCGCGGCCACATCGATTCCAAATACGATTGCCACACCTGCTGGGCGCGGCCGTTGTGCGCGGGCGGCTGTCATCACGAAGCGTACGTCCGCTACGGTGACACCGGGCATCCCAATCTGCACTATTGCGATTGGATCCGCGACTGGACCAATACCTGTCTTGAAATTTATGGCGCAATTGCCGCCAAGAATCCCGCATTTTTGCGACAGTTTGCTGAAAGGAAGGCAGTGCAATGAGACACATGCGACCCCTAAATCAGAAAGCCGCGCGCATCGACGGCTACGTCGAGTCCCGCACTGAGGACGTTGCGGCCTTACAGAACCCGCCCGGAGGGAACCAGGCGCAGCGCCCGCACGTTCCCATGGGGTGCGCCTTGATGTTCACGCCGGGCTGGGAAGTGGATGCGGCGGGCGGCACGGCGGGGTTGTGCCAGCCGGTGGAGCGCGACATCTACGATTGCTTTGTCAGTTGCTACTGGCCGGCACAGGTTCCCGATCACCTCAACAATGCGGTGGACTGGAACAGCAAGTGCGCCGTGGCGACGAAGGACTGGCAGAAGCTCGATCTGGTGTTTCCGTAAAAGCTATGCGAAGAATATCCCTCATAACCGCGCTCAGCGCGACGTTTGCGGCTCTGGCGAGCGCGGGTACATTGTATCTGCCGGCTTACCCGGCGTCGGTTCTGGTGTTTGACGAGGGTAAGGGGCAAATCGTCGACCGCATTCCGCTGGTTACTGGAACGCCGATGGGGATCCGCCTGTCGGGCGATCACAAGACCATCTACGTGACCACCATCGACCATAACGGAATCGAGGTGATCGACGTAGCGACGCGCAAAGTGACCAACCACTTTGAGCTAAACACGCCCACCAAGCAATTCCGGATGTTCACGGGCGTGGCCGATCCGCAAGGCAAGATGTATTACGCCGTCACCAAAGAGATCACGAAATTTCCGGATCACTTCGAAGTCGGCAGGCCGAAATACACGCTGATCGATCTGGCGCAGCAGAAGATCGTCAAGACGGTGGACATCCCCAAAGAGGAAATGCCTCAGAATGAGGGTGACTTTGGCGCCGGCCAGATGGACGTTTCCCCCGACGGCAAGTATCTGTACCAGTTTGCAGACAAGATCAGCATTCTGGACGCTTCCGATTTCAAGGTGGTGGATCACATCGACCTTTCGCGGCCCGACGCGCCCGGCATGGAGAACGTGCACTTCGGCGGGGACCTGGATTTGATCAACTCACCCGGCGAGCACACGGCGCTGTTTGTTTCGTCCGATCCGATCGTGCACAACCGCGTGTTTGGGCTGGCGCGATTCGACCTCAACACCAAGCGCATGGATTTCAGCCCAATTGGACCGGCGCCGCCCGGCATGGCGGGCATCGAGGTGACGCCGGACAAGAAGTGGGCCTACACAGTGGTGGCGAACGGCATGCACGGCAACAAGCGCTGCGAATTTTGGCGCTTCGATTTAACCTCGGATCGGATCACGAACCGGGCCGAGGTTCCGTGCCGCACGCGATTCACGCTGGGCATTTCCACCGACGGCCAGAAGCTGTACATCTACGGCGCGGGCTTCGATATTGAAGTTTACGATGCCGCGACGCTGAAGTACGAGAAGACCTGGGATTTGAACAACGACGTGACGTACGCCGGGATTGTCGTTCTGCCGTAGATCAGTGCTCCGTTAGCATCCGCTGTTACGCACCTTTGGCTGTCCAAAAGGCCTAGGACGACGCCGTCAATCTGGTCCACAACGGACCTAAAGCTTCATGAGTAACTTAGCCAGAGGACAGCGCAGAGCCCTTGAGGAATTCGATGGAGAAACACGCCAAGGACGAAATAAACACTCACGACGTTGCTTCTCCTGAACGACGCCTACGGCTGGGAAGGCCCAGACGAGAGAAGATCGCGGAGTTGCTCAACGAAATCAGGAGTCTCACGCTGAGAGCCAGCAACGAAGCCGGTGAGTGATATCAGGCCCGAGTAGGACGGCCGAATCGGTCGGCATTTTGTGACGGCCCTTAGTTGCGCGGCTTTACTCGGGACGCGGTCGCTTTCGCGCTCTCATCGCGTGCCGCTAGCAATGCGGCAGTCGCATAGCCGGTGGCGGCGTCGCTCATGAACTTTTCGGGGACGCTGCCGGCCTCGTGCTTGTGGTTCATCGAGTCGGCCCACCAATTCCCCTGCGCGGTTTGATGTGTTTTGAGCCAGTTCAACGCGCGTGATAGATTGGCCTGCGAAGAACGGATTCCGGCCTGCTCCACAGTGAAGGCCGCCAATGCGGTCGCGTA
>Ga0335083_10001738_pt1 | contig 29650 bp, 30 predicted proteins | sample Lox_Sample_42_FD_206716 | JGI IMG/M metagenome (GOLD analysis project Ga0335083, IMG submission 206716) | Soil microbial communities from Loxahatchee National Wildlife Refuge, Florida, United States - Lox_Sample_4.2 | ecosystem: Environmental > Terrestrial > Soil > Wetlands | place: USA...
ACAGAGTTTGTTTTGTTCCTCTGTTTCCGCGCGACTAGCAAATCCAAATCGACGAGACTTCCATCTATGGAGACTCGACTTCCTGAACTCCAAATGGAGCTCATGCCTTCACCGAAATAGACCTCAAGGAACTTCAGAAGCTTTCGATCATAGTCGATGCCGTAAGTTTGAAATTCCTCTTGAATTAGCCCGATGTCATTTACGAGCTTCAGCCATTGTAGTGCGATGCTTTTCCCGCTTGCCTGGGGCCCTACCAGTACCGTGAGGTCGCCAAAGCTAATGCTTGCTTTGTTGATAGGACCGATTTTCCTGAGGTTCAGTCGGTTCATTGGCTTCCTGGGATTTCAACAGAACAGTAGACTAAATATAGCTGTGACCAAACTCGAATAGGTTGAATATGCGGTTGGAGCCTCAATGTTCGTGCTTCTCCGTGAGCTAACTCACCGTTGGAATAGTTAGCGCCTGAGGTCGATCACCAGCAGGTCGCCTTTTTCGTTGCCGGCGGCGATCTTGAAGCCGTCGGCGGACCAGGCGAGGCAGGTGATGGCCGAATTGTCGGACATCTTCAGCACCACGGAGCGCTTGCTCTTGATGTCGCCGAGCTGCAGCTCGCCAGAGTCGTAGCCGCCGACCACGAACTCGGCCGCGGGATGCGCCGCGACCACGGTCATGAGGCCCGCGCCTTCGTCGCCGAACTGCAGCGGCGGCTTGCCTTCGGGCCCCTTGCCCGCGAACGACCAGGCGGTGAACAGCGGCTGCGAGGAGGTGTAGAGCCAGCGCGCGTCGGCCGACCAGCTGAGCGACTTCACCTTGGCGGGATAGCCCTGCATGCGCATGTCGGTCGCTTGCGCGAGCCGCCAGACATGGATGTCGTTCTCCTGCGTGCCCGTCGCCAGGAACTTGCCGTCGGTGCTCCATTTCAGGGCGACATGGCTGCCCGACCATTTGAAGCTGCGCGGTGCCACCGTGGCCTCGCCCAGGCTCCAGACGGTGACACCGCCATAGTGCGCGCAGGCGATGCGGCCGCCGTCCTTGGCGAAATCGAGATCGGCGACGGTGCTCTGGTGCGGCCCGAACTCGCGCACCGTGTCGCCTTTGACGACCAGCGCCATCTTGCCGGCGGAGGCTGCGAGCGCGCCCGAGGCGCGGTGCGCCACCATATGCTCGATCCAGCGGCCCTTCTGGTTGGCGATCTCCGTCGCGGCGCCATCGAGGCCGATGCGCAGCAGGCGGCCATCGTCGCCGCCGCTCACGAAGCCGTCGCCCGCCGGATCGCCGACCAGCGACAGGACGACGCCCTTGTGCGCCGGTTCGGCCGCCGGCGCTTCCGCCGCCTTGATGTCGGCCGGCAACAGCCGCACGCGGCCGTCGCCCAGCGCGAAGGCGACCGTCGAGCCGTCGCGATTGAAGGCGCAGGCGGCCACGGGGGCGTCGGACGCAGCCGAGCGCGATGGCGGCAGCGTCTGGCGCCAGGCGGGGTCCTTGAGGTCGACTTTCATAGACTGCTTTGAGATCCCTCGCCGAGCTCGGGATGACGCTTGCGCGTCACTTCAGGCACTCTTCGAAGCCGCGTTTCAGGTTCTCGCCGTCGAGATTGCGGCCGATGAAGACGAGCTTGCTCGAGCGCTTCTCGCCGGCCTTCCAGGGCGTGCCCCAGTCGGCGTCCATCATCATGTGGACGCCCTGATAGACGTAGCGCTTGGGCGCGCCGTCGATCGCGAGGATGCCCTTGCTGCGCAATATGTCCTGGCCGCGCAACTGGAGGAGCGCGCCCATCCACTTCTGGAACTTGTCGGGATCGACCGGACGGTCGCTGCTGAAGGAGAGGCTCGCCACCTCCTCGCCGTGATCATGGTCATGGCCGTGATGCAGGAAGTCCGGCTCGAACTCCAGGATGCGCTTCAGGTCGAAGGCGCCCTTGTCCAGGATGGCGTCGAGCTCGATCTTGCTCTTTTGCGTGCGGTGGATGCGGGCGTAGCGGTTGATCGACGTGATCTTGTCCTCGACCTTCTTGAGCTCGTCCTCGCTCGCGAGATCGGTCTTGTTGAGCAGGATCACGTCGGCGAACGCCACCTGCTCTTCCGCCTCGCTGCCCTGCTCGAGCTGCCCCAGGAAGTGCCGGGCATCGACCACGGTGACGATGGCGTCGAGCCGCGTGCGGGCCTTCACGTCGTCGTCGGTGAAGAAGGTCTGCGCCACCGGGCCGGGATCGGCGAGGCCGGTCGTCTCGACCAGGATGCCGTCGAACTTGTCCTTGCGCTTCATCAGGCCTTCGATGATGCGGATCAGGTCGCCGCGCACGGTGCAGCAGATGCAGCCGTTGTTCATCTCGAACACTTCCTCGTCGGCGTTCACCACGAGGTCGTTGTCGACGCCGAGCTCGCCGAACTCGTTCACGATCACGGCGTATTTCTTGCCGTGCTGCTCGCTCAGAATCCGGTTGAGCAGCGTGGTCTTTCCGGCGCCGAGATAGCCGGTCAGCACGGTCACGGGCACTTGCGCTTGAGCCATGGGAATCCTCGAATTTTCGGCCCCTGAGATAGGGTGGCGGGGGGCGGGGGTCAATCCAGCCGAAAGATGAGCTGCCGGGCGTTCCAGGCGACGGTTTCGCCGTCCGGCTTGAGGCCGACCTTGCGCGCGACGGCCAGCGAGGCGGCGTTGTCGGGGTGGATCAGGGCGACGAGCGGCCCGACCTTGGTTTCGCTGCGGAAATAGTCGAGCATGGCGGCGACGGCTTCGGTGGCGACGCCCTGCCGCCAGGCTGAGGGCATCAGCCGCCAGCTGAGCTCGCTGACATCGGGCAGGTGCGAGGGCCGCACGCCGCATTGGCCGAGGAAGCCGGGACGCTCGCGCCATTCGATCGCCCAGCGCCATTCGCCGGGCTTGAGGCCGTTGGCGATGTTCGCGTGGGCCTCGGCGCGGTGTGCCACCGGATCGAAGGGCGCGGTGAAGTAGCGCCGCACCGCGGGATCGGTGTCCATCGCCATCAGCGCGTCGAGATCGTCGAGCGTGCGCGCCCGCAGGCGGAGCCGGGCGGTCTCGAGCGTCTTCAGGGGCGTTCGCCGCGGATCAGCTTCGGCAGATCGCCGACCAGGCCCATGGCGTGGCGCACGAAGAAGCGGCGCAACGGCGGGATGCGATGCACGCCCGCGAGCCCCAGATCGCGCACCAGACGCAGCGGCTTGATGTCGTTGGAGAAGAGACGGTTCAGGATATCGGTCGCGGCGACCATGGTGAGATTGTCGGCCCGCCGCCAGCGTGCATAGCGCTCCAAAGTATCGGCCGCGCCGATATCGAGGCCGAGCCGCTTGGCGTCGACCAGCACCTCGACCAGTGCCGCGATATCGCGCACACCGAGATTGTAGCCCTGGCCTGCGATGGGATGGATGCCGTGCGCGGCGTCGCCCACCAGCACCAGCCGTTGCTCGACATAGCGCTCGGCATGGACCAGGCCCAGCGGATACCACCAGCGCGGCCCGACCGGCTCGACGTGCCCCAGGAAATCGCCGAAGCGGCGCGCGAACTCCGTCTGGAAGCGCGGCGCATCCAGTTCGAGCAGGCGCCTGGCGAGGCCCGCGCGCTCGGTCCAGACGATCGAGGAGCGATGCTCTCCCGCTTCACCGTCGCGCATGGGCAGGATGGCGAGGGGACCGCCCGGCAGGAACTTCTCCTGCGCCACGCCCCGATGCGGCTTCTCGTGGCGCGCCACCAGCACGATGGCGATCTGGTTGTACGACCAGGCGCGCGCGCCGATGCCGGCCTCCTCGCGCATCGTGCCGAAACGGCCCTCCGCGGAGGCGACGAGACGCGTGACGATCCGTCGGCCGCTCTTCAATTCGATGTCGACCTTCGCCTGCGTGCGCACGGTGTCGAGCGCTTCGTCCGGCGCCACGAGCTCGACGGCGGCACAATCGGCCAGCCGGCGCAGCAGGGCCGAACGCAGGAAGCGATTCTCGACGATCCAACCCATGGGCGCGGCCGGCTCGCCGTCGCGTGCCGCCTCGCGATGATCGAAATGCAGGAAGAGGGGACTCGCCCGCCCGTCGTGGCCGGCGTCGGAGATGCGGATGTCGAGAATGGGCTCGGCCTTGTCCGCCATGTCGTCCCAGACGCCGAGTGCCGCGAACAGCTTCTGGCTGGTATGGGCGATGGCGGTGGTGCGGCCGTCGAAGCCCGCATCGGTCAAGGATTTGAGCGGTACGCGGTCGATCAGCGCCGTCCTGAGGCCTGCTTCGCCCGCCGCCAGCGCCAGCAGGCTGCCGTTCAGGCCTGCGCCGACAACGGCCAGATCGAAGCGTTGCTCACCCATCGCCGGAAAATGGCAGGCCGCGCCCGGCGACGCCAGTGCCTGCAATTTGAGCAAGGGAAACGAGACTCAAGTCCCGGAAATAAGGGGCTTTTTTGACCGGCACGCCCTTTGCATGAGCAGCTCTCAAGGACGGCCGGAATCTCCGGTCGGCCGCGCGGGAGATGGGGAAATGAAGCTGGTGATGGCGATCTTCAAGCCGTTCAAGCTCGACGAGGTGCGTGACGCCCTCACCGGGCTCGGCATTCAGGGCCTGACGGTGAGCGAAGTGAAGGGCTTCGGCCGCCAGAAGGGCCAGACGGAGATCTACCGCGGCGCCGAATATGCTGTGAGCTTTTTGCCCAAAGTTAAGATCGAGGTCGTGATCGAGGATAGTCTCGTGGAGCGCACCGTCGACGCCATCCGCAAGTCCGCCGGCACCGGCAAGATCGGTGACGGCAAGATCTTCGTCACAGCGGTCGAACAGGCGGTGCGCATCCGCACCGGCGAGTCCGGCGCCGACGCCCTGTGATGACCTTCAAGGAAAGACCGATGATCCGTACCGTTCGCTCGATGCTCCTGCCCTCGGCGCTCGCCGTGTCCTGCTTCCTGCCCGCGGTGGCCTTCGCCGAGGACAAGCCCAAGATCGATTCGGGCGACACCGCCTGGATGCTGACCTCGATGGCGCTGGTCCTGATGATGACCATCCCGGGCCTCGCGCTCTTCTACGGCGGCATGGTGCGCAAGAAGAACGTGCTCGCGACCGTGATGCAGAGCTTCGCCATCGTCTGCGTGGTGACGGTGCTCTGGCTGGTCGCGGGCTACAGCCTCGCCTTCACGCCGGGAAGCACGATCCTGGGCGGCACCAGCCGCGTCTTCATGGCCGGCCTCGGCATCGACAGCATCTCCGATCTCGCCAAGACGATCCCGGAGAGCGTCTACATGTGCTTTCAGCTCACCTTCGCGATCATCACCCCGGCGCTGATCGCCGGCGCCTTCGCCGAGCGCATGAAGTTCTCCGCCATGCTGTGGTTCATGGGCCTGTGGTCGCTGATCGTCTATGCGCCGATCGCCCACTGGGTGTGGGGTGGCGGCTTCCTGGGCGACTGGGGCGTGCTCGATTTCGCGGGCGGCACCGTCGTGCACATCAATGCCGGCGTCGCGGGTCTCGTCTGTGCCCTGGTGCTGGGCAAACGCAAGGGCTTCGGCGTCGAGAACATGGCGCCGCACAATCTCGTTCTGTCGGTGATCGGCGCCTCGCTGCTGTGGGTCGGCTGGTTCGGCTTCAACGCGGGCTCGGCCGGGGCGGCCAACGGCTCGGCCGGCATGGCCATGGCGGTGACGCAGTTCGCCACGGCGGCGGCGGCGCTCGCCTGGATGTTCGCGGAGTGGATGAGCCGCGGCAAGCCGTCGGTGCTGGGCGCGATCTCCGGCGCCGTCGCCGGGCTTGTCGCCATCACGCCGGCCTCGGGCTTCGTCAATCCGGCGGGATCGCTGGCGATCGGCATCATCGCCGGCCTGCTCTGCTTCTGGGGCGCCACGGGGCTGAAGCACGCCATGGGCTACGACGATTCGCTCGACGCTTTCGGCGTGCACGGCGTGGGCGGCTTCGTCGGCGCCATCCTGACCGGCGTCTTCGCCGTCGAATCGATCGGCGGCCCGGGAAAGAAGGGCCTGATCGACAGCAATGCCGGCCAGGTGCTGACCCAGCTCTGGGGCTGCCTGGTCTGCATGGCGTGGTGCGCCATCGCCACCTTCGTGATCCTGAAGGCCATCGACGCGCTGATCGGCCTGCGCGTCACCTCCGAGGAGGAGGTCGAAGGCCTCGACATCAACCTGCATGGGGAGACCGTGCACTAAAGAGCGGCCTCTCCTCTCGATCTCTGGGAACCAGACCTCCTCCCCGGTTCCCTCCACCGCCGCTCCGTGTCGCGGCGGCTCCTATGGCCCGGCGGCTTTCCTGCCGGGCCTTTTTCTGTCCGGCCCGGTTTGACGGGAAAGAAACCGCACGCCAGTCTATGCCCCCAAGCCGCAAAGGCAGGAGGAATGCGATGAAGCTCGTGTCGGCCATCATCAAGCCGTTCAAGCTCGACGAGGTGCGCGATGCGCTGACCGGCGTCGGCGTGTCGGGCCTCACCGTCAGCGAAGTGAAGGGCTTCGGCCGCCAGAAGGGCCAGACGGAGATCTATCGCGGCGCCGAATATCTCGTGAGCTTCCTGCCCAAGGTGAAGATCGAGATCGTGGTCGACGATTCCCAGGTCGAGCGCGCCGTCGAGGCGATCCAGAAGGCGGCCCACACCGGCAAGATCGGCGACGGCAAGATCTTCGTGGCCTCGGTCGAGCAGGCCGTCCGCATCCGCACCGGCGAATCGGGCGCCAACGCGCTTTAGGCCGCGCAGCCCTCCGGGGCGGCGTCCGGGCGGGCCTGCGAGTCGTTCCGGATAGGAGTCAGGCTTTTTCCACGAGGCAGAGCTCGGAACGGTATTGCTCGGCCAGCGAGACCTCGAGGCCGGCCGCAAGCTCCTTGCCGGACCGGCCGATGGAAGTGCCCGACCCGAATGTTATCCGGTAGTGGTCCTGGCTGCGCAACCCTGGCAGCGCGAAGACGCGCGTCGCATCGCTTGCTGAGAGCCTGAACGCGAAGAGCACGCCCGAAAGCCCGTTCTTGGCGCCATACCAGAGCGCCGCCCAGTCGCCGTTGCCGTCGGGTTGTGGCGGTGGTGTGAGACAGTATTGGTCTCCCGAGTGAATGAGCGGCCTAATCTTCGTGGCGTAGAGTTCGACATGTGACGCCGCGATGGCGAGGTCGGAAGGCGACCATCTGTCGATCGGCGCGCTGATGCCGAACGTGCCCAGCATCGCGACCCGCAATCGAAAGGCGAGGTCGCCGCGCCGATCGATCGGCGGGGAGGCTTCGATCTGCCCGTCTCGACTGCCCGGCCAGTCGATCAGCCAATCGTTGCAGACGACCGCAGGATGAGCGAGCTGCGTGCCGAAGTGCATGGCAAGCTTGCGAATCGCGCCCGGCTGGTCGCTCATCCAGTTCACGTGAGCGTGGGACAGAATCGCGCCGTCCATCCGCCCGCCGCCGCCCGCGCACATCTCGAGAATGAGGTCGGGAAACGAGGTGCGAAGTGCATCCTGCATGCGGTAGAGGCCTTCGTAGTGGGCGACGAGCGGGTCGCGCCGCGTCAAGTCGGCGGGCAGGCCGGCAGCCCAGCCGCCGGCATCCAGATCGACGTTGAAGTCCCATTTCATCCAGTCGACGCCGATCGCCCGCAGCGTGTCCGACAGTCTTTCGAACACGTGGTTCCAGGCATCCGGGACGCCGAGATTGAGCACGCCGCGCGCGCCGGGGGCAGGGGGCTCGTCGCCGAGACTGTGCAGCCATTCGGGATGCTGCCGGCGGATGGACGAGGAATTGCCGATGGCTTCGGGCTCGAACCATAGTCCGAAGAGCAGTCCCGTCTCGTGGCAGGCGTCCGCCACTTCCTTCAATCCTCTGGGGAAGCGCCGCCGGCTGGTCCGCCAGTCGCCGGTGCGCCGTGCCCAATCCGCATCCGAGTCGCCCTCGTCGGTTTGATACCAACCGGCGTCAATGACGAATGTCTCGCAGCCCAGTCGTCTCACGATCGGCACGAGTGGCAGCAATGTCTGCGCGGTGGGTTCGCCCAGGTACGGATACCAGCTGTTGAACTGCACCGGCATCGGCCGGTGAGGGTCCGGACGGCGCGCCCGCCGAAAATCGTGGAGATGCTGCGTGGCGAGTTCGAGGGGACCGCCGGTTCTTCCGAATATGACCGCCGGCAATCGCAGCTCTTCACCCGGGGCCAGACCGTGCCTGAAGCGCCACTCGTTCAGTCCGCCGCTCAGCAGCATCGCGTCGTCGCCGGGCTCCGCCACAAGGCGCCAGTTGCCGGACCAGAAGATCTCGCAAATGTACGTGGCCGAGCTGCCTTGAACCGACAGATAAGGCTGAAACGCAAAGCCGGTCTTGCCCAGCCGGCTCTCCATGGTGAGGACGCCGTCGCCGGGATGGGCGTGCCTGATTTCGGCTTCCGCGTTCCAGCCGCCGGTCAGATAGAGCAGACGATCGACGGGTTCGCGAATCAGGAACGAGAAGCTTTCGGCGCCGCGCAGGTCGATCACGCCGTCGCGGCCTGCATGCTTCAATACGGTCGTGAGGGAAAGAAGGCCGGTCGGAGAATCGTAGGCGAATGTCAGCTCGGCGCGCAGCGTCGTGTCGAGGGCGTCGAGGATCAGCCTGCGGTGATGTTGGTCCGGCTCCTCCCATGCGCTTGCCCGCCAGCGAACCGGACGGCGGTCGGCGCCCACCACGACCATCGGCTTCAGGTTCGGGGGCGACCCTTCGGGCCAGAGCCCGTCATCGTCCGGCGGACCGGCGTTCACCGTCACCGCGGTCGCGCTGAGCGAGATCTCGAATCGGCAGGTCGCGCACGACCAGGACCAACGCTCGATGCCGATCTCACTGGCCACAGGAGACCTCCGTCTCACCGAGCAATATTACCCCATGGCAGACCACCAGTACGCCGGGGAGGGGGTGGTGAGATTCTGAGACTCGAGGGCAAAAGCCTTATGCCGTCGGCATCGGACCAGTCTCACAGGGCTGAGACTGGGGTCGCCTCTCAATGAGACTCGGACTGCCCGTCAAGCCCGCCTGAAACGTGAAGAAATCACCCTAATTCATTGTTGTTATTGAGTTATTTATTACATAGAATGCGTCAATAATCGCTCCGGCAGGGACCCCTCCCCGCCGGACCTTTCGCTTGTGGGCCTGATGTTCAATCCGCGCCTGACCGAGACGCTGACAGACTTTCCGTTCGCGCGGCTGAACGCTCTCCTGGCGCCCATCGCGCCGCCGGCGCACCTGCCGCTGATCAACATGTCGGTCGGCGAGCCGCAGGGCGCGATGCCCGCCTTCGCGCGCCAGATCGTCAACGACGAGATCGACGGCTGGAACCGCTATCCGCCCAACCAGGGCCTGCCCGAACTCAATCAGGCGATCTGCGAATGGCTGACGCGCCGCTACAGGTTGCCGGCGGGCCTGCTCGATCCCAACCGTCACGTCCATCCGACGGCGGGCAGCAAGGAAGGCGTCTACATCATCGCCTCGGTCGCGACGCCGCAGACCAAGAACGGCCTGAAGCCGATCGTGGCGCTGCCCAACCCGTTCTATCAGGCCTATCTCGGCGGCGCGGTGATGTCCGGCGCCGAGCCGCTTCTGGTGAACGCCCCCCAGTCGAACGGCTTCCTGCCCGACTATGAGAGCCTCGATGCCGCGACGTGGCAGCGGCTCACGGTCGTCTATCTCTGCTCGCCCGCCAATCCGCAGGGCGCCATCGCGAGCAAGGCCTATCTGCAGAAGCTGCTGCGCCTCTGCCGCAGGCACGACGCCGTGCTCGCCGTCGATGAGTGCTACGCCGAGATCTATACCGGCGAGCCGCCTCCCGGCGCGCTGGAGGCGGCGCTCGAGATCGACGAGACGGGCGGGCAGGATCCGTTCCGCAATCTCACGGTCTTCCATTCCCTGTCGAAGCGTTCCAACGCGGCGGGGCTGCGTTCGGGCTTCGTCGCGGGCGACCCCAAGCTCGTCGCCATGATCCTGCGCTGGCGCACCTATGGCGGGCCGCAGATCCCCTTCGGCGTGCAGAAGGCCTCGGCCGCGCTGTGGCGCGAGGAGACGCATCCGCCCGTGACGCGCGACTGGTATCGCCGCAACTTCAAGGTCGCCGAGCAGATCCTGCACAATCGCTTCGGCTACTACACGCCGGGCGGCGGCTTCTTCCTGTGGCTCGATGTCGGCGACGGCGAGGAAGCCACGCGCAAATTGTGGCGCGAGGCGCATGTGAAGGTGCTGCCGGGCGCCTATGCCTGCCGCGAGACCGGCGGCGTCAACACCGCGCACCGCTACATCCGCGTGGCGCTGGTGCACGACGAGAAGACGACGCGCGAGGGCCTGTCGCGCCTCGCCGCAGTCTTGTGAACAGGGGGCGGTGATGGCAACGCTCGGCATTCCCGCCAGCGTCCACAAGACCACGATCCTGCCCGAGGGCGGGCGCGATTTCCTGCGCCGCCGCCTGATGGAGATCGTGGGCGTCGTGCTCGCCGCCGGTGGCGTGCTGCTGTTGATGGCCATCTTCACCTTCAACACGGCTGATCCCTCGCTCAACCACGCGACCGGCACGCCGCCCGCCAACCTGATGGGCCTGCCCGGCGCCTATGTATCGGACCTGCTGCTGCAGACCTTCGGCCTCGCCATCGTGCTGGTGCCGATCGCCATGATCACCTGGGGCGTGCGGCTGCTGCGCACGCATCATCTGGGCTTCTTCGGCCTCAGGCTGTCGCTGCTGCTGCTCGCGCTGCTGATGATGAGCGTCGCCTGCGAGGGGCTGGGCGATGTCGGCGGTGCGGCGACGCATGCCGGTGCGGGCGGCCTGGTCGGCATCGCGCTGATCGGCCAGTTCCGCGAGTTCGTGCTGAGCCATTCGAGCGGCGGCAGCCTGGCGCTGATCGAGCCGGGATGCGCGGCCCTCGCCTTCATCGCCATGGCGCCGGCGCTCGGCATGAACCGCACGGACCTGCCGCTGATCTTCCGCATCCTGCGCGCCCCCTTCCTGTGGGCAGGCTGGCTGATGCGCGCGGGCGTGGGATTGTGGCGCGGCCGGCCCGACGCCTTCGACGAGGCGAATGAGCCGCCAGCCCCCGAGATCGGCTATGCCGAGATCCCGGGCGAGATCGACGCCAGCCAATACGATCCCGCCCGCTTCAATCAGATTCCCGAGGAGGGCACTGCGCTGCCGCCGCGCGACTCGCTGCTGGTCGACGCGCCCCTCTCGCCGATCGAGCGGCCGGCGCCGGAAATTCCCGCGGCACCCGTGGCGATGCGGCCCGTCGCGCCGGCGCCGGTGACCGACAGCGCCGCGCCGGATTCGCTGGTCGACCGTACCCTGTTCGATCGCCTGGCCGGCGGCTTCCGCGTCGAGCCGATCCTCGGCCGCTGGCGCGCCCCGCCCGCCGTCGCCGAGCGCGAGGAGCCGGTCGCGCCGCCGCTGCCGCCCGCCGTCGACGATCCGCCGACCGAGATCATGCAGGCAGCTCCGCCGCTCGAGCCGGCGGTCGAGTTCGAGGACAGTTCGGAAGGCGACGAGAACCCCTTCATTCCCGACAATGCCCTGCTGGCCGAGCAGCCGGTGGCGCCCGCCGCGGCGAGCGGCGTTCGCATCGTCCCGCGCAAGTCGTCGATGACCCAGGGCAAGCGCGCCGCGCGTGCGGGCCAGCGCGAGCTCGATCTCGGCGGCGACCAGTACGAGCTGCCGCCGCTCGATCTCCTGTCGCTGCCGTCGCGGGTGCAGACCGAGACCAAGATCGACGAGGCGGCGCTGGAGCAGAATGCGCGCCTGCTCGAGACCGTGCTCGACGATTTCGGCGTGAAGGGCCAGATCGTGAAAGTGCGGCCGGGCCCGGTCGTGACGCTCTACGAGCTAGAGCCTGCGCCGGGCACCAAGGCGAGCCGCGTGATCGGCCTCGCCGACGACATCGCCCGCTCGATGAGCGCCGTCAGCGCCCGCGTCGCCACCGTGCCGGGTCGCAACGTGATCGGCATCGAACTGCCCAACGCCCGGCGCGAGACGGTGTTCCTGCGCGAGCTGCTCTCGACCAAGCACTACGAGGACAGCCGCCTCAACCTGCCGCTGGCGCTGGGCAAGGATATCGGCGGCGATCCGGTCATCGCCGATCTCGCCCGCATGCCGCATCTCCTGATCGGCGGCACGACAGGCTCGGGCAAGTCGGTGGCCGTCAACACCATGATCCTGTCGCTGCTCTACAGGCTGCCGCCGGATCGCTGCCGCTTCATCATGATCGACCCGAAGATGCTGGAGCTCAGCGTCTATCAGGACATCCCGCATCTCCTCACGCCCGTCGTCACCGAGCCGCGCAAGGCGATCGTGGCGCTGAAGTGGGTCGTGCGCGAGATGGAGGACCGCTATCGCGCCATGAGCGCCCAAGGCGTGCGCAACATCGCGGGCTACAACGACAAGCTCGCCGAGGCGCGCAAGAAGGGCCAGCCGCTCGTGCGCAAGGTGCAGACCGGCATCGATCCCGAAACGCGCCGGCCGATCTTCGAGGAAGAGGAGATCGACACCACGCCGCTGCCCTTCATCGTGGTCATCATCGACGAGATGGCCGACCTGATGCTGGTCGCGGGCAAGGAGATCGAGGCCGCCGTCCAGCGCCTCGCCCAGATGGCGCGCGCCGCCGGCATCCATGTGATCATGGCAACGCAGCGCCCCTCGGTCGACGTCATCACCGGCACGATCAAGGCGAACTTCCCGACCCGCATCTCCTTCCAGGTCACCTCCAAGATCGACAGCCGTACCATTCTTGGCGAGCAGGGCGGCGAGCAGCTGCTCGGCCAGGGCGACATGCTCTACATGGCGGGCGGCGGCAAGATCGCGCGCGTGCACGGACCGTTCGTCAGCGACGGCGAGGTCGAGGAGGTCGTGCGGCATCTCCGGGCGCAGGGCGCGCCGGCCTATGTCGATTCGGTCACCGACGATCCCGAGGGCGAGGAGGGCGCGGGCTTCCCCGGCGAGGGCGGCGAGGAGGGCGAGAGCGACCAGCTGTACGACCAGGCGATCGCCCTCGTGGCGCGCGAGCGCAAGTGCAGCGTGAGCTTCATCCAGCGCTACCTGCAGATCGGCTACAACCGCGCCGCCCGCATCGTCGAGCGCATGGAGCGCGAGGGCGTCGTCACCGCCGCCAACCATGTCGGCAAGCGCGAAGTGCTGGCGCGCGACATCGACAGTCGCGAGCGCTGAGCCTCAGCCTTCGTCGGACTCCCACTTCACGAGCCCCTGCGCCAGGCACTCGTTCATGAAGGCCATGGCGTCGCGCATGCAGCGTTCGTAGACCGCGAGATGCTCGGGCTTCTGCACGGTGCCGGGCTTGATGATGTAGCGGCCGGGTGACTGCTCGACGACGAAGTCGCGCTGGGCGAGCAGCTTCAGCTTGCGCCGCACCGTCTCGCGCGGAATGCCGGTCGCCTGCGCCACGGAGTGGGCGTTGATGCCACGCTGGGCATGGGGACCGATGATGCTCGTGAGGCTGCGATGCACCTCGCGCAACGAGGGCTCGCGCATGACGGCCTCGGTGGCCGCGAGCCCCACCGTATCGGCGATGCTCGACATGTCGATGTCGCCGTAGACGCGGCGTCGGTTGACGTCCAGCCGCGCGACCATCGTCGCCATCAGCACGATGAAAAGCCGGGAATTGCCAGGTCCGTCGGTCAGGCTCAGCCGGCCCCTGCCTGCCTGCCGGCCACGCGCCCCCAATGTCGGTTGCTTCACGCCAAACGCCTCCACCCGCAGCGGCCGGCGCGTGCGCTCATCTCTCTCCCAGCCATTTGTCGTGTCTCCCCACACGCTGATCGGAGCGGATTGTGAGTGCTCGGTAGCTGCAGAAAGAGTGCCCATTTGGTCGCAGCGACGACGCGCGCATCCGCTCAAAATGGGCATTCGGACGGGCGCGACGCCCATGGCTGCTTATCCACCGTCGCGCGCCCGTAACAAAAGAGTCGCCCCCTTGCAGCCTGCGGTGGGTACGCAACGAGCTAGGCGCATCGCGGGGTATTTGCATGTTGCGGCTGGACGGCATCGTCAAGAAGTTCGGCGACAAGCGCGCGGTGGACGGCATTTCCCTGGTCGTGCCCGAGGGCCAGCTGGTGGGCGTGATCGGCCAGTCGGGCTCGGGCAAGTCGACCTTGCTGCGCATGATCAACCGGCTGAACGATCCCAGCGACGGCTCCATCCACTACGGTGACACCGACGTCACCGCGCTCGCCGGCCGGGACCTGCGCGCCTGGCGGGCGCGCTGCGCCATGATCTTCCAGCAGTTCAACCTCGCCGGCCGCCTCGACGTGCTGACCAACGTCATGATGGGCCGCTCCTATCATGCGCCGGCGTGGCGAACCCTGCTGAAGCTCTGGACGGACGAGGAGAAGGCGATGGGCCTCTCCGCCCTCGAGAGCCTCGATATCGCCCGCGTCTCCGCCCAGCGCGCCGACACGCTGTCGGGCGGCCAGCAGCAGCGCGTCGCCATCGCCCGCGCGCTCCTTCAGGAGCCCGAGATCATCCTGGCCGACGAGCCGATCGCCTCTCTCGACCCGCGCAACACGCAGGTCGTGATGGACTCGCTGCAGCACATCAACAAGCACTTCGGCATCACCGTGATGGTGAACCTGCACAGCCTCGACCTGGCGCGGAAATACTGCGACCGCCTGGTCGGCCTCGCCGCCGGCCGGCTGGTGTTCGACGGCGTGCCGGCCGAGCTCACCGACAGCGTGGCGAGAGATCTCTACGGCCTGGAATCGGGCGACGTGGTCGGCCATGCCGTCACCCCGGGCTTCGCCGCGCAGCCGGGCTTCGCTCTCGCCAATCCCTGATCGTTTTTCGTCAACGAGGAGATAGACCATGTTCAACCGTCGACAGATGCTCGGCACGTCGCTCGCGGCAAGCTCGCTCGCGATCACGCGGACCGGCTGGGCCGCCGACTGGCGCGCCAAGTATCCCGAGCTGGTCCTCGCCGTCGTGCCGGCCGAGAACGCCTCGGGCGTCACCGACCGCTATGCGCCGTTCTGCGAGTACCTCTCCAAGGAGCTCGGCGTGAAGGTGACGCTGCGCGTCGCCAACGACTATGCCGCGGTGATCGAGGGCCAGCGCAACGGATCGATCCACCTCGCGGGCTACGGTCCCGCCTCGTATTCGCGCGCCATCGTCACCGGCGTGAAGGTCGAGCCCTTCTGCACCACCGTGAACAACGACGGCACGGTCGGCTACTACTCGGTGTTCTACGTGCGCGCCGACAGCCCGTACAAGTCGATCGCCGATCTCAAGGGCAAGAACCTGGGTCTCGTCGATCCCAACTCGACCTCGGGCAACAACGTGCCGCGCTTCATCCTGAACAAGCTCAAGATCGTGCCGGAGCAATACTTCGCGCACGTGACCTATACCGGCAGCCACGAGAACGCGGTGATCGCGCTCCAGCAGAAGACGGTCGACGTCGCCGCCAACTGGTGGAACTCCGACGAGGATTCCAACCTCACCCGCATGGTCAACAAGGGCCTGGCGAAGAAGGAGGACTTCCGGATCATCTCCAAGTCCGACCTGATCCCCAACTCGCCCTACGCCTGGCTGAGCGACCTGCCGGCCGACGCCAAGGCCGCCATCTGGAAGGCCTTCCAGGAAGCGCCGACCAAGAACAAGGTCGCCTACGACAAGCTGTCGGACGGCAAGGACCGCGAGTTCAAGCAGGTCGACGCCAAGTACTACGAGGGCGTCATCGAGCTGATCAAATTCATCGACAGCTTGCGCAAGCAGAAGACCTAACGGCAGCCCGCCGGGGAGACGACTGACCCCCTCGGTCGTCTCCCGTCTCCCTTCTCCCGAGCCCGCTTTCGCAGGTGAAAGAGCGCCGTGGCGTCGCCCATCGTCCAGCTCCCCGACGCGCAGATGCGCCCGCTGCTTGCGTCCTACGACGCGGCGGTGCGGGCGCGGCGCCTGCAGTCGCTGCTGGTCGTGGCCTGCATCGTGGCGGCGGTGGCGCTGTCGTCGATCTCGGCCGAGGTGTCGCTGCCCAAGCTCTTCGGCAATATCGGCAACTTCACCAGCTATATCGGCCGGCTGTTCCATCTCGACAGCGGCAACCTGGTCTTCAGCGATCCGGCCGAATGGTACTGGGGCCTCGGCCGCTGGCTGCGGCTGCTGGGCGAGACGCTGCTGATGGCCTATGTCGGCACGGCGCTCGGCACCTTGGGTGCCTTCTTCCTGTGCTTCCTGGCGGCGGCCAACGTGACCCCGAGGCCGTGGATGCGGCTGCTCGCGCGCCGCTTCTGCGAGCTCTGCCGCACGGTGCCCGAGCTCGTCTTCGCCTTGATGTTCGTGATCGCCTTCGGGCTCGGGCCGCTGCCCGGTGTGCTGGCCATGGCGATCCACACCTTGGGCGCGCTCGGCAAGCTCTTCGCCGAGGTGGTCGAGAACATCGACATGAAGCCGGTCGAGGGCGTGTCGGCGACGGGTGCGCCCTGGCATGTCGCGATGCGCTTCGGCGCACTGCCGCAGACCCTGTCGAACTTCGTGAGCTACGCGCTGCTGCGCTTCGAGATCAACGTGCGCAGCGCCACCGTGCTGGGCTTCGTCGGTGCGGGCGGCATCGGCATGGACCTGATCGAGTCGATCCGCAAGTTCTACTATTCCGACGTTTCGGCCATCCTCGTGCTGATCATCATCACCGTCTCGGTGATCGACACGGCCACGGGCTACGTCCGCCACCGCCTGATCGGCCGGGAGGAGCGCCGCTGATGGCCGACCCCGCCGCCCTCGATATTGCCTCGATCCGCGGGCGCCATCCGCACCATTTCGGCCAGCCGAGCCGCGAGCGCCGGCTCCTGCTGGCCCTGGCTGTCGCCGCGGCGCTGCTGCTCCTGATCGGCATGGGCGCTTTCGGCTTCTTCGGCGCCGCCTTCTGGCTCGGCCTCGGCAAGCTGGGCGAGGTGGCAGGCCTGATGATCCCGCCCAATCCCGGGGGCTGGGACAAGGCCCTCGTCTTCGCCCTGTCGCTGGTCGAGACCATCGCCATCTCGCTGCTGGGCACCCTGGGCGCGGCCGTGCTGGCCGTGCCGCTCGGCCTGCTCGCGGCCAACAACGTCACCACGGCGAAAGTGCTGCACTTCTTCGCCCGGCGGTCGCTCGACACGATCCGCAGCGTCGATATCCTGATCTGGGCGCTCATCTGGGTGAACGTCGTGGGTCTCGGCCCCTTTGCCGGCGTACTGGCCATCATGACTTCCGACATGGGCAATTTCGGCAAGCTCTTCTCCGAGGCGATCGAGGCGGCCGACCGGCGGCCCGTCGAGGGCATCGTGTCGACCGGCGGCGGCAAGCTGCTCGGCATCCGTTTCGGCATCCTGCCCGAGGTCTTCCCGGTGCTGGCGAGCCAGGTGCTCTACTTCTTCGAGTCCAACACGCGCTCGGCCACCATCATCGGCATCGTGGGCGCGGGCGGCATCGGCCTGCATCTCGCCGAGGCGATCCGCACGCTCGAGCTGCAGCAGGCCTCGTTCCTGATCCTGATGATCCTGGTCGCCGTCGCGGCCATCGACATCGTGTCGAGCCAGCTGCGCTTCGCCCTGATCGGCCGGCGGAGTGCCGTCGTTTGAGCGACGCTCCGCGTTACGCCCTGTACTACGCGCCGCGTCCCGAGGAAGGGCTGGCCGTCGCGGCCGGCCAATGGCTGGGCTGGAATCCCGACGGCGGTCGCGCCCAGCGGCTGCTGCCGCGCTCCTCGGGCATCGATCCCGAGCGGCAGGCCGCGATCACATCAGAGCCGCGGCGCTACGGTTTCCACGGCACGCTGAAGCCGCCGATCGTGCTCGCCGAGGGCTGCACCGAAACCGACTTCCTCACCGCTGTCGGCGCCTTCGCGGCCACCCAGCGCGCGATCACCGTGCCCTCGCTGGCGCTGGCCGAGATCTCGGGCTTTCTCGCGCTGATCCCCAATGCACGCCTGCCCGAGCTGCAGGACCTGGCCGATCGTTGCGTCATCGAGTTCGACGAGTTCCGCCGCCCCGCCGACGAGGCCGAGCTGGCGCGCCGCCGCGCCGCGAGCCTGTCGCCCCGGCAGGAGGAGCTGCTGAAGCGCTGGGGCTACCCCTACGTGCTGGAGGAGTGGCGCTTCCATCTCACGCTCACCGGCCGCATCGCCGATACGGCCGAGCGGGCGGCCGTGACCACCCTGCTGCGCCAGCGCTTCTCGGGCTTCATCGACCGGCCGCTGCAGGTGCGCGATCTCTGCGTCTTCCGTCAGCCCGCGTCCGACCGGCCGTTCACCGTGCTGGCGCGCTATCGGCTGGGCGGCGGCCGCCTGGTCAGCACTGAAGTCTGGCGAGCAAGCTGACGAAGGCTTGTGCGGCTTCGTCGAGCGCCCCGTCATTCACGATCGTGAGCAGCCGCCGGTCGGTCACGTCATAGGCGTCGCTGCGCTCCAGCCGTTCGGTAGCGGACCCCGCATCCTCCCGGCCGCGCGCGGCCAGACGCTCCGCCAGGCGCTCAGGCGAGGCGGTGATCAACACCGGATGGGTGTCGGCATCGATGCCGGCCTCGCGCTGGAAATGCTCGCGCGAGCCCGAGACGATGACGGTGAGGCCTGAGTTGCGCCAGGCATGGATCTCGCGGCCGACGCCGTAGTCGTTGCCGTGCGCCTGCCAATGGAAGGCGAACAGGCCGCGGGCGCGGCGCAGCGCGAACTCCGGGACGGTCAGCGCGACGTGGTTCTCCCCGCCCGTGTCGGCCGGCCGCGTGATGTAGCGGTGGGCGAAGACCACGGGAGCGTCGGCCGCCAGCAGCGCCCGGGCGCGCGCCATGACCGAGTCCTTGCCCGCGCCCGAGGGGCCCATGACATAGACCAGGGGAGACGGCATCAGACGACGCGGTCGCCCTCGCGCCATACCGCGCGCACGACCGGCGAGCCGCCCAGCACGCGCACGCGCACGAGATCGGCGCGGCGCTCGGGGGCGATCTCGCCGCGATCGCCGAGGCCGACCGCGCGGGCCGGATTGAGCGTCGCGAGCTTCACCGACTGAGCGAGGCTGATGCCGGCCTCGCGCGACAGGCGGAACACCGCCTCCATGAGGCTCGCCGGCACATAGTCCGACGACAGGATCTCGGCATAGCCTGCGCGGACCAGGTCGATCGCCGCCACGTTGCCCGAGTGCGAGCCGCCCAGCACGACGTTGGGCGCGCCCACCAGGATGGCAAGGCCCGCCTCGTGCGAGGCGACGGCCGCCTCGGTCGTGGTCGGGAACTCGGCGATGGTCATGCCGTCCTCCACCGCCTCGCGCACATGCGCGGCCGTGGCGTCGTCGTGGCTGGCGAGCGGCAGGGCGCGCGCCTGGGCGCGCTGGACGATCTCGCTGCGATGGCGTGCGGCGTTCTTGGCGTGCAGCGCCATCGTCTGGGTGCAGAAGGTCTCGAACTGCTCGTCCGTCATCCCGTGCTTCTTGGTGTAGTAGAGCTTGAGCTTGTCGGGATCGAGGAACTGGCGCTGGCCGGGCGTGTGGTCGTTGATCGAGACCAGGCCGACGAGCGGCAGGTCGATCCAGCGGTCGACGGTCTCGACCGCGTCGTCGGCCACGATCTCGCAGCGCAGATGCAGCCGATGTTCCACGCGCGTCAGGCGCTTCTCGTGGGTGGCGCAGATCGCCTCGATCATGCGCTCCTTGTTCTGCACGCGGTCGGTCTTGCCCTGCACGTCGCCGAGCGAGATCGAATCGAACACCGTGGTGATGCCGGCGGCGGCGACCTGCGTGTCGTGCGCCATCACCGCCGGCAGCGCCGGCCACATCACGCCGGGCCGCGGCGTGAAGTGCTTGTCCATATTGTCGGTGTGCAGCTCGATCAGGCCGGGCACGAGATAGTCGCCCTCGAGGTCGATGGCGCCCGCGACCTGCGACCGGCCGGGACACAGCTCGGCGATCCGGCCGTCGCGCATCACGACCGTGCCGTCGAATTCCCCGTCGGCGGTGACGATGCGGGCGTTGGTCAGGACGGTCTCGGCACTCATGCTTGTACTCCGGGCAGCGCTACGTCGTGCAAACGCGTGGCGAGCGCCTCGCGCACGGCGATGTCGTGGAAGATGCCGACGATCGCCGCACCCTGCTCGCGGCGCTGGCGGATCAGGTCGATCACGCCGTCGCGGTTTGCGATGTCGAGCGAGGCAGTCGGCTCGTCGAGCAGCAGGATCGGATAGTCGGTGATCAGCGAGCGCGCGATGTTGACCCGCTGCTGCTCGCCGCCGGAGAAGGTGGCGGGTGGCAGCGCCCACAGCCGCTCGGGGATTCCCAGCACGCCCAGCAGGAATTCGGCCTTGTGGCGCGCTTCCTCGGGCGAGGCGCCACGGCGCAGCATCGGCTCGGCCACGACATCGACGGCGCCGACGCGGGGAATCACGCGCAGGAACTGGCTGACGAAGCCCATCGTGTGCCGGCGCACGTCGAGGACGACCCTCGGCTCGGCGGCGACCAGCTCGACCCAGTCTTCTCGATGGCGCACCTGGATCGAGCCCGATTGCGGACGGTAGTTGCCGTAGAGCGACCGTAGCAGCGTGCTCTTGCCGGCGCCCGACGGTCCGACCAGCGCGAGACACTCGCCCGGCCGCACCTCGAGCGCGACGTCCTTCAGCACCGGCAGCGCAAGGTCACCCTGTGCATGCATCACGAAGGATTTCTGGAGGCCGGAGACGCGGAGCATGGGAAGCATGGGCTAGACCGGCAGGATCGAGGCGACGAGCATTTGCGTGTAGGCGTCCTGCGGATCGTCCAGCACCTGGTCGGTGAGGCCTTCCTCGACGACGCGGCCGCCCTGCATGACCATCAGGCGGTGCGTCAGCAGCCGCGCCACGCCGAGATCGTGCGTCACCAGCACGGCCGAGAGATGGAAACGATCGACCAGCCCGCGCAGCAGGTCGAGCAGGCGGGCCTGCACCGAGACGTCGAGGCCGCCCGTCGGCTCGTCCATGAACACGAGGCGCGGTTCGCTTACGAGGTTGCGGGCGATCTGGAGGCGCTGGCGCATGCCGCCGGAATAGGCGGTGGGGCGGTCGTCGAGCCGCTCGATGTCGAGCTCGACCCGCTCCATCCAGTCCGACGCGACCTCGCGGATATTGCCGTAGTGGCGCGCACCGATGGCCATCAGCCGCTCGCCGATGTTGGCGCCGGCGCTGACGCCCATGCGCAGGCCCTCGCGCGCGTCCTGGTTGACGAAGCCCCATTCGGTGCGGGCGAGCAGTCGGCGCCGCGCCTCGGAGAGGCGATGCACGTCGACCGTGCCCATGGACTTGGTCTCGTAGGAGACGATGCCCTCGTCGGGCATCAGCCGGCCGGCCAGGCAATTGAGCAGCGTCGTCTTGCCCGAACCTGACTCACCCACGACGCCCAGCACCTCGCCGGGCCAGAGCTCGAAGCTCACGCCCTGGCAGGCGATGCGCCCGCCGAAGCGCTTGGTGACGCCCTTCGCCGAGAGAAGCGGTCCGCTCACTTCTTCTGCTCCGATTGTCTTTGCGTTTCTTGGCGCTCTTGGCAGTAGTCCGTGTCGGAGCAGACGAACAGCCGTTGGCCGTCGTCGTCGACGATCATCTCGTCGAGGAAGCTGTGCTTGGAGCCGCAATAAGCGCAGGCCTGCTCCCACTTTTCGATCTCGAACGGATGGTCGTCGAAGTCGAGGCTCTTCACCGGCGTATAGGGCGGCACGGCGTAGATGCGCTTCTCGCGGCCCGCGCCGTAGAGCTGCAGCGCCGGATTGCGGTCGAGCTTGGGATTGTCGAACTTCGGGATGGGCGAGGGGCTCATCATGTAGCGCCCGTTCACCAGCACCGGATAGTTGTAGGCCTTCGAGATGCGGCCGAAGCGGGCGATGCTCTCGTAGAGGCTGACCTGCATCACGCCGTATTCGGAGAGCGCGTGCAAGGTGCGCGTCTCGGTCTCGCGCGGCTCCAGCATGCGCAGCGGCTCGGGGATCGGCACCTGGAAGACCAGGATCTGGCCGTCCTTGAGCGGCGTCTCGGGCACGCGATGGCGCGTCTGGATGACCGTCGCCTCCTCGGTTCGCGTCGTGGTCGCGACATCGGCCACCTTGGCGAAGAAGCGGCGGATGGAGACGGCGTTGGTGGTGTCGTCGGCGCCCTGGTCGATGACCTTGAGCGTATCGTCGCGGCCGATGATGGCGGCCGTCACCTGGATGCCACCGGTACCCCAGCCATAGGGCAGCGGCATCTCACGGCCGCCGAACGGCACCTGATAACCCGGCACGGCGACCGCCTTCAGGATGGCGCGGCGGATCATGCGCTTGGTCTGCTCGTCGAGATAGGCGTAGTTGTAGGCGCCGGTCTCCGAATTGACGTCGTCGTTGTAGGTCTGGTCGGGCATCCGCTACTCCGCCGCCCTGTCGAGCGCTTCCTGGCGCTTGCGCTTCTCGACCTCGGCCCTGAGCGTGCGCACGACGACCAGCTCGGACTGGAAGTCGACGTAATGCGGCAGCTTCAGGTGCTGCACGAAGCCCGAGGCCTCGACGCTGTCGCTGTGGGCCAGCACGAATTCCTCGTCCTGCGCGGGCGAGGTGACGCTTTCCGACAGCTCCTCGACCCGCAGCGCTCTGTCGCACAGCGCCATGGCCATCGCCTTGCGCTCGGCATGGCCGAAGGCGAGGCCGTAGCCGCGCGTGAATTGCGGCGGGGTTTCGCTGTTGCCCGCGAACTGGTTGACCATGTCGCATTCGGTGACGTCGATCTCGGCGATCTCGATCTCGAAGCCGAGCTCCTCCGGCACGAAGGAGACCGGCACCGAGCCGAAGCGGATCTCGCCCACGAAGGGGTGGTTGTTGCCGTAGCCGCGCTGCGTCGAATAGGCGAGCGCCAGCAGGAAGCCTTCGTCGCCGCGGGCCAGGTTCTGCAGCCGCACCGGCCGCGAGGCGGGAAAGGTGAGCGGCGTGCGCGTGATGTCCTGCGCCGGAGCGCCTGAAGAAGCGGGCGGCGGCGGCTCGAGCATGCCTTCGCGCTCGAGGATGTCGCCGACCCGCGGCAGGTCGCCTGTCGTGTCGGCGGGCGCGGTCGGCGCCGCGGGGCGCTCGCCATTGGCGGCCAGGGTGAAGTCGAGCAGGCGGTGCGTGTAGTCGTAGGTCGGGCCCAGCACCTGGCCGCCCGGCACGTCCTTGAAGGTCGATGAGATGCGCCGCTCGGCCAGCATGCGGCTGGTGTCGAGCGGCACGGAGTCGCCGAAGCGCGGCAGGGTCGTGCGGTAGGCGCGCAGCAGGAAGATCGCTTCCACGAGATCGCCGCGCGCCTGCTTGATGGCGAGCGCGGCGAGGGAGCGGTCGTGGCAGGAGCCCTCGGTCATCACGCGATCAACGGCGAGGCCCATCTGCTGGTCGATCTGCTCCAGGGTGAGCTCGGCAATGGCGCGATCGCCGCGGCGCTTGTCGGCGACCAGCTCCAGCGAATGGGCGATGGCGGTCTCACCGCCCTTGACGGCCACGTACATGGTCAGCCCTCCACGACAATGCTGCGGGGCAGCGCCAGAAGCTCGGTTCCCGCGGTGAAGACGATGTCGACGCCGCAGGGGAAGAGCGCGTGGTTGGTTTGCCACTCGCTCCAGAAGGTCTCGCCGAGGCCCGCGACAGCGAAAGCCGCACGATCCTCGATGCCCGGGCCGCGCAGCTTCTTCTGCGGGCCGCCGGTGAGTGCCGGCACTTCGATCACCAATGTCGCCGACCGGTCGGGATAGGGATCGCTGCCGATGGCGAAGCCGTCGAGCAGCGGTGCACGCTCGGGCGTCAGCACGGCGAACAGGGCGTCGGCTTCGCTCGCGACGATCGGCGCGCCGGTATGAAAGCGTACGAAATCGCGCACGCTGTCCGTATCGCAGGCGGGGGCGAGCCATAGCGGCGTGTCGCGATCGACCAGGGTCAGCACGAAGGCCGTCGCCGCGGCGCTGAGCGGCTTCGCGGCTTCGGGCCGCCGTGGCAGCGCAACGATGCGGCCGGGATGCGAGAAGGCGTCCAACACGGCGCGGAACAGGCGCTGGCTGTCGTGCGCGGGATCGGCGAGGCCGGGGGCGATGTCGGTCATGTGCCGGCCTCGCGGGCGACGGTGAAGAAGTCGACCTTGGTAGCCGCTGCCTTCGACGCGCGCAAACGGCGGCGCGCTTCGGCCTCCTGCTCGAGCGGCGTCACGATCTGCTCCTCGATGAGCTGGCGCCATTCCGGCAGTTGGCCCAGCGCATCGATCGCCGCCACGGTCTCGGCCTGCTTGGGATGGCGGCCGCCGACATAGCCGATGCCGAGCTGGCCCGTTTGCAGGCGGACTGCGGCGCGCGTCACGGTCATCTCGCCGGCGGCGAAGGGCGCGCCGCTGCCCGAAATGCGGCCATTCACCATCACCAGGCCGATCTCGGGTTTCCTCAAGACCGTGTAGGCGGGCACCGGCCCCAGCGCGTCCCATAGAGCCTGCAGGCGGTCTGCGGGCGCCTTGGCGAGAATGGAAAGCCACCGCTGACGCTCTTTCGGCGCCGCGGACGATGACGTCACTTGAGGCATGGATGCACCGATATGGGGACCGTCCATGAACTTATCATGACGGTCCGCGACGGCTAATCCCCTACCTCATCACGTCGTGCAATCCGACCAGCAGCGAATGGTAGTCGTAGGGGTTGTTGAGCAGAACCAGCGGCACGTGTGCGCGGGCCAGCACTTCGGCGACAGGCGTCTCGTCATGCACCGCGATGCTCACGACGGCGCCGTCGACTTTCTCCTCGGCCAGCTTGCTGACGGCCTCGTCGAGCGACCTCACCGGACCCACGACACGATAGCCCGTGCCGTCCAGGAACCTCTGCAGCTCGAAGGTGACGATGGCTTCATCGCCGATCACAAGTACCGAACCCTGAATAATGTCCGTCATGCGTCCATGTCCCGTTCCCGGAGTCGAGAACGAATGCGCGCGCGGCGGAAAAGGTTACGGCTTCCAGCGCAAGAAATTCCCGATCAGCTTGAGGCCGGTCGCCTGGCTCTTCTCGGGATGGAATTGCGTGCCGGCCAGATTGTCGCGGCCGACGACGGCGGTGATCTTGCCGCCATAGTCGGTAACGGCAAGCAACGTCTCCGGCCGCGCGGTCTTGAGCTGAAACGAGTGCACGAAGTAGGCGTGATCGTGCTCGGCGATGCCCTCGAGCAACGCGTGCGGCTTGAGATCGAGCAACTCGTTCCAGCCCATGTGCGGGATCTTTAGGCGGTCCTTGCCCGTCGCGCCTTTGGGCTCGATGCGCACGACATCACCTGCGATCCAGTCGAGGCCGGGGTGCACGCCGTACTCGACGCCGCGCGTGGCCATGAGCTGCATGCCGACGCAGATGCCGAGGAAGGGCTTGCCGCGCTCGATCACCTCGCGTTGCAGGGTGTCGACCATGCCCGGCACGCCATAGAGGCCGGCGCGGCAATCGGCGAAGGCACCGACGCCCGGCAGCACGATGCGATCGGCGGCGGCGACCTCTTTCGGATCGGCGGTGACCAGGATGCGTTCGTTCGTGCCGCTTTCTCGCGCGGCACGTTCGAAGGCTTTCGCGGCGGACCGGAGGTTGCCCGAGCCATAGTCGACGATGGCGACGGTCATGGCGTTCGAGCTAGAGCGTGCCCTTGGTGCTGGGGATCGCCGACGCCTGGCGCGGATCGATCTCGCAGGCAACGCGCAGAGCGCGCGCCAGCCCCTTGAAGCAACTCTCGACGATATGGTGGTTGTTCTCGCCGTAATGGTTCCAGACATGCAGCGTCAGCCCGCCGAGCTGCGCGAAGGCCTGGAACCATTCCTTGAACAGCTCGGTATCCATGGTGCCGAGCTTGGGCTTGGAGAAGTTCACCTTCCAGATCAGGTAAGGCCGGTTGCTGGCATCGAGCGCGACCTCGGTCAGCGTCTCGTCCATGGGGATGACGGCGCTGCCGTAGCGACGGATGCCGGCGCGCGTGCCCAGCGCCTTCTGCAGGCACTCGCCCAGCACGATGCCTGAATCTTCCGTCGTGTGGTGATAGTCGATGTGCAGGTCGCCCTCGGCGCGCAAGGTGATGTCGATCAGGCTATGGCGCGAGAGCTGCTCCAGCATGTGATCGAGGAAGCCGATGCCGGTCTTGATGTCGTACTGGCCGGTGCCGTCGAGATTGATCGCGGCGGCGATGCGCGTCTCCTTGGTCTTGCGCGCGACGAAGGCCCGCCGACCGCCCGTGCCGGGGGTCGTGAGGTCCTGGGGCGCGGCCTTGGGAGAGGCCTTTTTCACTGCGGTTTTCACGGGGCTTTTCTACCCAAGGCGGGCGGCACGGTCGAGCGTGACGCGGGTCAGGATGACGCCCAAAAGCACGATCAGCCCGCCCAGGACGCGGGCCGGGGTCAGCGGATCGCCGAAAAACGCCGCCGACAGGCCCACGCCCGCCACCGGGATCAGGTACATGTAGACCATGACCCGGCTGACCCCCAGCCGCTCCAGGCCGGCGCTGATGCCGAGGAAGGCGACGCCCACGGGGAAGATCGCCGTATAGAGCCAATAGCCCAGCAGCCGGGGCGGCATGCGGCCGAACTCGCCGAGGGAGTCGAAGGCAAGCGAGATCGGCATCAGGACCAGCGAGCCGATGACCGTCGTCCAGGCCATGACCCGGAGCGCGCCGAGGCGGATGTTGTAGGGTGCGCAGCGCTCGACATAGAGCGCCCAGGCGAAGGCCGCGAGCATCCAGATCAGCACGCCGTCGACGCTGGTCGCCGCGAGCGTCAACCGCGTCAGGCTGTTGTTCACCACCAGCACGATGCCCGCGAAGGCGATGACGATGCCGATCCAGCCCAATGCCGGCAGCCGGCGGCCCGACAGCCGCGCCAGGATGGCGGCGAAGGCCGTCGTCGTGGTCATGGTGATCGAGCCTATGCTGGGCGAGGTCCGCGAGGCGCCGAGTCCCCAGCACGCCTGGAACAAGGTCACGCCGATCAGCGCCAGCCCGATCATCGGCAGCCAGTCGCGTTGCGGCAGCGCGACCGGCTTGCGCTGCACGATCAGCACGGCGAACAGGAACAGGCCCGCGATGAGATAGCGTGAGAAGCTGAACAGCAGCGGGCTCATGACGTGCAGCACGTCCTTGGCCAAGGGATAGCTCGATCCCATGAGCAGGGCCGTCCCGAACATGATCGCGTCGCCGGTGAAGCGGCTTTTAGTCATTTTCCACCCCCGTCTCGGGGGAGGTGGCGCGGTAATCCGCGACGGAGGGGTCAGAGGCACCCGTACCGTCGCTCATGACCCCTCCGTCAGCGTAAGACGCTGACACCTCCCCCGAGACAGGGGAGGACATCTGAGCAACGATCACTGCTTCGGCGCCGTCGATGCCTTCTGCGCGCCCCAGAAGCCGAACAGCGCGCCCGCGACGCGGCGGATCTGGATCTCCTCGGAGCCCTCGGTGATGCGGTAACGGCGGTGGTGGCGATAGATGTGCTCGAACGGCGTGTGGCGCGAATAGCCGATGCCGCCATGGACCTGGATCGCACGATCGGCCGCGTCGCAGACGAGGCGATTGGCGCGGTAGTTGGACATCGCGACCCACTCGCTGACGTTCATGTGGTGCTCGCGGTCGAGATGCCAGGCGGTCTTGCGCACCAGCCCGCGCGTCATCTCGGCCTCGGTGTGGAGCTCGGCGAGCGGGAACTGGATCGCCTGGTTGGTGGCCAGCGCCTTGCCGAAGACCTTGCGGTTCTTGGCGTAGGCGACCGACATGTCGATGCAGTATTGCGCGGCGCCGAGGCTCGAGGCGGCCTGGCGGATGCGGTTCTCATGCACGAAGGTCTGCGCCACGTCGAGCCCGCGGCCTTCCTCGCCCAGCATGGTCGACGCCGGCACCTTCACGTTTGCGAGCGAGACCTCGGCATGGTCGCTCGGCATGTTGAAGGTCCACCACATATGCTCGACCTTGAAGCCCGGTGTCTTGACCGGCGTGATGAAGGCCGAGATGCCGCGCGCATCGCCCGGCTTGCCCGAGGTGCGGGCGAAGACGAGATCGGCCGTCGCGGTGTGCATGCCGGTATTGAACCGCTTCATGCCGTTGATGACCCAGTCGGAGCCCTGCTTGACGGCGGTGGTCTCCATGAAGGTCGCGTCCGAGCCGTGCAAGGGCTCGGTGAGGCCGAAGCCGATGCGCTCGGTGCCCTTGAACATGCCTTCGATGTAGCGGTCCTTCTGCTCCTGGGTGCCGAAGCGGTGCAGCAGCAGCACGACCGGGAAATTGCCGACGATCGAGCTCTCGTTCTGCAGGTCGTTGTGCAGGCCGAGCCCCTTGTGCGCGAGATGCTCGCGGATGATCGCCATGGCGAGGTTGGAGCCCTCCTTGCCGCCCAGCTCCTTCGGCAGGCCGAAGCGCAGATGGCCGGCCTTGTCGGCGCGACGCTTCATCTCCTGCAGCAGCTCCTCCCATTCGTGGCGCGGCTGGCCGTCATTGTCCCAGTCGGTGCGCGCATGCTCGCGGCGATGATCGAAGAAGCGGATATTGTCGTCTTGGCTCTCGAGCGGCTTGATCTCGCGGTCGATGAAGGCGTCCAGCTCGCGCAGATAGGCCGCGATATCCGCGGGAATCTCGAAATCCATGGCGCTTCCTCCGGCTGAACGCTCGTTCACCCAGTCGTATAAGTATCCATGGCCCCGCTCAAGACCGACCGCCTGAGGCTGCGTCCGCTGGTTCCGCAGGACGCCGCGGCCTATGCCGCGATGCGCTATCACCCCGAGGTCGCGCGGTGGCTGGTGCCTGCCGATGGCGATCCGATGATGGCCGCCAACGCCACCATCGCACGCTTCGCCACGTCGTGGCGCGAGCGCGGCTATGCGCCGTGGGGCGTCTTTCGCGAGGGGCGGCTGATCGGCCAGTGCGGGCTGAACTTCGTACCGGAGTTCGACGAGACCGAAGTGCTCTGGGCCTTGCATCCCGATGCCTGGGGCCGGGGCTACGCGACGGAAGCGGCACGGGCGGCGCTCGAGTTCGGCTTCCGTGACGTCGGTCTGAAGCTGATCTTCGCGATCACAAAGCCCGACAACAGCGCATCGCGGGCGGTCATGAAGCGGCTGGGTCTCACTTATCGCCGCGACGTCGTCTACAAGGGCTTCGACACGGTCTGGTTCGACATCGACCGCGACGGTTTCGCCTAACGCTTGTCGTCCCGGGATGACAACGTGCGTTTATTCCCAGCCGATCCATTGATCAGAATCCGGCCTGCCCGGCGTTTTCGACTAAGCTCGGCGGTCTGGAGACCCGGATCCAGGACTGTTCGGTCGAAGCGCGGGAGACGCTGCACGGTGGGGCAGATCGAGCGCGGTGACAGGAGGCGTCAGGACATATTTTCCCGTCAGATTCGATACGTCTGACGGTAACCTTTGGTAACTGCCGCTATATGTAGTGGGTGGCGAAGCGGCCTCAATCGCCCGAGCTCGGCTCGACGATCGCCTCCGCGATCGCCCGGCTCTTACGCTTGCGGCCGGCAGGGGCCTCTTCGACTTCGGCCGCCTCGACCAGCGTCCAGGCAAGCGGCGTCCCCGTGCTGCGCGACAGCTCGACTTCGAGCGACGTCGCCGGGGCATCGGCGGAGAGGACGCGCACCTTGAAACGGCCGGGCTCGGGCAGCCAGGCGGCCTGGCCCGTCGCGACTTTCCATGTCTCGCGATCGAGGAAGTAGAGCAAGGCGTGCGGCTCGTCGGCCTCGTCGATGACGCGCAGCACCGGGAGGTCGCGATGCTCGCCA
>Ga0335083_10001739_pt1 | contig 29622 bp, 14 predicted proteins | sample Lox_Sample_42_FD_206716 | JGI IMG/M metagenome (GOLD analysis project Ga0335083, IMG submission 206716) | Soil microbial communities from Loxahatchee National Wildlife Refuge, Florida, United States - Lox_Sample_4.2 | ecosystem: Environmental > Terrestrial > Soil > Wetlands | place: USA...
CGGAAAGATAGTCGCCCTGCGCCATCAAAGACTTGCTCATTCCGTCGAGCGCCTCGATCGAAAGGTGATCGATCCGCAGAGCCGCTTCCCATTCAATGCGAGCGTCCTGCGGGCGTCCGACCTGTTCCAGCGAGGAAGCCATCAGAAGGCGAGGCTTGAGGACTTCAGGCATCAGATAAATCGATTGCCCGAGCGGCTTGATCGCATCTTCAGGATGTCCGGAGGCATAAATCGTGAGACCGACGAGGTAATAAAGCTTGGCGGACCCAGGTTCCAGTTTGAGAGCGTTCCGAAATGCCTCGAGTGCACACGGGTACTGCTTGCGATCACCGAACCAGTCACCGAGTTCGGTGTAGGTATCCGCGTCGGGATTCGCGCGAAGTTTTGCTACGAGAGCTGGGGGCCCGGTACAGGCATGGCAGCACGGGATCGCGGCCAGGATGGCCGCGAAAATTAGAACCGCCTTCGAAAACATCGGATGCATTGATTTGGCAAGAATCGCCTCGGCGAACCCCGCAAGATGACAGCGCCCTGACAGTTGAGCATAATTGAGCAAGCCGGAGACCTGCAAGCCATTCTCAGGGCCAACGAACACTCCGGAAGGGGAGCCAATTGGTGTGGAGATTTTTGAGTCTCGAAGCCAGGTTCAGCACCTTTTTTTTGGCACTCCTCCTGGCATTCTTGCCGCGTGCCGCATCATCGGAGGAGAAGAAACCACCTTCCCGTCTCGACTACATCGGAGACCAGGTGTGCCGGTCTTGCCACGAGGAGCGGGCAAAGACCTATGAACAGACGGCGCATCACTTCGCCTCGAGCTGGCCCAGCAAGCGCACCATGAAAGGAAGCTTCGCACCGGATTCCAACGTAATGACGACCGCCAATCCTTACCTGACGTTCGAAATGACCGTCACCGAGCAGGGATACTTTCAGAGCGCGGTGGAAAAGATTTCTCCTACGAAGAAGGTTTCTCGTACCGAGCGCATTGACGTTGTGACGGGATCGGCGCGCAAAGGACAGACCTATTTGTTTTGGAAAGGGGATCAGCTCTTCCAACTGCCAGTGACCTACTGGACGGAAACCAACAGTTGGGTGAACAGTCCGAGCTATCCGGACGGCTCTCCGCACTTCGACAAAGCAGTGATCCCACGTTGCCTCGAATGTCACGCCAGCTATTTCGAATGGATGCCGCCGCCAGTGAATCGCTACCGAAAAACGAGCCTGGTATTGGGTGTAACTTGCGAGAAGTGCCACGGCCCCGGCCGCGAGCATGCCGCCCGGCATCGTTCGAAAGCCGTGCTGCCAGCTGGAACGTCGGAATTGATCGTGAATCCATCCACACTGTCGCGGGATCGTCAGATCGATGTGTGCGGTTTATGTCACGCGGGCAATGGGACGCCCCTGCAGCCGGCGCTGTCGTTCCTTCCCGGGGATACTCTCGATGACTATCTCAACATTCCTTTCTACAGCGCGGAAGAAGCCGTCGACGTCCATGGCAGCCAGGTGCAAATGCTCGAGCGAAGCAAATGTTTCCAGTCGACCAAGACCTTGACTTGCACGACGTGCCACGATGTTCACAAACCGCAAGTGGATGCCGCCGCATTTGCTCCGCGCTGTCTGACCTGCCATGAACCCAGGCAGTGCGGTGAATATTCCAAGCGAGGGGAGCAGGGGATCCGCGACTGCATCGACTGCCACATGCCCATGCAGGAATCGCGAGTGCTCTTTTCCAATACCAACGGAAAGAAACTGATGCCCAAGGTGCGCAATCATCAAATTGCTATCTACGCGGGCGAGAATGTTCACTGAATCATTTTGATTTTCGCGCGAGAGGCGAAACGCCGGTAATTCCGGAACGCGATTTCGTTCAGCTCAACCTGCCGGCGATGTCTTTGCAGGCTCACCGTCGAACTCACAGGCATTAAGTAGTCGCGGCCGGAGATGGCGACATAGTCGTAGTCCACCGTCATGGCCGCTGCATGCATGGAGAAAGTGCGAGGCAAGTCATCCGCCTCAACCGTGATGCGCCGGATCCCGCTGGTCGCGGCGTCGATGTAAACCAGACCATGAAAGCCGACGCCGATCGAGCTATTATTGCCCTCGTTCAAAGCGAGGGTCGCGTTTTCTTGGGCGACTCGATAACTGAGTACCTGCAGCGTTCCTGGTCCATCGCCCAAGCTTCCGGCTTCTTTCCATTCGAACTGCGTTTTCGAGGAGGGCGCGAAGACCAGATTCAACAGGGCCCCGAACTCCCCAATCGATGTCGGCCAGTTGGAATTCATTTCGGCGCGAGTCAGGCTGCTGCGTTTGCCGTTGACTTCGAGCGTAGAACGCGACTCCTGATTGTCGTGATACGTCAGGAGTTCTGCAATCGAATCGCGATGCTTCCACTTGCCGTTTCCGGCCTGGTCGACGGAGCGGCTGGTAACTTCGACGCAAATAAAATTGGGAAGAGTTTTGCTGTATTCGAGCGCACGCTTTCTGGCGCCCGCGACGATCGTTTCCAGTTCGCCCGCGGAAGGTGCCGGTACGGCGCCAGCTGGCAAGGAGGTGATTACGAGCCGGCGGCCACTGTGTCCGTCGGCATCGGGGGGAACTGAAGTCGGGGTAACGTCGGCGTCATCGTCTGGCTTCTTTGAAGCAGCTTCGGGTTCACTTGCCGCTGCCAACTGAGGCCCCTCGATCCTGAAGGAGAGGGCACGTTCCGTGGTGGTCCCGCCTTGAGTAAGCTTTTCGATGATTTCGTAATCACCCCCCGAGAGGGAAGCGGCTTGGATCGAAGCGAGATAGGGAATTGATCCAGGGCCTGTTGTTTTCTGAAGGTGCAGGGGCACTTGCGCAATGGACTCGTTGCTCTTCAGGACTTCCATCTCCAGGGTCGGTTGTTCTGCCGAGTTAGGGTCCGGGCGAACGATGAAGAAGAATGAGATTTCCTTTGATCCGTGAGGTACCCGGCCGGAAATGCTTGCGATGACTTTATTGTTTCCGTAACGAAGCGGCTCTTCCGCACCCACCTCTTGCGATATGGGAACGATTCGTTGTACGAGTGCGATATCGCTGAGCGCAGGTCCAGCCGGCGCGACGGCGGGGATCTCAAATTCCAGACGCTGAGCGCCAGCCTTTTCGTTGTTGCGATCAAGAATGGCTGCCTCCAGGATGTATTGACCGGGATCAGCGGTGAAATGCCGTTGCATCGTGATCACATCTGATTGCGCGCTCACCTTGGAATCCAGTGAACCGTGTCGCGGTACATCCTCGCTGAAATGTTCAATCACTTCGTCGGCTTTGTTCTTGATCTGCGCCACGATCGATAGGTGAAGCGAGTAGAGATTGGAGTTGGGATCGTCCCGCGTTTCCAGTGCCGAGATCGGGACCTCAATCACCAAGGCATTTTGATTGCCGGTGGGAAGGTCTCCGAGTCTGAGGATGGCCGATTGGAATTTCAGGTCGGTGGGCAGTTGCGGTTCGCTCAACACCTTCAACAGTGGTGCTTCAAAGGGCCGGATGCCAGATCCGGTGTCGGGAGGGACCGCAAAATATCCCGCGCGGGAATGAATCTTCAGGCCCTTTCGTAACGGAGTTACGGCAACCGGGCGAAATTTGCCGTCATATTCCTGAATGGGAGGGACATAGGAAGCCTCGTAATAAGTGGTCATGTCATCGATCAGCTGCTGCAAAGGCTTCTTGAGGCGGTCCGACGCGGTAATGTATGCGCCACCGGTGTTCTCCGCGAGTTGAGCCATGGGACTCTTGTATCCCGACAACCCCTCGGTCTCCAGCCGGTTCAGCGAGTCGTTGCCTGCGGTGATCGAGCCCGCTGGCGCCATGGCAACCGCTTGCGTTCCCGCGCCAGTTCCGGTGGTCGCCGATACGGGATTCATGCGGGCCGTTGACATTACTCCGCCGATCGCTGCGGTGGCCAACAGGCCCTGGCCGGCTTGCTCGTCCACCGCATTGGTGTCCACGGTGTAGATGCTTAAGCCGGACCGGTTCGCGGCTCCGGCGATGGTGAGCAGCATGTCTTTCGCGTTTGAATCGAGTTGCTGCCCCTGTTCGAAATAGATAACGACTTTTCGGCCCGCCATCTCATGCTGCGTTCGGGCCAAGGCCAGCAGCCCCGCAAGCCACGGCCGGCAGTGCTGGTCCTGCACAATCTTCTGCGATTCCTGGAGAGATGCCAGCATTACGCGCGTGACGAGGCGCTGTTGCGTATTGAGACGCGATCCGGAGGCATCCATTCCGGTCTGAGCCGCTGCGAGGAGCTTTTTTTCTGGACCCTCTGCCGGGTCCTCTTTGCTTGCTTCGTCTCTCTCCGCAGCAGCATTGACCGCCTTCCCGATTGTGACGGGATCGGAACTGAACTCCTGGAACAACCGGAGACGTCCCTCGATGCCGAGAACAGAGAAGGAGAACTGATTTGCGGGAACCATCTTGAGAATCTTTGCGGCGATGTCGCGCGCATTCTTTGCCGAAGAAGGTTCGAGACGGTCGAAAACCAGAGTAATCAGGTGTTCGGCGCCAGACTGGCCCGTCACAAGGCGAAGATCCGAGATCTTTACGGCGGATCCGCTGTCGGTGATCGCAATATCTGCGGGCTTTAGATCAAGAATGCGCTCATTCTTCTTGTTGTGAACCACCAGGTCGACGGTCACTTCGTTGGCGTTCGTGACGATTGTCGATTTGTCGCCATTCGGAGTCGTTTGGGCGTAACCCCGCGGGAGTAAGAGCACCAGGGTGAACAGCGCGACCGTCCTGTACTTATTCATGAATGGGAGTCAACCTAATCTATAACCGTAGGACGAAGGACTCGAAAACATCCGCCATTCTACATCGCTTTCGGCGTGAAATAGTCACCGGACTTCGGGATTTCGACGCCTCGGATTCCCGCCTTTTGCTGGAGCTCAGTTGGGGAAGGGGTCGCCCGTCTTTACGATTCGGATCTGGTGATCGGTGAAGGTCATATGTCCGTTGGGCAGCTTAACCTTCGGCATGTGACAGCTCACACAGTCCGCTTTGGCGGTCGGGCAGGTCTTCGCGTGGCCCGCGCTCTTCGTCGCCGACTGAACTAAGGACGCCGGAGGAGCTGAGCCGAAGGAGTGGCACGCCAGGCATTGGGGATCATAAGAAGAATCCTGGCGAACGACATCCTGGTGCGGATCGTGGCACGCAATACAACTGATGCGAGGGTCCGCTCCATCGAAGCACTTGCTATTGGCGAGACGGTAAGGTTGAAAGCGAACCGTAAGCTCGCCGCGCCAGTGATTCCGGACGACGGTTTCCCATGTGCGGTGACACTGCCCGCAGAAATTCGAGATGTCCTCCGACGATTTCTTGCGGAGATCCGGAGGGGCGGTATCGAAATCTCCATTCAGAGCGTCGCTGAGGTGGATGGTTGTTCCGGCATGACAATGCTCGCACGTCACCCCAGGGCGGAGAGTGTCGTAAGTCATTTTGCCATTCGTGACCGCATTGCTCGCGTGGCAACCGAAACACACTTTGGTTTCGCGGAGCTCAATTTCTCGCCCGATGGCTTCCTCGAGATTGCGAGGTTTCAAGTCCTCATCGCCGGTCGTGTAATCGAGGCCCGGAATTGAAGGATAGAAGCTGACTGCGCTTTCATACTGCTGGCCGTTGCGTTCGAGGACCCAGGTCTGGGCGCCCGCGCCAAAATTCCAATGAATCGGCAGCGAGATCGCACGCGTGCCATCACTCACACTGTAGGTGCTCTCCTCTCCGCGGGTTTCGACGGTATAGGTATATGGGCCCTTACGAACTGTCAGCTTAGGATTCTCCTTGAGCACTGGATTCGCGCCAGGAAGGGCGAGAGCCCGCCCCATTGGCGTTCGGGGTTGCGTCTGAGATCGTGCGCTGTGACATGATACGCACGCTGATTCCGTCTTTCCCTGAGCCTTCGCCGACGGAGAGATAACGGCAAGGCAAATGAGAGTGCCCGCGAGCAGGCTAAGGATGTGTGGCAGGCGTCGTATCATTCTTCGTCATTTCGAGGCACAACAATCGCTCGCGCCGGGCATCGTCTTTTCGGCCTGACTTAGAATATGCTTTCGCCAGGGCAAGGTGGACCTCAAGGTTATCGGGCTGCATTTGCTCGGTCTTCTCCAGATGTTCGATGCCGTCTTTTATTTCGCCGGTCTCGGTGAGCGCCCGGCCTAGAACCAACTGAGCGCTCGAAAGCGTTGGGTCGTCCGCGACCGCTTTGCGGGCGTACGGTAGGGCGTCGGCCCCGTTGTTCTGCAGCAGCGGAATCCACGCCAGCATGACCTCGGCAACGGAATTGGTGGGATTGATCTCCAACTCTTTCTTGAACTGGATGAGGGCTTGGTCTGGATCGGTCGCATAGAGCAAATAACCGTAAAGATAGTGTGCGTTGGCCACCGGAGGGGGGACGCGTTCAAAGAGGCGCTGAAACTCCGCGTGCGCGGTGTCGTAGTCTCTGCTCATGAAGTCGAACGCAGCCTTGCCCGCGCTGACGTACAGTTCCTGCTGATCCAGCCTCAGTTCCTTTGGCAGCAGCGGCGTGCGCAAGCCAGCCAGACCGAGAGCCAGCAACAGTTCTGGATTGGAGTCTTCCGGATGGGTAAAGAAGGCATAGCTTCGTAATGCGTCCTCGAACCTGCCGGTGCGGGTCAGCAGCAGCGCTTCATGGTAGCGAAGAATTTTTTCGTTGCGCGGCTGATTCGCCGCGCCCAACGCCAGTGCTCGTTCAATATCCTTAAGCGACGATGGATAATCACCGATTTCGAATTCGCAGAGTCCTCGCATGGCGAGCGCGGGGGCCGCGTTCGGGGTGAGTTCGAGGTAGTGAGATAGAGCCCCACGAGCGCCGTTGTAATCGCCGGTTGTATATTGCAGCGAACCCAGGAACCACCATCCGTCGGACCACTGGGAATTGAGCTTGAGAGCCTGCCGGTACAGCTCGATCGCTCCCGGTAACTCGTTGGCGTCGCGAGCCGCCGTGGCTTTCGAGGCTAGGTCGGAGAAACTGGCAGGATTTGCCTGAGCGCTACAAAACGGCGAAAAGAGCGCGACCACTAATAATAAAGAGAGGGTAGCCTTCCGGGTCACCAGCCAATGATGACTCCACCTTTGAATCGTCCCCATCCCCGTATTCGCCGCACCCACTGCAGCCACCGTTCAAGAAAGGTTTTTTCAGATTGGATCAGCGTTTCTTGAACATCATCGTACCATGCTCGTCCCCGAGCCGTGCCAGAGGTTGGAAGCAGACATGCCGTCAGTAGCGTCGCAAGACTATCGCTGATTCGCCGGATCGACACTTTCGGACGGCGAACCCGCGGGATGGAGAGCTGCGTCGGTGGTCGGTCCTTCAGGCGCAAGAGGAAGGTTAATCTCCAAAGCGCCGACGTTGTCCGTAGCTACATCCCGAACGGCGATCCGAACGGACACGGCGGTCATCGGTACATCGAAATGCTGTTGCACGCGGTAGATGCCGTCGCGTCTCAACCCAGAATAGGCGCTGTCGTCCGCCGTTCTTTGAATCACGCCATTCACCATTTTTCCATCAGCGTCAAAGGCCGCAGCTGCCAATTCCAATGCCGGATACCGTGCCGCAACCGTGTAATCGATTTCGTAGGTCTGAAGTTGAATGGGATGCAGAGGTTTCGCCGGTCGATTCGAGCGGCGTTCGCGAAAATACGCGGGTTGATCGGCCAGATTCGCCATCTGCTCATGAGTCGCTTTCATCGGAGGCGCTACCGCGTGGATGTGTGCTCGGAACAACAATTGGTGCACCAAGGGAGCGCCGTGCTGCATATTGGAATAGAGAGAGTCCGCAGGCTCACTCGTTTGGAGTGGCTGCATCTCCGACGCCAAGCTGAGACCTCCCGGCGGTTCGCTGGTGGAATGATCTGGATTCCCGAAGTAAGAGCGACGATACGCCAGGTGATAACCATGCTTGGCTAGCTCGACGTGAATATGACGGACGTGGCCGTTGTAATTCTGATTGCTGGGGGAATACGTCAGGGTGTAGTAGTGTCCGCCGGTTTCCGTGGCTTCGCTGAGAGCTGTGGCCAAGTCGTTTGCGCCGTAATAGGCACGTCCTCCCGTCGCATCCGCAATTTCCTGCTCCGTCATGTGCCGGGCATTCAGAGCGTAGTCGCCACTACTGTCAGAAGACCCCTGAGGGCTTCCTCCGATGCCCGTTGCCGACGCACCAGTCACAGCCACGCCGCGAACGTCCACGGGATAGACTGCAATCTGCCCTCGCGCCAGCATATCGGTGGCTTCCTTGATCTCGTCACTGATGCTGCGGCCCTCCGAACCGGGATCGGCGCTCGGCATAATTGCTGACGGGAACGCTGCCGAGATCCAGATAATATTTTTATGCCCTGGAATGCCAGTTAGAAATTTCGCGATACTCATCAGAACTCGAGGTGTGGATATTGACGGTCGGTAATTGTCGGCATTCAGAAAAAGCCGTGGCAGGTGAGAGTGCGGAGTTTTTGGATCGACCACGCCGGCGAGCCGGTTTCGGTCCTCGGTAAAACCTTGGAGAAGATAAAGGCCGTCGCTCAAAACAAAGATTGCGAAACGGGTTCCAAGAGGCTTGTGCAAGATAAACTTCATTAATTGTTCGCGCGCGCTCGGCTGATCATTGACTTCCATATTGAGGAGATCAACCAGCAGAACATACAGCGGGCCCCGCTCTGGAATCGAAGGGACGTTTACGAAGGTATTAAGGGGAAGGAAAGCCGGAGGTTTCGGGAGCGTATCAGAAACTGAATCGAAGTCGTGTACGTCGAAAGATCGAACGTGCTCAGGCTTGCCGTCTTCGGTAATTGAGAAGTCGCTGGCCGCGAGGCCGGAAACCGGCCTTCCATTCGCGTCAGAAACCACCACATCGACGACTACTCGCCGCACGTTCTGATGAAAGAGGAGGCCGCTGGACTTGGTGATTTGATTATCGGGACTGGCTTGCTGTCCCGTGATCACAATGCCCGTCTGCCCTCCGGCCGAGCCCACGAACAGAGCCACTGCCAGAAGAAGGCGGGTTCGGAGCAAGGCGGATGAAACCATGCGAGCGTCTCCGGCTGCCGGCAAACGGTTTTCGGCCGAGAGATTCTACTCCGAAGCCGGCATGCCAGTTGTCAACATTCGGAGACAAACGACGAAGCAGTGCATGTCCGAGCGGTTTCGTCACTCAACCCTTACCGAGAGACTCGATTCTGCAACGGAGGTTCCCTGCTTTGCAGTGACCAGAACATCGCACTGCCCTGGTCCCGGAGTAAGTTGCACGATCATGGGGATCGAACCGTCCGGTTCCGGCTGCGACAGATTCAATGGCTTACGGGCGATCTCTTTGCCGTCTCGTAAGAGCTTTAATGTCACTTTCGTTTCTTCGCCGGTGGTGGCCTTCGTCGGGTAGACGATGAAATAAAGACTCACTGGGTTCCCTGGGGCGACCGAATCAACCAACGTAGGAGTAATCCGCCCATTCTCCACTTCAAAAGGACTTTGGGGATTTCGCGGGCCGGTTAGGACATCGAACCGGCGGACCAACTCCAGCGAGCTCAAAGAGAGGTTCTTCCCGGGATCGACGAAAACCGAGACACGCTTTGCCGACGTTCTGCCGGTTTCTTCATCGGTGACGGCTGTGTCAATTACATAATGTCCGGGCTGAAGTTCCACGGGTTCGGCATAGAGAAGGCGATCTCTTTGCAACTGCGCCGCGTCATTGCTGGGCACTCTACGCACTAATTCCCGGCTCACCTTCTTTACAATCTCTCCCGTCGAGTCGTGGATGAACGCGACCAGCGCGGTTCGAACCTGTAGTTCCCCGGTTTTCTTGTCGGCGATCGCCTTGATGCCAGAGAGAGGAACTTCAAACGTCAACTCGTACTCAACTGTGTTCTCCTGAGGCCGGAACTTCATCGCCGAAACTTGGTACGGGAAGTCCACCGGCGCAGGCTGCGCGTTCACGGCGTTCAAGGCCAGCAGTTCATAAGGCTGGAGAGGTTCTCCTGCCAGGTCGGGGACGGCGTAGTAACCTTTCCGAGTCTGCAAAGTCGTCTTCGGACGGCTGATCTTTACATCGATCTTGCGGAAATGCCCGTCGTAATTCGTCGATGTTGGAGAATAGGCCACCTCGTAGTGCGTGCGCATGTCCTCCATCATGTGCTGCATGGGGAGGGATATTTCGTTCGTGTTCGTGACCGCAATCCCGCCGGTTGATTCGGCGAGTTCTCTCATTGCGAGTTGGCGGCTTGCGACCGCGGTCAACTGGACATCGTCGTCTTCCAGGTGCCCGTTAATGGGATCGACAGCCTGAGCCACACTCTCGGCGGCCGTTCGTCGTTGCGCCGCCAGTGCGTCCATCATTGGGTCCTCTACGTTCAAGCCGCGCGTGTCAATCGTGTAGAACGACACTCCTGACCGGTTGGCATAGCTGATGAGGTTGTCGACCGCATCCCGGCGGTTGATGGGAAGGGTCAGTCCGTCGGCGAGATAAAGGACCACTTTCCGGCCCGGCAGGTTTACCTGACTCCGCACCAGTTCACGCAGCGAATCCACGGCGTCCATGCCGTCCGCCAAACTGCTCGCGAACCGCAGTCCTTTCACTAGGCCAGCCTGCGCGAGCATGGCATTGCCCAGCTGGATGGACACATCCTGCGAAGCTGCATTGGCCATGAACAATGGATCATGCGCTATCGCGACTAGCGGATTTGCTTGTTGATTCTGGACCGCCTGAGCCGTGGTGGCCAGCGTTTGAGGATTTGCAAGGATGTTTTCCGACTTCGCGGTCAGCATCGCAAGCGAGCTGCTCGCAACTGTCGAATTTACATTGAGGGCGCCTCCTCCTCGCAAACCTTTGGTCGTAGCGTCCACCGCCTTTGCGAGCGAGTCCTTATCGCTCGTGTAGGGCTGCATCATTTGCAGACTCCGATTGAAGCGGTAGATCGTCACATAAGTATTCGGCAGATTGTCACTCTTGAGAAATTCCAGGACTGCTTGCCGCGCGAATTCCAAATTGAGAGGTGCGATTTCCGCGAACACAATGGAAACAAAGTTGACCTGTCGCATTGAATTGAGAGGACGAGAATCGTCTCCGGTCCTCGTGGTTAGGGCGGGCGCCTTCTGTGTACCCGCGACGCTGCGTTCGGTTTCAATCTGTTCGGCACCCTGAATGCTACGAAACACCCGAACGTTCTGGCGCACGCCATCTTCGTAGACCTCCACCTCGTCGGGCCGCAAGTCCGTGACCGGGTGATGGTGCTTGTCGCGGACGACCATATCCAGAAGCACTTCCCGCGTGGTCGTATGAATCACTGGCCGGTCGGCATCCACCGACGAGGGAGAAGCAGTTTGCGAGAACGAAAAAGGGAGGACAAACAGGGCATTCAAGGCAACCACAAGAGGAATACGCGCAGGCATGGAACCCACCTCACCAAAATCCCGCTTTTTGTCCCTAGGTAGCGGGCTTTCCACGATTCTGGCCCGATCAAGACCGACAGTTTACCCCTGTTGTCCGGAATATGCACGCTTTCGTTCTCCCACTGTCCCACTATCCCCCCAGTTTGCGGGCTTTTCACGATTCCTGCCTGCCTTTACCCAAGGTGTTACCCATATTGGCCCAAAGTAAGTACCCTTTCCTTAAAAAATCGATTTTTCTCTTGACAGTGGTTATTCATAGGCGGTACCTTGCGTCGTTCTACGCAATAGTATGAATGCATTACGTAATCGCTTACGGTTCCGAATAAGTAAGGTGCCCCGCGGTGGCAGAGGCACGATGTGAGCGCAGTTCCATGCAAATTTCGGGAGGGGTAATGATTTCCACTCGTCAACTCGCGGTGCTGAGAAAGGTTATGGGCGCGGCAGCGTTGCTGCTGGTTATCATCCTGCTGGCGTCGACTACGTTCGCCCAGCAGCTCACCGGTACATTGAGTGCCACTGTTTCTGATTCCGCTGGCGCGGTCGTGCCGAACGCAAAAGTGACAATGAAGAATGATGCGTCGGGCGACGTGCGAACCACCGTTTCGAATGGCTCTGGCTATTTCTCGATTACGGCGGTTCAGCCCGGAAGTTACACTGTCAGCATCGAGGCTCCGGGTTTCAAGAGTTGGAGTCAGACTGGCATCACTTTCTCTCAAGGTGACAGTAAGACTCTACCCAATATCAAGCTTGAGATCGGTAAGGTCACTGAGACCGTCGAAATCAAGGCCGGCGCCGACGTCGTCATCCCTGACAACTCCGAAGTCAGCACCACCATTAACACGCAGATGATCGAGGATGTTCCGATCGTTGGCCGCGACGCGGGCGAATTGTTGAAGGTCATGCCCGGCATGGCGTTGACTAATGGCCTGACGCAAGGCTCTGGGTTTAATGACAAAGTGGTCGGCACCAATAACGGCCCTGTCGGTGCTTATTCCTCGAACGGCACGCAGCCCTATGGCGCGATGGCATTCATGCTGGATGGCGCCAACTTGGTCGATCCTGGCAATGCAGGCACTCAAATCGCGAACATCAACCAAGACATGGTTTCGGAAGTCAAGGTCCTGATGTCCTCTTATAGCGCTGAATACGCCAAAGGGCCGGTGATTTTCCAGGCGTTTAGCAAAAGCGGCGGAAATGCGTTCCACGGCGAGGGCTACTTGTACGCCCGCAACAGCGCTCTCAACTCGATTGACGCCTACAGCAAGAGTCAGGGCCTGACCAATCCCGACGAGCACTACTACTACGTCGGTGGAAACATTGGCGGTCCGATCATTATCCCAGGCACCGACTTTAACAAGAGCCGCAAGAAGCTGTTTTTCTGGGCTGGCTACGAGTACATGAACCAGCACCCCGCGGCCACGCCGGTCAACTACAACGTCCCGACCACCGAACAGAGGGCGGGCGATTTCAGCGAAACCACGATTGATGGCGTTCCCGGATCGACTCCTGTATCGGGCTGCGGAGGCGGTAGCACGCTCTTAGCTTGCCTCTCCAGTGGCTCGGTTTGGCAGTACGCCTACTCATCGGCGTATGGCCTTCCGACTGGCACCAGCAAAATGACGTCGGCGAATTACGACCCGAACGTTGCGGGCATCTTGAACATGATCCCGACGCCCAATATCATTCCTTCGTCCGCCAACGGCTGGAATAACTTCCAGTACATCAGTACCGTCCCCCAGAACCGTTGGGAAGCCACCGGCAAGGTGGATTACGCGATCAGTGATAATACAAAGCTGACTGTGTCTTACACTCGCCAGATTGAAAACGATCAGCACCCCATCGGCGTCTGGTGGACTCCACCGTGGACATTGCCGTATCCCTCGAATGTTGTCGCGCCCACGACCTCCCAGGAGATCATGGCGAACTTCACACATGTATTCAGCCCTACGACGACCAACGAGTTCGTTTTCACCTTGGCGCGGTACATCAACCCCAGTTCGCTTCAGAATCCCAAGGCGGTCGATCGTACGGCCGTTGGGTTCAACGTGAACGGACTGTTCGGCCATACCACGTCCCAGATACCCAACTTCGAGGGTCCTTGGGGCGGAGCTTTCCCGAACATCGAGGAGTTCTCCTTTGACGGAAGCTTCCAGCAAGGTGCTTTCGGCGCCACCAAGAAAGACCCTGCTTTGTACGACAACTTCACGAAGGTGATCGGTTCCCACACTCTGAAGGCTGGCTTCTATTGGGATACCAGTGAGAACATCCAGTCAGCTGGCGGCCTTGGGCCGGGCGACAACGGCACTTACAACTTGGGCTGGGGTCCAAACAGTTCCGGTAACGTGGTGGCCGACTTCCTGCTCGGTCGTACCGCCAACTACCAACAGGTGAGCTCTTTCCCCACCAACGATCTTAAGTTCCATCAGTGGTCGATCTATGCCCAGGATTCGTTCAAAGCGAATCGACAACTGACTTTGAATTACGGACTGCGATTTGATCACGTCGGCCAGTGGTATGGCACGCCGCAAGGCTTCCAAGTCTGGAATCCTGCCGTGTATCAGCAGAATGTCTACGGGCCGTCTGGGCTGATTACCGCTGCTCCGAATAACACGGGCTTAGAGTGGCATGCTACCAACAGCAGCGTACCGCTGTCTGGTATGAACTCCCCATTATTCTATTACGAGCCTCGGGTTGGCTTGGCCTACGACATCTTCGGGAACGGAAAGACCATACTCCGGTCAGGATTCGCGGTATTCCATTACCAAGTCTCGACCCAGGTAGCGGATGCGGCGACCGGTCCTGAGGGGGCGTTCACCTACACCTCGGCCGGTACAACAACGGGATACGCCCAGATAGAGTGCACCACTGCCACCACCGTGACGGCAGGCTGCCCTTCGGGTTCTTTCGGTTTTGTTCCTCCTTCGAGCGTGGCTCAAAACGGCGCAACCGTATACGGCCTCCTTCCGGGAGACAACAAGACGCCTCTGACCATGAACTGGAATGTCACAGTTTCTCAGGCGCTCCCTTGGCGGTCGGTGTTGGAAGTATCCTATGTAGCCAACAAGAGTCAGAACGAGTGGATCGACGGTGGTAACGGCAAAGTCGGGGATCAAAACAATGTACTTCCTGGCGGTTTCTTCTTGCCTGATCCAACCGGCTCGAACACGGGTGGGGCTACCTTTGGGAAGCTCATGTCCCCCAACGCGCCGGCTTGCACTAGCAGCACTCCAACCGCCAATCAGCCGCTGGCATGCGCCAGCCAGCCAAACTATGCATTAACGTTCAACGCGAACGATTGGCGCCCCTTGAACGCCTATCAGGACGTTTACCTGCTCTACCACGGAAGCTATGCGAACTACAATTCGTTGCAGGTGTCGTGGCAAAAGCAATCCGGCCCCGTCACCTTCCTGGCGAATTACACCTTCGGTAAGGTACTGGGCATCACCGATGGACAGACTGATAACGGGCCGGGGAATGGTACCGTCGTCGATCCGTTCAGCATCCGGAATAACTATGGTCCTTTGGCGTACGATCACACGCACATTCTGAACTTGTCCTACGTGTGGAACATGCCAAAGTTTGTCCACGGCAACGCGATTCTCGGCGGAGCGGTCAATGGTTGGCAGCTCTCGGGCTACACAACCTACCAAAGTGGCGCCACACTGCAGCCGAACGCAGGTGGGAACCTGAACGCAGCCTACGCCGGCGGCTTGACGATGCCTACCAACGCGCTGCCGGACCTTCCCGACAACGCGATCCGACTCCCCAACGGGTTGGAAGCAACCAATGTTAGCCCGCAAACCTGGTTCGGAGTATCGCCAGACAACAGCGGCTTCCTGCTCATGCCTACACTGCTGTGCAATCCCTCAAAGGGATTGAAGTCGGGCCAGAGCTGGAATCCCGCTTGCTTCGGAATGCCAGCTTACGGGCAGCAGGGTCCTTACGCATGGCCTTACATGCGTGGTCCAGCGTACTTTGACAGTGATTTGGCTTTGTTCAAGAATTTCCAGATCACGGAGAGGCAAAAGCTGCAATTCCGCATCTCTGCTGTGAACTTCTTGAACCACCCGCTGTCCCAGTTCAATTTGGCTGGGGGCGATACCGATGAGAAAATCAGCTTCCAGAATAACTACACAACGTTCATCAGTAACTCTGGCACGGGATCGATGGGCAATGAGTGCGCGTACGCTCTCGCGAACGTAGGCGGAACTACTGCTACCAGTGGAGGATGCAATGTTCCAACGGTCGGCATAGCGCCGGTCAATAATGCTTCCGCCACCGGTACACCGAAGTTCAAGACCGGCAGCCGGACACTCACCTTCGCCGTTAAGTACTACTTCTAGGCGGATGCTCTGACGTACAATGTTTCCAACGGGGTGGCATAAGCCACCCCGTTGTTTTTCTCTCCCTGCTTTTCTGGACACGAATGTTTTTTCCCAGGCTGGCTCGACGAATTATTGCGATCTCAGGGCTGAGCCTCGGCGCAGTTCTCCTCAAAGCGGCGTCGCCTCCCAGCCCGATTCGGTTCGAACTCGCCAAAATTCCGTTCCGCCTTGAAAACGACGAAACACCCGCCCGCAACGCGCCCGAAACCATGCCCGGCGGCGTGGCCGTCTTCGATTACAACGGCGATGGACGTCCGGATATCTTCTTCACGAACGGCGCCAACATCTCCACGCTAAAGAAGGACGCTTCCAAGTTCCGCAATCGTTTATTTCGCAACGACGGCAACGGCGTCTTTACCGACGTCACCGACACTGCCGGCTTGGCTGGCACTGGCTATGATATGGGCGTTGCGGTAGCGGACTACGACAATGATGGGCACCCTGACCTGTTCATCGCTGGCCTGCACCACGGCACCCTCTATCACAACAATGGGAATGGAACATTTACCGACGTCACCGTGAAGTCAGGGCTCGATGCGAGCCTGAATCGTCCTGATCCTGAGTTCGGAGCCTTCTGGGAAATCACCGCGGTCTGGGTCGACGTGAACAATGACGGCCTGCTCGATCTGTTTGTCGTGAATTACATGCAATGGACGTACTCGGACAAGCCCCTCTGTGCCATCGGGGGCATCGCCGACTATTGCAGCCCAAAGTTCTATAAGGGCCAGCCCAACCAGCTCTTTCTGAACAAAGGCGACGGTACCTTCCAGGATGTCTCGAAAGAATGGGGCCTGCGCCAACACGTGGGGAAAGGAATGGGAGTCGGCATGGCCGACTATGATCTCGACGGCCGGCAGGACCTGTTCGTCACCAACGACGCTTCTTACAACTCGCTGTTTCATAACAAAGGGAACAAGTTCGACGAAGTCGCCTTCGAGACGGGCGTTGCTCTCACCGAGGACGGCAGCTTCATCTCCGGGATGGGTCTGGATTTTCGCGACTTCAACAATGACGGCTATCCCGACATCGCGTTCGTCGCCTTGAACAATCAAACATTCCCCCTTTTCCAGAACACCGGAAAGGGCGACTTCCGCGAAGTAACGACGGAAAGCGGCATGAGGGCTCCCAGCCGCCAGATGTCGGGATTCGGCGTCGCTCTCTACGATTTCGACAACGACGGATGGAAAGATCTATTCGTAAGCCGGGGACACGTGGAATCGCTCAACCAGTCGGGCCAGCCGGTGGATCAGCCCAACACTGTTTTCCGCAACCTGGGTGCGAGCGGGAAATGGGTGCCTCTAACCGAAGAGGCTGGTTTCAGTCCCGCGAGCGCGGCCCGCCATCGCGGTTGCGCCTTTGGTGATCTGGACGGCGATGGTCGCATTGATATAGTTGTCAGCGCTATCGGCCGGGATGCGGAAATCTGGATGAACCGCAGCGAAAAGTCAGGACATTGGCTCGACATCGCTCTGCGCGGAACCAAGAGCAATCGCGATGGCATCGGCGCGCGTATCAAGCTCGTCACCAAGAACGGCGCGCAATACAACCACATGACGACCAGCGTAGGTTATGCGTCGTCGAGCGACGGGCCGGTGCATTTCGGTCTGGGCTCCGAAAACCGTGCTGAACTGGTCGAAATCCGCTGGCCCTCCGGGATCGTCCAGACCCTACAAAACGTATCCGCCGACCAGATCTTGAAGGTCACTGAGCCAGAGCATTGACGCAATGAGGCTTCGTTCATTTCGACGGAGTTACCCGGGGCTCGAGTTGCGCGATCTGCTGCTTCACCAGGTCCGCCTGTGGACCGGCAGGCATATAGGAAAGGCAATTGTTCAGATGTAGGAGGGCCCCTACGTAGTCGGCCTTCCGAGCCAGGATCACTGCCAACAACTGCTCGGTATTCAGCACACTGTGGCGGGGATCGATCGCCAGCGATTTTGCAGCGCTTACGCTGGCATCTTCTATTTTGCCCACCTGAAACTTCGCCAGAGCATCGTAATACCAGAGCTGTGGTGTGCCCATGGGATCAAGCTCAAGTGCGTGGCTTGTATTTTCCAATGCCTCCTGCCACCTTTCTCCCTTGACGGCCAGTGCGGCGAGCTGTTCATAGGGTAGAACGAATTTCGGATCGGCGGCGGACGCCTTCGAAAAAGACTCTTGTGCGCCCTTGGGATCGGACGCTTCCTGAATCTTTCCGAGTTGCAGCCACGCTTCCGCAAATCCAGGATAGAGTTGAACCGCCTTCTTCAGATTCTTTTCAGCGCCATCCGGGTTCTGGGCGAGCCAATCTGCTCTTGCCTTTTCAAATGCCTTCAGCGCATTGGCGGGCGCTTCCTTGGTGGTCATGCTGAGCTCGGTGCCGCCCCCTCGCCCTTCGGGAGACAGCGTGATCGTCGCAAGGTTGGGTTCGTCACGCAGGTTCCGCGCTGTAATCGTTACCGTGCTGGACCGAAAGCCTGCCAATGAAGCTCGAACCATACAACCTTCGTATTGCGTTTCCATCTGCCGCTGCGCGTCTGCTGGAGTGCGATCTGCACCTTTCGTTGCCACGAATGTGATTACAAACCGCCCCTGGAGATCGGCCTGGGTCGAGTTCACGATGGTGCCCTTGCAATCTACATTTACCAACATCGGTTGCCAGGGAAGAGGCTCGCCCTCCATGGCCAGCTTGCCCAAAAGCACTCCACCGGCGCGGCCCTGGGCCGACATTCCGGCCCAGTAATTGTAGAATCCGCTGTCCTGGATTGAGTCGGGGCGAGTGATCGTGGAAGGCGGCGCAGGGGCGGATGCGTGCGTTTGTGCTGTGGCTTGTCCGATCAGAATGGCGATGAGCATCAATAGGAAACAAGAGGAAGACGCAAGCGACGAGACAGTATGTTTCACTGTAAACCTCACTGACACTGCTATTAATATTGTACGGCGATAGAGCTTGCCATGTTCGCGAATTGCCAGACCGCGAGCGTGCTTCCTGAGCTATCCTATTGAATATGCGGGCGGCGCTATTGTTTCTTGCTCTGCTTCCGGCCGTGGTCGTGGCACAGGAAGCGAATCCAGATGTTCTGCTCCGACATGCGATTGAGGCGCAACAGCATGGCGATTTCACGTCGGCGATTCGCGACTATCAAAAGGTTCTGGAGTTGCGCCCCAATGAAGTTCAGGCCAAGGTCAATCTCGGAGCGGCTTTGGCTCACGTCGGCCAGTTCGACGATGCAATTGCGATCTACCGTTCGGCGCTGCCTTCTGTCAAGGACAAGAATCCTGTCCTACTGAACCTCGCTCTGGCCTATTACAAAAAAGGCGATTTCGAACACGCTCGTGAGCAGTTTGAAATTCTGCATGACGCGCAACCGAATTCTTTACAGGTTGTGATCCTTTTAGGGGATAGTGATGTGCGCACGGGAAGATCGGATGCTGCGCTGACTTTGCTGGAACCTCTAGAGGCCAAGTACTCACAGAACATGGATTTCGAGTATGTTCTGGGATCGGCGCTGATCAATACAAAAGGCAGAAGGCGCGAAGGTGTTGCGCGCGTCGAGAAAGTTGCCAAGGTCGGTTCCGATGCTACTGCCTATATGCTTGCCGGGGCAACCCTCCTGGACCTCAATGAGTATGAACCGGCGCGTCAGGATCTGGAAGAGGCCCTGCGACTGAACCGTCGGCTTCCGACCCTCTATACGCTCGTCGGAACGGCCAGAGACAAGACGGGCGACGTAAAAGCGGCTGAAGCGGCGTTCCGCGAAGCTCTTAAGACGAATCCCGATGACTTTGAGGCTAATCTTTATCTCGGAGCTATTCTCTACAAACGCCGTGACGTGGATGAAGCCAAGGGCTACCTGGATCGTGCGCTAAAGCTCAAGCCTTCCGACTCGATGGCGCGCTACGAAGCGGCGATGCTGAAGAGCACCTCGGGCGATTATGAAACCGCGGCGAAGGAATTGGAATTGCTGGTGAAAGACGATCCCGACTGGCTCGAGCCACACGTAGAATTGGCGACCTTGTACTATCGGCTTCACCGCCCCGAGGACGGCGCAAAAGAACGCCAAATCGTGGACAGCCTCACCGCTAAGCAGCAAGCACAAGGCCCCGGGAAGTAGATGCTACTTAACCATAGTTAATAGGCCGCGGCCCATTGAGCCATCGTTCTTCATGGAGTCACGGTGATTTGTTTGCCCGAATACTGGACGACCTTGTCAGCCTCATCCGCCGGACTTACCCCCACGCCGTGATTCTCACTGACGAATACGACTCGGAACACACGCTTTTCCAGCATTCCCGGAAACTGTCCTTTGCGATCGCCAATGGTCAGCGTGCGAGCCGCGTCATCCCAATGCAAAGGAATCGTTGCGTACGCGCCCTTCTCGTAGTTGTAATTGTCATTTTCATCCTCGTATAGCGTGAAATCCCCATTCGCGCCGCTGTAAACGCGAACTTCGATTGGGTCGGGAGCTTTCTCGGTCGACCACTCCAGTTCGGGGCCCAGAGGGAGGATGGATCCCGCGCGCACAAACAAAGGCAATCGGTCCAGCGGCGCGATTGCATTGATCGTGCGTCTTCCGTCCACCGTGGAACCCGTCCAGAAGTCGTACCACTTCGCTTCGGGCAGATAAACCTGCCGAGTCGTAGTGTCTGCATCGGTCACCGGACTCACCAAGAACGCCGGTCCGAACATGAACTGGTCGCCCGTGTTCTGGGCACGAGGATCCTCGCGGAAGTCCATGATCAGCGGGCGCATTGGTGTATAAGCCTCGCTGGTAGTCTTCCAAGCGAGGGAATAAATGTAGGGCAGCATTCGATAGCGTAGTCGGTCGAATTTCACCAGAATCGATTGTGCGTCCGGACCGTAAGACCATAACTCGTTCTCGTCCGGATTGCGCGTGCCGTGCACGCGCAGAATCGGATTGAAAGTGCCGTACTGAAACCAGCGAACGAACAGTTCCCGGAAAGCCGGATCAGTAGGACTTCCGAAGACGAATCCGCCGATGTCGGTCGTCCAGTACGGAATTCCAGACAGCGCGAAATTCAAGCCAGCGGGTACTTGCCGCCTGTAGCTGAGCCAATCGGAATTGATGTCACCAGACCAAGCAGTTACAGCGTTTCGCTGTGAGCCTGCAAATGCGGAACGAGACAGGATAAACACGCGCTTCTTGTCGGATGCGCTTCTTTGTCCTTCGTAGACCGCTTGCGTGTCGAGTAGAGGAAAGACATTGACGTAGCGGTTTCCGCTGCCAGCAGCAAGCGTGTGACCCAGGAGAATGTTGTCTTCCTGTCCTTCCGTTTCGGGCTCAGTCGTGTCCATCCACCAGGCATCGAGTCCAATACTGAATAGTCCCTTGTTTACTTCGTCCCAGTAAAACTTGCGTGCTTCGGGGCTGGTCGCGTCATACACCGCCATCGCATTGGTGTGGTAAGGCGGTTTTGCGTACTTAAACGTGTCGACGAACCAGCCCTTGCCCTGCATGTAATCGTAATTTGCGGAGCCGGGCTCGAAGAATGGCCAGATCGAAATCATCAAGTGGAAGTTTTCGCTGTGCAGTCGATCCACCATGCCTTTTGGATCGGGGTAATTCTTGTTAAAAACGAATTCCCCCTTGCGGTTCCACCAAAACCAATCCTGCACGATGTTGTCGGCTGGGATGTGCAGGTCGCGATACTTGCGCGCAACGCCGAGGATTTCGTCCTGCGACTTGTAGCGGTTCTTGCACTGCCAGAACCCGTAAGCCCACTTGCCGAACATGGGAGCCTGCCCGGTGAGATCGCGATAGCTGGCAATGATCTTGTCGAAGTCAGGACCATAGAGGAAGTAATAGTCGATGACGTCGGCGACTTCGGAACTGATGTAAAGGATATTGGCGAAACGATTGTTGAAGCGGCTGCGCGAGGTGTTGTTCCAGAAAATGCCGTAGCCTTTGCTCGAGAGCATGAGAGGCACTGAGATGTTGCTGTTTTCCTGCGAGATGTCGACCGACTCACCCCGATAGTTCCAGACTCCCGCCTGGTGCTGGCCCAGTCCGTAGATTCCCTCGTGCGAGCCGTAAATGCTGACCTGGGATTCGGCGCGATAGGTATCTTCGCCATTAACTCTCTCAGGAGTCAGTTTCCGCGATGCCTCCTGCACCAGGGAACCACCATTCCGTTCCGCGTAGGTGATCGAACCATCTTTTCGTGCAACTGTGACCTTCAGCAGGGAAGTGCTGAGAGTGACGGTGTCGTCGCCGGATTGCATCGTAAATTGCGTGGCTGGCCAGCTGTCTTTGATGACGACATAGTCCGTTCGCTTCGGGAACGTGGCCGTCGGTGAATAAAGGATGTGAATCACCGAGTCCGAACACACCTGCACCTTTAAGGTGCCCGCGCCCATCGTGAACAGAACGCCATCGGACACCTGCTGAACCTTGTTGACCGGATTCCTGGCTGTCCATTGGGCGTGGGCGGCGGATGCGCAGAGCAGGCTGAGGAGGACGGTAACCAAAGCTAGGACGAAAAACTGAGGCGTGCGTTTGCTCTTCATGAGTAGTCTTGATCTCCGGATTCCGATAGCTATGGGTTCATCACTTCGAGCTCGATGCTGGTCGTCTCTCCCGAGTTGGGACCCACCATGAGATCGAACATGCCCGGCTCGACCACGCGATTCATGTTAACGTCGATTAACGAAAGATCATCGGGTGTCAACGTAAAGTCGGCGGTTATTTTTTGGCCGGGTTCCAAGCTGACCCTTTTGAAGCCTCGCAACTGCATGACTGGGCGCGTTACAGAGGCTACGCGCTGGTGAATATACAACTGGGCCACCTCGTCCCCGGTGCGGTCCCCCGTGTTTGTTATATCGACCGAGACCTTGGCGGATCCGCCGGGACGAATGCTCTTCGGCTCGACTCGGACGTTATCAAAATGGAATTGCGTGTAGCTAAGTCCGTAGCCAAACGGGAACAGCGGTTCGCGGCTGTCAAATAGATAGCTGCGATTGCGGGAAGGTTTGTGATTGTAGAAATCGGGAAGTTGCCCCACGGTGCGCGGGAATGTAATAGGAAGCTTGCCTCCGGGATTCACGTCGCCAAACAGAACATTGGCTGCCGCAGTTCCACCTTGTTCGCCCAAGTACCAGCCTTCCAGAATCGCGGGCACGTGCTCTTTCACGTAATTGATCGACAAGGGCCGCCCATTGATGAGGAACACGACTGTTGGCTTGCCCGTCTCGACGACGGCGCGGACTAAAGCCTCCTGCGAGCCCAGCAAATCTAGAGAGTCGCGGTCGCCCAGATGTTGCTCCGACCAGGCCTCGCGATTGGTGCTCTCATTCTCTCCCACGACAACGATGGCGACGTCTGATTGTTTAGCAATGGCAGCCGCGGCGCGAATGGTTTCAATGTCCGTCTTGGGATCCGGCTGTGCAACCTTGTTCTCGTACCAAGCCGACCACCCTTGTTTTCCGGTCGTGATCTTGCAGCCTTCCGCGTAGAGCACTTTGACGTTCTCGCCCGCACGCTTGCGAATACCGTCGAGGATGCTGATCTGGTTTCCCGGGCCAGGTTCGCGACTGTAACCGCCCAAGTGAACGTCGGCTGCATTGGGCCCGATGACGGCGATGGTTTTCAGTTTCTTCAGATCCAGGGGGAGCAGCTTGTTGTCATTCTTGAGCAGCACAATCGATCTTTGCGCCACTTTCAGCGCCAACTGTTGATGCGTAGAGCTATTCGTAATCTTCTGAGCGTAGTCGGGGTCCGCATACGGATTTTCGAACAGGCCGAGACGGAACTTCGCTTCGAGTACACGCTGCACGGCCCGATCGACTTCGGCTTCGGGAATCTTGCCATCGCGGACTTGATCGAGCAGGGTCGCATATACCGATCCATCCGACAGGTCGAAGTCGACGCCTGCGGCTAGCGCTTTCCGGGCTGCGTCCGCAAAATCGATCGCTACGTGGTGAGTTTCAACCAGCATCTGCAGGCCGCCGCCGTCAGAGGTGACATAGCCACGAAATCCCCACTCCTGGCGCAGCACGCGGTCCAGCAGCCAGCGGTTGATGTGCGAGGGGATGGCGTCAATCTCGTTGTAAGAAGCCATCGCGCTTCCGACCTGCGCTTCTTGCACGGCGGCGCGGAATGGGACGAGAAATGTCTCACGCAGATCCCGTTCAGAAAAATTTGCAGGAGCCGTATTGGTTCCGCTTTCCGGTTGCCCATGAGCCGCAAAATGTTTCATGGTGGCCATGACATGGTGCTGGTCAATCGTCCACGAAGGGCCTTGCAGTCCGTCGATGGCCGCTACCCCCATTCGTGCAACCAGGTACGGATCTTCTCCGTAGGTCTCTTCGGTCCTACCCCAGCGCGGATCTCGTGCCAGGTCCAGTACCGGACTGAAGGCCTGACGGACTCCCGCCGACGCCATCTCGTCGGCAGCCGCGGTGAAAGCCTGTTGTATGAGATCGGGATCCCATGTGCTGGCCAAGCCCAAAGCTTGCGGAAAACTAGTGCTGCCGTAGGCCATGAATCCGTGCAGAGCTTCTCCCTGGAAAATCGTTGGGATGCCCAATCGCGTCTTTTCAACCAGGAAGTGCTGCACCTTGTTGCGAGCCTCAGCGGCATCGTGCGGGCTAACCTGCGAGTCCAACTGATACAGCTTAGCCAACCCGTCAAATGCCTCTTTTGCCTCGGGGGTGGCCGTGGCCATAGCACGGCGCCGGCCTCCGGCTAGTTGATTGACCTTCTCCTCCAGCGTCATTCGCTTCACCAGGTCAGCGGCGCGCTGTTCGGCCGGGAGGTTCGGATTACGATAGGCGGGCGGCGTTTCCTGGGCGAAGCAGTTGGGAAGAAGCAGGCCGATCAGAGCGAAGCGAAGCAGATTCTCCCGAAGATGCATCCAGCCTCCTCTAATCGCGGCATCAACGAACAGGTGAAGTAAACAATGATCCGAAATCCACGCGAAGCATAGCACGCCGTTTAGGTGCTCGAGTGTACGTCGTACAGATTGTGCTACCGGGGCGGCCCATAAGGTACGACCCGTGCTTTACTGCGAAGTCTCGGTAAACGGCGGAGCCACTGGATGCCCCAATCCATAAGGGCCTTCAGCGCTTACGGTCACACTTTCTGCAGTTGACGGAAGCGTAAGCGTCACCGAAGCCACGCCCGAGCTGTTCGTGACTGCAATTACTTTTGCACCGCTGGTGGTCCCGTTGGAAAGCGTTCCGGCGCTAGCCGTAAAAAGGACGCTTGCTCCGGTATTAGTGCCACCAGACTGGCCCGGACTCAACGTCACCGTCAGAGCTTGGGGCAGAACCGTTCCCGGGCTTCCCGTTTGCGCGTCGCCGCCGGTCTTAGCTAAGGTCGCCGCAGGATTGCCCACCACGATCCACCCACCCTGTGTTTGCGTCGCGGTCCCATCCGTTGCGGTCACTGTGAAGTGGCAGAAACCGGGTGTATTGCCAGCGGCAATTGTGATCTCTCCGGATTGCGTCGGAGTAATTGCAGGCGTAGTCAACGTAATCGTTTCGCCAGTGCACGCCGTGGATCCCTCAAAGCCATCCACGACCGCCGAAGACATCGTCACGTTGGTGGTCCCGCTGGTGATCTGAGGCGCAAGCGTAACAGTGCCACCGGCCGCCACCATGGTCGTGTCGGGATTCAGTTCCCACTCTGAAACGGGAGCGGTGTTCATGCTGCCTGTCACGACCAACAGAGTTGCGGTGTACGGCGCGAACGTCTGCGTTGACGACCACGACTGCGAGGCTGACGCGACTATCTGCGCAGGAGAAGACTGCGACAGAGTATAAGTTGTCACGCTCGAGGGAGTGAACCCATTGGTGGTGAACTGCACCTGGGCTGCATTCCCCGGATCTTTGTTCAGCACCATGATCGTTAGCGTGGTGCCAGTAGAGTTCAGCGCGGCATAGGTGCTGAAAAGGTTCGGATCGGCATTATGCGTCGCCGAAGCCGAGGTCGTGCCGAAGCCGTGGTGCGCGCCGTCATAGTTGGTGTAGAGCTTCAAGGCCTGGTAATTCGGATTGGTCGGAACGGCTGCCGTCCAGCGAGAGGCGAGGTAAGCTCTCTCGCGACCCAGTATTCCGTAGGCATCCGCGTCGCCAAGAGCGGTAGAGAAGTCGGACTCACCCGCAAAAGAGGCGCTCCATTCTGTGATACTGAACTGTGTTCCCGGATAGATCTGATTGATTAAAGCCCGCATACGCGGAATCCGAAACGGTTTTGAATCCACCGGCTCGATGCTGAAGCCTCCGTTCGCGATGTAGGAGGCTTCGCTTGTATAGGTCGGATCCCACCAGTCGCGGTAGATGCGAGCGGCCAAGGCCTGCTTTTGCGCCTGGGTGAAGTTCGTGGTATCCGGCCCATCCGGATAGGCGTGAATATCGAATACGTCGAGCGATCTCGCGGCTGAGCCCGCTGTGGCATCTGACCATGCGATTTCGTTCAGCCACCACGGCAGGAAGTCGATTCCCGCATGCGTGGATTTGTTGTCCGTCGTGGAGTTCAGGTCCCAATAGAAATACCAGCAACAACTCACCGGCCCAAATCGAATCGCCAAGGGATCCCAAGTCTTCAGAGCATTCGCTTCGGTCACATACGTGTCGCGAAGCTCGCCGTAGCCAGACTGCTGAGGATGAATATCGAAATGCGTGCCACCCCAGATGTCGATCTCGTTGTCCATGTCGTAGAAATGTGGGGCGCTTCCGAAAGCGGATGCCATGGACGCAGCCCACTGGTTGCGATATATGCAAGCCACACCCGACGGGCAAGAACCGCTTGTGTCATCGAATATCGGTACGTAGGCGTCGTTCGGATCCGCGGCCAGCTGGGTCACGCAGTCGGGCTTCAACCCGTTGCCAGCGTCGCTGTTGTATTGGTCCGTGGAGCACTGCGCGCCATATTTGGCGACGGAATAACTCCAGTGGCCGTTGTTGGAAGAACCACCCTGCTGTACGGAGGTCTCCGCGCTTTGCGCCACCCATGGGAGCATCACCATCGTCATGAGCGGAGTGCTGCCTGCGGCTTTTACATCGTTGATGAACTGAATCGAATCGCCGTCGGTGTTGTTGCCGAATCCGTTGGCGTTGAAGTCTTCAAAGTAGTAGTCGTTATCCGCGTTGTTCGTGAAAAGCTTCCAGTTGTAGGTGGACGTTCCGTTGCCGCCCCAGCGCACAACGCTCAATCCGCTGTCGGTGACGTGGGTTGGATCCTGAGGATAGGAACCGCCATAGATGAACGGGCTGATTGCGTGCCGGTTGCCGAGCACATCGATGGTGGCCTGGACACTCACCGTTCCGGCTGGTACAGCGGACACTTGGCTCGAGTTCGCACTCTCTCCGGCAGAGTTCACCGCCGAGACGACGTAATAGTAGGTCGTGCCATTGGTAAGGCCGGTGTCCTGATCGCTGGGAGCCGAGGGATTGGCAACCTTAGTGTACGGGCCACCCGAGGCAGTACCGCGCTTCACGTTGTAACTCGTCGCGCCGCTGCTTGCAGTCCAGGCGAGATTGACCTGTTGGCTTCCGGGGCTCGCCGTAAGCCCAGTCGGAGCCGATGGAGGAGTAGGTTGCTGGCCGCCCCCTCCTCCGCCTCCAGAAGAGCCCGATCCCCCGCAAGATAGGAGGAAGAGAACCGATGCCAATATTAAGAAGATCCAGCCACTGCTTCGACGGGGAAGCGCTGCCATAACGATTATGTTAACGAAAAATGACGGATTTCGCGAAAATCCTTTTGTCTGGCTTCATACCGGAATTCTCACCGCAACTCTACGCGGTCACTCCCACTTCGGCTGATTCTCGCGAATCGTAATGTAGCGGTCGATGGGGAGGTCGGTAAACCGCTGGACGAGGCCGCTGGGTTGCGGCCACTGGATTTCGAGCCAGTCCAACTTCGCGTTCTTTCCCAGGCCTAGAACCATCCGCGGGTCGTGCGACGAGAGATAGCTTCCTCCGCCGACTTTCATCCGCTTGCGCTTCACCTCGCCGGCCTGATAGGTAACGACAGCTCCGATGGCATCGATGTTCGCCTTTTTGCCGATCAGCTTCAGGCCCAACCAGTGGTTCTGGGTGCCGATGTCGTTCCTTAGCAGCACTGGAGCTTCGTCGTTGCAGGAAATCAAGACGTCGACGGCGCCGTCGTTATTGAAATCACCGAGAGCGAGGCCGCGGGCGGACATGGGATGCGTGAAGGCGGGCCCACTTTCATGGCTCACGTTCTTGAGAACTCCACCTGTATTGTGGAACAGCAGGAGCGGCTCGCGGTACGCAACATTGTCATATATCTTTTCGATCAAATCATCGGGATGTCCGTTGGCGATCATCAAATCGATATCGCCGTCGTTATCGTAGTCGAGGAACTTCAGCCCCCAGCCGCTCATCAACTTAGTGGCGTTGGCAATGCCAGCGGGGGCCGCGATGTCGTCAAACGTCTCGTCGTGCCGGTTCTGGTAGAAGCCATCGAGCTCGTGATTCAGATTGGTGACGAACAAGTCCATCCAACCGTCCTGGTTGAGATCAGCGGAATCGACGCCCATCCCAGAACGAGCTTTTCCGCCTTCGCCAAACGCGACCCCTGAGGTGAACCCGACCTCTTCAAAGCGCTTTCCACTGCGGTTAAGGAAGAGAAAATTTGCGACGGTGTCATTCGCGACAAACAGGTCCATCCACCCGTCATTGTTGACGTCGGTGGCTACTACGCCCCACGATTTTCCCGGATTGTCGGCGATCCCCATTTTCTGGCTGACGTCGGTGAAAGTGCCGTCCCCGTTGTTGTGAAACAGCCAGCTCGCCATCGGCGTATAGATACGCGGATAGCAGTACTCATTCAGGCCCTTGATTGCCGGAATATTCGGCGCGCCGCAGTTGTGATGCTTGGATTTGTCGAAGTCGACGAAGCGGCAAACAAACAGATCGAGCCGGCCGTCGTTGTCATAGTCGAACCATACCGCGCTCGATGCCCATCCGGGTGCGGACACGCCAGCGTGTTCCGTGACATCCGTGAATGTGCCGTCGCCGTTGTTGCGATAGAGAATGCTGCGCCCGTACTGAGTCACGTAGAGGTCGGGGAAGCCGTCGGCATTGTAGTCTCCGACCGCAGCGCCCATGCCATAGCCGCCGCCCGCAACGCCCGCCTTTTCCGTAACGTCGGTGAATGTGCCATCGCGGTTATTCCGGTACAGCGCGTTTCGCAGAGGTTGCGTCGGGGTGAAGATGTCGCACGGTCCACTGTTTACGAAATAGAGGTCCATCCACCCGTCGTTGTCGTAGTCGAGGAACGCACAGCCGGCGCCCGTGGACTGAGGCAAGTATTTCTCTGGGGAAAGGCCCGCTGTGTGCTTCCACGTGATGCCGCTCGTGGACGACGGAACCTCGGAGAAAGGATATGGCGAGGAGCCGGCAGAGAACGACAGAGGAGGAAGCGCTGGGATTGCGAGGGTTGCCGCGAGAAGTTGGAGAAAGTCTCTTCGGGTTCCCGTGCTCCCGGAAAAGCGCGGCATCGCTATTTCGGCTCCGCGCCGGGTTGCTGCTTTTCCATCGCTGTCGCCGCCCGTCGTTTCACCGCCTCTAAGGCTTCGGCGGTCTGACGCTGCAAAGCAGCTTCGCGGTTAGCATCGTCGCGGCGTCCTATGCCAGCATACGCAAGTGCCAATTGATAGTGTCCAGTCGGGCTGTCGGGTGCCATTTTCTCGTATGTCTCGAGTGCTGGCACGGCCTCGGTGTATCGTTTGGCAGAGTTCAGGGACGTGCCCAATCCGAGGAATGCCTCGGAGAATCCCGCATCCAGCTTGGTCGCTCGGGTGAAGTGCTGGATCGCAGTCGAAAAATCCTTCGCATCGGCCGCCAATTCCCCCAGGACATATTCCG
>Ga0335083_10001740_pt1 | contig 29608 bp, 27 predicted proteins | sample Lox_Sample_42_FD_206716 | JGI IMG/M metagenome (GOLD analysis project Ga0335083, IMG submission 206716) | Soil microbial communities from Loxahatchee National Wildlife Refuge, Florida, United States - Lox_Sample_4.2 | ecosystem: Environmental > Terrestrial > Soil > Wetlands | place: USA...
GAATCGGTTCCAGGGTGTAAGCTCAAATCCGAGAAGGAATCCCTGTGCAATCCGGCGAACTCGCGCGTCTTACGGGCGTCAGCACTGACACTCTGAGGCACTATGAGAGATTAGGGCTTCTCCCCACACCGCCAAGAACTGACGGCGGATACCGAGATTATCCTCCGCAATCACTAGAGCGGGTTCGCCTGATTCGCCGCGCTCTGAGCGTTGGGTTTTCGCTTCCGGAGCTAACGACAATTTTGAAAATGCGTGACCAGGGAAAAGTTCCGTGCCGTCGAGTTCACTTAATGGCAGAGTCCAAGTTGGAACAGGTCAAGCAACAGATTGAAAACTTAATCGAAATGCGAAATCAACTGGAGGCACTGCTGAAGAACTGGAACATCAAGTTGGCGGGCACACGACGGGGACAACCGGCGCGACTGTTAGAGGACCTGCCGCCAGACGTTAGAGGGAACGGCCTACGCTCTCCGTTCACCAAGAAAACTGGAAAAGAAGGACGTCCATGAAAGCAACTCTGATTTTGATTCTTCTAGTGTTTACATCGGGAGCTCAGGCTCAGCAAAAGATGGCCCATGAAGACCCTTCTCATGGCCACTGCGAAATGATGAAGCGAGGCGAGAAGGGCATGGGATTCTCGCAGCAGACAACGACTCACCATCTCCGATTCTTGACGGACGGTGGTGCAATCGAAATCGGAACGAACGACCCGAAGGACACTGCTGGGCGGGACCAAATTCGCCAGCATCTGTCACACATCGCCAAAATGTTTTCAGAGGGCAATTTCGAGATCCCGATGTTCATTCATGACAAGACGCCTCCGGGCGTGCCGACGATGACCGAACTCCGCGAGCAAATTCATTATGACTTTGAGCCGATGGACTCGGGAGGCAGGGTCCGAATTCGCACAACCACTCCGCAAGCCTTGCAGGCTGTTCACGAATTCCTACGATTTCAGATTACTGAGCACCAGACGGGTGATCCCACGAGCCCCGCAGACCGCATAGTCAAATAAATCTGAAAAGGCTCAGGGGCGCGCTGAATGAGCTCCCAAGGAGGTCCAGACGTGAGTAAGACCAAAGCAGTTTTGAACAGCGCCATCGTCCTGTATTTCGTGATCTGCTTTGAAATCCTGATCATGATAAGTCCCTTCGCGGGCTTCTTCTACTCCGCCTTTAATCCCGTTCTCCTTGGGCTTGCGAAATATCCGGCTACGAAATGGCTCAGCTCTTTTTTCTTCACTCACATGGTTGTGCCCCCGAACGGGCCTCTGAAGCTTGTACGCGTGATGGGTTCAGTCCTTTTCCTGTTGGGGATCGCCATATTCTTCGTCTGTGCGATTCAGGTTTATTCGCACAAGTTTCTTAAGAGAGGGGCCGTTCTGAAAGGGCTATATCGTTGGATCAGACATCCTCAGTACGTCGGCCTGAGCATTGCTGGTCTTGGCCTCGCCATCCTTTGGCCGAGATTCATCGTTGTGGTTTTGTGGCTCTTGATGATTTTGGTCTACTACATCTTGTCGAAAGACGAAGAACGGCGAATGCTGGGACAGCACCCAGAAACCTATCGCGGATATATGGAAAGAACTGGGATGTTCCTTCCGAAAGGGCTTGAGGGTTCGATTGCCTTCTCAACTGTCGGAGGCAAAGTTGTATTGTTCGTCGCGGTTTGTGTCGGTGTGATCGGAGGAGCTTTTCTCCTGCGGGCCTATACCGTTCGACACCTTCCGCTTTGGACAAGCTCGAACGTGACCGCCCTCGCTGTCCTGCCTGAAGACGAGCAGATGATGCAGCATCGGATGCCGGCAATCCTCAATCTGGACCAAGTCAAATCAAGGCTGCATTCGAACGAGTCATACGTGGTCTATTTCCTGCCCACCAACTACGTTATGCAAGGCCTGATTGCTAACACCGGAGGCGACTGGCAACTTTACAAGCGGCATCATTCCATCGCCAGGTTCACGGACTGGATCTTTCATCCGTTTAGTCATCTGGGGGGAGCCCATCATTCTGTTTTCGACTCGGCCGATCATTCAGGACACACCATGGGTGCTGGTACGGTGAGGAGGCTGATATTCTTGAAGGTGTCCAACGTCGCCGTTGCCGAGCCTACGGATGTATTTGCGGTAAACGCCGTACGGACGCCTGATTTCATGGTCGATTTGGATGTGCACGGACTCAACATCCAAGATCTGAATACTCTCCCGGTCGAGACGGGTTGGGGTAGAGTGCCGACTCCTGCGTTCTGACCATGGGTGAACGACAGTGATAGGCGTGAGGCAACCAGAACCCGAAAAACAACCGCTTTCCCTCCCCGCCCTCGCACTCGCATTTCTGAAGATTGGGACAATCGGATTTGGCGGCGGGATGGCCATCATTGCTCTCATGGAGCATGAACTCGTCAGGAAGCGGCGGGTCATCGAGCCGAATGAGTTTCTTCACGGGGTGGGACTCGGCCAGATGTTGGGGCCATTTGCAGTCAACACGGCGCTGTTCGCTGGTTACCGGCTATACGGAACTCTCGGAGGACTGACTGCAGCGATTGCATTCATGACACCATCGCTCGTCCTGGTCCTCATCCTCTCGTGGCTCTACTTCTCATACCATGCGATTCCTGCCTTGAAAGGCGCGGTCGCGGGCCTCGGTCCGGTCGTAATTGCGCTCATATTGAGCGCAGCTTGGTCGATGGGACGCAAAGCATTTCGATCATGGATTGCGCTACTTCTGTGTGCCGCAGCAGTTGTTGCCGGCTTGTACAAAGTTAATCCGGTCTACGTGCTAGTAGTTGCAGGTTTTCTCGGGTTGATGTTCGGAACGCACATCGGCGGAGGCGATCGCCTTGCATCAGTTCCTGTGGAACACGAACAAGACAAATTTCAGAAGGATTTCAGAACAGGCGCGTTCTTGTGGCCTGCCTCGTTTCCGGTGACGGCCACTGGCGCTTCGCTCGCGAAACTCTTCGCCACGTTCTTGAAGATCGGGCTGGTGTTTTTCGGGGGAGGATTCGTCCTCATACCCGTTCTGCACCAGACTCTTGTCGAGAAACTAGGCTGGCTGACTCCTCAGGAATTCATCGACGGCGTCGCCATCAGCAATCTCACGCCCGGGCCGATTTCCGTGCTGGCGACCTTTGCAGGTTATCGACTCAGAGGCGTCGTTGGAGCTTTGGTCGCAACCGCCGCCCTTTACTTGCCGGCCGCAGTTCTGATGCTCGTGCTGTCCCATCAGTACGAGGGGCTGAAGGATCGTAAGGAGACGCAATTGTTCCTGGCGGGAATCGTCCCGGCAGTGATTGGGCTAGTGTTGAGCACCGCCACACTCCTGGCATCCGCAACACTCCACTCGTGGCGAGCCTTTGTGTTTGCGGGCCTTGCTCTGCTGGTTCTGATTCGGTGGAGGGTGCATCCAGCGTTTGTATTGGCCGTCGGCGCTGTAGCCGGTACTGCCGCGATCCTTCCATAATGCTGAGTTCGAGCGTCATAGCGCTAGCCGACGTAACTCGCTTGCGGGTACCCGGAACGAATGGCGGCCTTACTCGGCACTGGCAGGAGACGGGTGGTTGCGAGATTAAGTGGAGTCGCTGGTACCCAGGATCGACAAGCAGCGCAGCAGGATCATACTGCGGCTGCAGGACTGGAGTCATGGCACGGCGATACCAATCACGTTCTGGCTGGTCCGCAGGTCTCGAATCTTACATTGAGACTTCCGAATGCAGCTCAGCAATCAGCTGGGCAATTCCTGTCACACGGCCGATGATCTCTGCCTCTTGGGGATAGCGAAAGGAGCGGATTGCAACCGGTGATTGGGGGTACGGGACAAGCATCAAGCGGCTTCCTTCATGGTCGCACCAGCTGCAAGCGTAGCGATCATCTCTGAGCTCGACGAAGTAGACGGGGCGGTTGTGTTCACTGGGCCACTGTCCCTTGACTACTCTGTTTTGATGAGGGTCGATCTGGACAAATGCTCCTGGCCGGATCAAAGGATCCAGTGTGTAGTCCTCGGTTCCCACATATCCATAGAGAACATCATTGGTTACGGCATGCTGTGCGAGAAAAAGAGGCATTTGGCCCAGGCCCTGGAACATCCGATGGACGAGGTTCGTCCTTTCGAGCAGGGCCTTGTCCGGCAGATTTATCGAAGGCGAGACGATCGGCTGCACTTGCGAAATGGCGCTCGGGCTGAGGTGAGTGTAAGGAAGCGCGATTAAGCCTCGCTCCTGATCCAGATCACTGATGTTAAGCCCGCAGAGCGACAAGATTTCAGTGATATCGCAGCCGTAGATGAGGCTGAGGCTGTGGAACTTTGCCAGACGGGGCTTGGACCTTCCGTTCTCAAGATCGCTCACCCAGTTGTGGGAGATGTAGTACGCGGGGTTGTTCTTTTCCTCTACGATTCTCTGGCTGAATTTCTCGACGTCGCGGATGGACAGATGTCGGCGTTCGCGTTTCGCGCGGAGGCGTTTACCGGCTTCGGAGTTTGACGACTGGGCCAACATCGGGAACGGCTCAGGTTGGCGATTCGGTATGGTAGGCGCAAATCAGAGGCTTTGTCCACAGCGATTCCATAGCGTTCGCAAACCCGACATAACTGTGATGAGCATTTCTGCTAGAAACTGCTCTCCTCGCGTAACTCCAGTAACCCGGTCGCGCTCCCGACCACTGTGCCATTTTTTCAGGACTGTTAGTCAGTGAGCAACGCCTCGTTTTTCCCCATGAATCAATGGCCTGCCCGAATTACCGGACAAACTCAACAAATTTCTGACAAGCCGGCCCGAATTGTTTAAACCAAGCGAATCTCCGCGAGTGGAGTGAGAACCGCCGAAAACTATCTTTCGAGTCTTACGTGCTTTGGTAGTACTCGTTGTTTGTATCGGCCGCCGAGGGGGCGCTTCTCGCGAGTAATCGCTTCAGGAAAGGCTCGGGAGTGGAGCCCCAAACTCAACGCAGGTCGAACGGTGAGCTTGCCGAGCGTGTCAGGATTATCCTGGCAAATCGGGACCTCACGCTGTATCAGGTTTCTGAAAGATCAGCCGCTCTTTATGGACGATCCTCGCCCCATTACTTGCCTCATAACCTCTACTACGACCTGCGCCATGCGGGCTTCAGTCCCAGCCTATTTCAACTGTTTGCCTTGAGCAGAATCTCCGGCTACATGCTTGACGACTGGCTGAGGGTTTTCGGCTTCGATGTCGATGCAATCCCTAGCTTGCAGATTCAGTTCTCATCCAAGCGCACGGCGCTTCTGGATTCATCGGAGTATCCATACACGCTCGTGCCTTGGCTTCGGAATCTGGGCACCAAAGCCCCCTCGGAGAACGTGGTTCCGCTGTCACAATTCCTGGAGTGGACGAGTCCCCGCCCCTTGGCTTCTTTGGCGAAATTCATGGACAAAGGGTTCTTATACGCGAAGATCGGATACCAGGATGTCTGGAGTTTTCCGGAACTGCTTCCCGGAAGCATCGTGCGCGTGCGCCCGATATCGATGGATCAATTCCTGCAACGCCCAAGAGGAGAACAATCCAAAGGGCTGGTGTTGCTGGACCACGAGAAGGGGCTGTGCTGCTGCCGTGTACGAGTGGTAGGCACTCAGCGGATAGCGATGGTCGCCACTCAGATGCCGTATGCACAGGTTGAATTTAATGTCCCACAAGAGGCTCGGATCATTGGAACCGCAGATCTTGAGATCCGCAGTCTGGTTCGGCCGGAGCAGCCGGCAGTGCCTAGGGATTTTGCGAAGCGATGGAAGCCAGACGCACTTTCGAGCAGGCCGTCCGAGCTTGGCCCACTGCTTCGCCAAGCCCGCTTGCGAATGGGACTTTCGTTTCGAGAAACGTCGGCAATCAGCCGGGAGATCGCCAATGACCTAGGCGATCGAAGTTATTTCACGGCTCCCGGATCATTGTCCGACTACGAGAGGGGCGATATACCGCCACGGCATATCCACAAGGTCATTGTGTTTTGCGTGGTGTATTCTCTCGATCTCCAAACCATCCTCCAAAGTCTGGGAATGAATCCGCAAGATGCCGGTCAAGAACCAATTCCACAAGTGCTGACCGGAGAGCGGGTGTCTGCCGCATCTGAAGCGGGTTCCACGCCAGCCGAAACTGAGCTAACCGGTTTCCTTGGGAATCTTCTGGATGAGTTTGGAGAGGTTCCCTTTTTTCTACGAAACTCGCTTCAGGCAATTTCGGGTTTGCGCTGTCCTTCACTAAAGGACTGCTTCTGGATCGGCGGCACGCGAGGATCTCATCCGTATCTGACCGGCGCGCTTCTGGCGTTGGTGAATCGACAGAAGAAAAAGCCAAACGACTGCGGCTCGAAACCGATGTGGCAGCAGCCGCTGTACATCGTTCTCAAGCGGGATGGGACCTACTTGTGCGGATGCTGCAGCCGGGAGAACAATAGCCTGGTTGTTCATACCTACCCTGGCGGAGTGCATCGGCGAGATCAGTTCCGAAATCGCGATGCGGAGGTTGTTGGAAAGATTGTCGTGGTCGTTCGAAAGCTCTAACAAACCGGCCATTCAAGGCTATTGAGATCTCTTTCGGCTTCGACGTGTAGGCAGTGTTTGTCCGGGCGTGATGACTTTTGCCCGAAGACGGCGTTGAGGAAAGTCCTTTTTATTCAGCGTGGCAATAAAGTCGGCTCGGCCTTGCTCTGCGCAAGCGCAGACAGGGTCGTCTCCCGGATCAGGGGACACCTCTTGAACGTTCGGCACATCAATCTCCTCTGCTTCTTCGCGCAGCAGATTGATGATTCGGCCAATGAGTTGTGGCCGCACGCGAAGCCGCGCAAGCACGGCCTTGTATTCAGCGATGATGTCGGCGCTGATGAGCCAGGTGAAATGACCTTCCTCGATCCAAGTTCGAATCAGCTGTGCACTGGGGTTGGTGACTTCGACATCTGGTTTGAAACCGGAAACGCCAGCCACAAGCACCGAGGTGTCGATGACTCCTCTACGCGCTTGTGGTTGTTGCTTCTGAGGCAACCGTCATCTCCGGTACGGATCTTTTGCGCTGACGCTGGTTCCGCACTGCCTGAAGAATATCCTCTTCGCTAAGATCTCCGAGATCAACCGCGGCTTCGCGCAGCGTGTCGGTGAATTCCGCCTTCCATCCAGGGCGTTTTCTACCTCTCGGAAGATCTTTGTATACGTTGGCCAACGGAAGCCTCTCCTCGATCTCCTCTGCGAGCGACCGCACCGGAATCTTAATCTCAATGGCCTCCGAACCAGCAAACGGGCGGGACCTCACACAGATGAACTGCTGCTCTCTTCTCGCATTCACTGCCTTGTAGGTCAATTGCACGAGGCGCGCCAGATAACTGGTCGAAACGCCAAGTGACACCCTCAGGTACCAGCCGATCTTTGCCTGAAGCAACACGTTCTGGTCAAACCAGTACAGGCCCTCGCGCCTTTTGGGCTTAACCACCCCGAACTGCACAAAGTTCTGCAACTCCTTCGGAGGCATACCAAGCACCGCGCTTGCTTGCTTCAGTTTCAAAGATGTAGTCTGCACATCAATACCTTTACCATCTAAATATTAGATTATAATGGTCTGTCGCGCAAGACCCTCTTGAAGCTCTGTAAGTAATAGAGAGACAATCACATAGTTGCGTCAGTGTCATACCCCATGTGTTGTCGCCACCCGCGTGTTGTCTTGACGCGACACAGAACGCACGACACTGCGGTCCGATGGATCCTCCTTCTGTTGGAATTTGCGCACCCATAGCGTGCAGAGTCTGTTTCCACTGCGGTATCGTGTTTCTCTTTGTTGCCGCTTCTTTGCTGTCGAGGCGAAAGAACAGTCATGAACATCCTTGTTGCCGGCGAACTCGATTTGAAAATGGCCGAGTACTTGACAAACCGCCACTCCGTCGTTGAATCGATTTCCATCGATCGATTTACCACCGTGCTCAAGAGTCAGGAAGGTCAATCACTCGTCGCCGACGTGATCATCACCTGGGCGTTTCCAGATGAGCTCGTGGCTCTTACGAGCCGAGGAACTGCACGTCAGAATGTTTCGACTGCTGTCCGCCTCGGCGAGGACCTTGAGCGTTTGCCGGACAACTGCGCGATCGGAGACGGTCGGAAGTGGCGGTCGATTCCGTTTCTCATTTTGATGCCGGACACTGAACCGCTACGCGTTGGTTTGGGGCCTTTCGACGACAAGGTCATTCGCTACGGCTCTAACGAAGATGCGTATCGACGAATCGAAGAGGTCGTTGCTGCCTACCGGGAACGGCTGCTACGCGAACTCGATAACTTAGGTTTCTTGGTTTCGTACGACCATGGCAGATACCGAGTTGGTCCCGCGCTACGACCGAACGCTGTACTTGAAGGCGAACTCTACCTCGGAGTTGCTGACAACCGGCGCGACAGCGGGCGGTACTATACCGTCAGTCGCGATTTCTACGGGATTCAATTTGAAGTCGAACAGTTCGAAGCACTGATAAATAGGCCGGACGTTTCGGAGCAGGATCTCCAACGGTTTTTCGAGGAGAACCCTCATTTCCTTGCCGCCGGGCGTCTTATGCGACCTATTGCACACGCCAGACTCGATACAAGAGATGGACAGGTACTCATCCCTGACTTCATCCTCAAGCCAATTGTGGCTATGCAATCCTCAAGAGATTCGAACTGGGAAGTGCTAGACCTCAAGAAACCTCAAGCTCGCTTGCTATCCGGCAGAGGGAGGCGGGTGCGGTTCTCGCAGGATGTCATGAGCGCTATCACCCAGCTTCGTGACTACGGCGACTACTTTCGCAACCCCTCTAACGGCAGGGCCGTAAGGGCCGCACTAGGGCGTTCGGTTCGATATCCGAAGCTCGCAGTGCTCGTCGGGCGCATGCCTTCGCCAGCGGAAGTCGAGGCGCTTGAGTTGGCACAATCACGAGAAGCCGACGTGAGGATTGTTACGTATGACGAGATTCTAGAAAATCAAAGATCTTCGTTGTTGCGATAGGGAGTCCTAGGATTTCCAAAATTGGCTTTGAAGAGGCATTTGTGTGAGACGTGATCGCTCGCGATCTCAATCGTCAACGTGGGTAGGTGTAACAGCAACTCCCAGCGTGACTTGCCTCCGTAGCGCAAGTCTTGCCAGGTGTGACGCTGGGAATTTTTGCCTCTAGGCAAGAGCCCGGTCTGTTTTGCGAACGAAACCGAACAAGGTGTTCCTCCTGAAGTGCCTTTGCTTCCAACAGAGCCCACCAAAAATTGACCGAACAGCGAACGGCGTACGCTTTCGCTGGACGCTTGCGAACGGGAATGCCTATGCTTCAGCTCCAAAGTGTCTCTCCGATGTTGGTTCACAAAACGCGAAGTAGTTCTGCGCCCAAGGGTGCCCGGAGAACTGCGTTGGCTCACAAAGCAAATTCGTCCCTTTGTGCCCTGGCACGTCGCGAGTTTTCTCTGCATGACCGTGGGCAGCCTTCTAGCCCTCCTGACTCCGCTGGTTCTCAAATGGCTCATTGATCAGATCCTGCCTCAGCGAGAAACCGGACTCCTCTTTTTGGCTGCCTTCCTGATCTTCCTCAGCTATCAAGGAAGAACGGCGCTGACCAGCTTAGGAAATTACCTGACGCTCACTGCCGCACAGAGAATGGCGCTCCGGTTGCGCGTGGAACTTTTGCGCCACTTGGACAGGCTTTCGGCCGACTACTACGAGAGCACCCCGCCCGGAGCAGTCATGTATCCGCTCAAGGAACCGGTCGAAGAAGTGGCCTACTTCGGCTCCGACCTCCTCCCCGCCATCCTACGCATGTGTCTGACAACCGGCTTCACCGTCGTCACGATGTTGGTGTTGAGTTCGGTACTGACGTTTGCCATCCTCCCCCTGATTCCGCTCTTCCTGGTTGCTCGGCATCACTTTCGCAACAAGCTCTCTACCGATTCCGATTCGGTTCAAACGAACCTGGTGGAATGGAACGGTTTCCTTGAGGAGCACATCTCCTCGGTTCTTCCGATCCAACTGCTTGGCCAAGAAGGGCGTCAGGAGCGGAGAGCATTTAGGTTTTTGGCTAGTACAACCCGTTCTTATCTCGCGCTGTTTAGTACTGCGGGCTGGTTCACCGTCTCGACCTCGATGGCGGTGGTACTTGCGATGTCTGCGGTCATCGGATACGGGGGCTGGAGTGTCATTGCCGGAACTCTCAGTTTGGGCAGTCTCGTCGCGTTCTACAGCTTCGTCACCCAACTCTTCGATCCGTTAACTGGCGCGGCGGAGCTCTACTCGCGGGCGCAGAGAACCTTTGCCAGCATCCGGCAGTTGCAGGGAGTATTCGCATTGTGCCCAAGCGTGAGCGATCCGCCTGCGTGCATTCCGTTCCCCTCTCATGATTGGGGATTGGAATTCGCGGACGTTGAATTCGGGTACCAACGACAGGCTCGCGCACTCCATATTCCATCTCTTCGGATTGCTGCCGGTGAAAGAGTTGCGATCGTCGGGGAGAACGGCGCCGGAAAGAGCACTCTGGCCAGATTGATCACAAGGCTCTATGACGTGAAATCGGGGGCCATCAAAATTGGCGGGGTGGACGTCAGAGAGATGGGGTTGAAAGATCTGCGACGTGGCGTCTGCTACCTACCGAGAGACCCAGTCTTGTTCGAGGGATCGCTCGCGTCGAATCTGCGCTTCGTTAGACCTGGAGCATCCGATCAAGACTTGCGCGAAGCAATCCAATTGGTTGACCTTGCGGATATGGTCGCGGCATTTCCAGATGGCCTCCATCAACGACTTGGACCTGATGCCTGCCAATTATCGGGAGGACAGCGTCAACGCTTGGCGCTCGCACGAGCACTTCTGCAAAGACCGCGTATCTTGATCCTCGATGAGGCGACTTCCTGCTTGGATCCGGACTCGGAAGCTCGGATCCTTCGCAAGGTGTCTGAATACCTTCCCACGTCTACCTTAATCGTTGTTTCCCATCGAGCGTCTACCCTAGCGGGATTCGGTCGAGTACTGGTTCTTGCCGCCGGCCGGATCGCAGCGGGTTCTAAAGCCGAATCAATGGTTTCCCGCGCAGCGGTTGTTTCTACGGCCTTCATGCAGGCGTCTCGCCAACCGTTCAGCGAGTAACCGGTTCCGCTTTGCCTTGATCAGCACGCCCGGGCTGGACGGCAGGTTTATCCACCTTCCCGGCAAGCATGAACTTCAGTCGCGCGCCGTAGTGGGCGAGTAGAGAGGTCTGTTCCACTCCGTGCTCGGCGGCCTTCTCAGCTGCTTGCGCACGTATGCTCTTCTCAAGCCCTTCGTTTGTCCGCACCATCACAGTTCCGAGCGTTAGGATGGCACCTTCAATGTCCAGTTCCTCGCCAGCTGCAGTCAGCACAAAATTGCCAATGGGCATTCGCAACTCCGCCGGAATTCGAACAGAGGCGATTTGCTCACCGGGCCGAACAGGATCCGCGTGTTGTGCGACGGCGAAGACGTCGACTTCCGGCTCGCCAACCGCAGCACCCTGAACGAAGTAGGACAGGCTTCCAAACAGGCTACGGGAATTGCCCTTGGACGCAGCGATGTTTGGAATTCTTTGATCCAAGTGGTCGATGCGATTTCGCAAGACGTGTACATTCCTCGTGGTTGACACGAAGGCATCGACGTCATCGCCGGTTAAACCGAGGCTGCCGAGGAGGTGTCGCAGACTATAGATTTGGTCCACTATCGACCAGGCATGCTGGAACATTGCAATATCGAGGTGACCAGAGCGCATTTCCTCACTCTGCTTCTCCTCCCATTTGGACCTGAGCGCCAGTTCAATCAGTTGGGCATAAGCGGCAGCCACGATGTCAGCACACATTACCATCGCATCTATGCGGAACCGTTGAGCCTCATCCACTACGAACGGCAGCGCGCGAATAAACGCCCCGTTGGGCAGGGCGGCTTGAGTGCGCGCAATTATCAGCGGGTGCTTTGGTGGGAATTGTAGCTGCATGACCCTATTTTAAGCCGGCCACATGACACTTCCGCACCAAGGCACTGGCGATTAGATCGGAAAAGCGAACGTATTCGATTTCGGTGGAAGCCGGATGCACGTGACGCATGTCGTTGAAGCAGCAACGTCGTTCGAAGTCCTCTGATTCTTTCCCGAACGAATTCATAAATGAGTGGCGTTTCCACCATTGCAAGTGGCATGGTGTGCCTCACGCGATTCAACAATCTGACCACGGTAGTGGGGCAAGCCCTTGTACAGAGTGTCTGACGGAGTCCGAAGCACACACGGCCAGGACGGCGCAATCGTGCTCGACATCCATCAAGGACGGATGTTCAACCTGAATCCTGTCGGGTCGAGGATTCTGGAACTTCTCGAGAGTGGATTGGCAGAACCGGACATCGTAGACGTGATCAGCCGCGAGTTCAGCGCGAGTCGGGAGATGGTCGAGAATGACGTGCGGGAATTCATCGGATCGCTCAAGGAACACAAACTGGTCGCCGAGCGCTAGCTGATTACGTGGTCGAAGGGAGAAAAGGAAGTGGTCCCTGTCATAGAGTGCGAGCACGAGACTTACAGAGTCATCGTGTTGAGTCCGGACGGCAAGGACATCCTTTTGGTCCCAGACGGCGACCGGTTTGCACTTCTACCTGTTGAAATTCCGCGCTGGCAACGGGTGGCAGAAAACCTCGCGGAGGTAGTCAAGAGTGGCTGGGGAGAAGAGATCGTCTGTCTATTTGAACTCAGCGAATTGGCAGGAACATACGGCGCTGGAATTCACTATCAGGTTGCACGACATTGGGACACTGCCGGTGTTCCGAGAACAACAACCAGATGGGTGCCGGTTGCGGCCTTATCCAAGGATCTACTGACTGACGCCACTGATCACTCGGCAATTGAGCAGTCGGTTGCGCAATGTGGCGCAGACGGGAAAACGTCTCCTACCGGCCCTTTCACAGGCCTTGGCTGGTTCGACGAACTGCGTGAATGGATCGAAGAAGTGATTGGACCACTGGGGTTCCACCTTAACGGCCGATTCCGCCAACTTAACGCCGGTCCTACTTTCAGCCTGATTCGCTTCGAGACCGAAGGCCCTGCCCTCTGGTTCAAGGCTGTAGGCGAACCGAACCAGAGAGAGTTTCCAATTACATGTGAGCTTTCGAAACTGTTCCCGCATTATGTGCCGATCGTGCTGGGAACACGCCCAGAATGGAATGGCTGGCTCACGCGGGAGGCTGTCGGAAAACTCCTATCAGACACACAAGAGCGTGCCCCCTGGGAGAAATCCGCTTCATCTCTGGCCGAATTGCAGATCGATTCCATTGATCACGGCACCCTGATCCTGGCCGCTGGAGTGCGTGATCTGGGTCTGAGTGCACTGCCCAAGATGGTCGGCCCATTCATCGAGACCATGGCGCAGTTGATGGAACGGCAGATCAAAATTCCGCCCGCTCCTCTCAACCGCAAAGAACTGCTTCTTCTGGGAGACCGCCTTCAGACTGCGCTTGAAGCGCTCGAAACGCTGGGGCTACCTGAGACCTTGGGCCATCTCGATCTGAATCCAGGCAATATTGTTGCTTCGCCTGATCGCTGCGTTTTCCTCGACTGGGCGGAAGCCTACATCGGAAATCCGTTCTTTACGCTCCACTACCTGCTTGAGCATCTCCGCCGCACCGTCGGTGGAGATTCCGCACTCGAAATGACCCTCGTTTCGTCATACCGCAGACCATGGGAACGAATGGTTGGAAGCGCAGCCATCGATGACGCCTTGATCCTTACAACGCTCCTGGCGGTCTTCGCATACGCAGCTGGAAGCGACGCATGGCGCTACGAAGAGAGGATGCAAGACCCTGCAACTGCTGGGTATCTCCGCAGCCTGGCGCGACGCATGCATCGTGAAGCGAACACCCTCGGCGAACGGAGATCCTTATGCCTGCGCTGATAGAACCTCCGCCGTACGCGAAAGTGGAACCGGTGACTGAAGTCCTGCACGGGGTGCCAGTGACTGATCCCTACCGCTGGCTCGAAGACCAAGAATCGCCGCGCACTCGGGACTGGATCGGAGCGCAGACGCGGTACGCACGATCTTATCTCGATTCCATCCCGGGACGAGAATGCATTCGGGAGCGAATTCGCGAACTGCTGGATGTCGAGACCTACGATTCGCTCCAGAAAGTCGGCAGCCGGTACTTCTTCCGAAAACGAGCCGTTGGGCAGGAACAGTTCTGTATCTGCATGCGCGAGGGCGTTGATGGTCCTGATGAAGTTCTCATTGATCCTTCGCTCCGAGGAACGGGGCCACACACCGCGATCAAGCCACTTCGCATTTCTTCCGATAGCCGTTTGATGCTTTATGAGGTCAAGGAGGGTGGCGAACGTACGGGGACGTTTGAGCTGCTGGATATTCTGAACCGCAAAGTTCTTCCGGATTCGCTTCCACGAGGTTATCTGCGCGGGTTCGCATTTACGCCCGACTGCCGTGCCTTCTACTACGTTCACGAAACAGGCACAGAACCGCATCCGCGTGCCGCCTGTAAACATGTCCTGGGCACAAACCTTTCAGATGATCAGGAAATCTTTGTTGCAGATGAAAGCGGCAATCTTCGACTGCATATCATCCCCGGCAAAGGATGCATCGGGTTCCTCGTTATTCATTTTGGCGAGGAAATCTGCACCGACTTCTATTTGTGGCAACACGAGAGTCCGCTCCCGCCGACCGTCGTAATCCGGAACGCGCCTTACCAGTTTGGGCCACTTTTCCTTAACGACGATCGCGTTGTCGCTATCACCGATCGCGATGCGCCCAACCTGAAAGTTGTTGAGGTACTCCGGCATAAGCACTCCCAGACCACATTCGTCGATGTTGTTCCACACACAGACTCTCGGATCCAGGGTTGGTGCGCCCACAGAGACAAGATCTATGTCTCTTATCTCCGGCACCTAGAACCGGTGATCACCGTTGTGGGCTTATCGGGCAAGCGATTTGAAGAGATCCCAGTCGACAGGGACGATACCGTGCGCCTGCTGGGGTGTTCCGAAGATGGCCAGGAACTCTTTATCGAATGCGAATCGTTTCTAAAGCCACTCCACACCATCATCTATCGTCACCCGGATCGCAGAATGACGGTTTGGGCGACACGAAACATACCGTTTAACCCCAAGAACTTCCGTCACACCCGGATTTCTTTCGCCACCAAGGATGGGACGGAAGTTCCCATGTTCTTGCTTGGTCGCTCTGAGCCTCTCAAAGAGGCATCGTGTCCAACCATCATGACTTCATACGGCGGATACGGGGTACCCATGACGCCACAATTCAGCGTGTTCGTGGCCTTCCTGATTGAGAAAGGATGTCTGTTCGCCCTGCCCAGCATTCGCGGAGGATCGGAGTTCGGGGCGAAATGGCATGAAGCCGCGAAGCGACGACATCGGCAGGTGGCGTTCGACGACTTCGTGGCGGCGGCCGAGTGGCTTATTCAGACAGGCCGAACCCAGAACGGCAAGCTCGGGATCTTTGGAGGCTCAAACTCTGGCTTGCTTGTGGGCGCCGTGATGACGCAGAGGCCAGACCTGTTTCGCGCGGTCGTGTGCATGGTTCCCCTGCTCGACATGCTGCGCTATCACCTGTTCGACAACGCCCGCGTATGGGCCGATGAGTTTGGGACCGCCGAGGACGCTGATGATTTTCAAGCGTTGTTGAGCTACTCGCCTTACCACAAGATACGTGAAGGCGCCGCCTATCCCGCCACCATGATTGTTTCTGGCGATTCCGACCAGAACTGTAATCCGCTGCACGCGCGAAAGATGATCGCGAGACTGCAAGCGGCGAACGTATCCGAGCGTCCGATTCTTCTCGCCTACAGCCAACACAGAGGGCATTCACCAGTGTTGCCCTTGAGCGAGCGGGTTGAAGCTCTCACCGACCGAATGGCGTTTCTGTGCGACCAACTCGGTTTACAGGTATGAAGCGAGGTCCCTTGCAGTGATGTCCTTTCTCGTACTTCGCGCATATTTGAGGTTGATTCAGTTCGATCTCTACTTAGCCAGGGAAGACTTCCAAGCTCTGTACGAGAAGGTGCGCAGCCATCCAGTGAGGGCGGTGGCACTTCCCATCAACCCCACTGAGCGAGTCTGTGCCGCGATTGACATGGCCTGTATTTGGTACTGGAAAGAAGTGTTGTGCCTGCAGCGCTCTGCAGCAACCGCGTGCCTGCTCAAGCGCTACGGGGTACCTGCATGCATGATCCTCGGCGCACAACAGGTGCCGTTCAAAGCCCATGCTTGGGTTGAAGTTGACGGCCGAGTGGTCAACGACAAGACATATATGCGGGAAATGTACGCGGTGCTCGACAGGTGTTAGGAACATAGCGCACTCGTAGGGAAGGTCGAGGGCAATGAGCGTTCAGTTCGGAAAGTGCAACTTCGATGGGAAACCGGTGGATCCTCACGATCTTGAAGAGGCTCGTCCCGTGCTCGCTCCCTACGGGCCCGATGGCGAGGGTTATATCTGTAAAGAAAACGTTGGGATTCTTTACCGGGCCTTTCACACCACGAGCGAAGCACGTCGAGAAATACAGCCGCACGTATCGACATCGGGAGCGGTAATCACCTGGGACGGACGTCTTGACAACCGGAGAGCTCTGATCGAAAGGCTTCGGGGCAAGGTTTCAGAAGCTTTGACGGATCTGGAAATCGTGTCCGCAGCCTACGACCGCTGGGGGACCGAGACGTTTCGTCAACTAATCGGTGACTGGGCACTCTCGCTGTGGAACCCCAAAGATGGGTCCCTGATGTTGGCCAAGGATTTTGTGGGCACACGTCACCTTTACTACACAATTGAGCAGGATCACGTCACCTGGTGCAGCATCCTTGATCCTCTTGTTCAGTTTTCGCAGCATCCGCTCAAGCTGCAGGAGGAGTACGTTGCTGGCTGGCTGTCCTTTTTCCCCGCAGCTCATCTCACACCATACGTTGGCATCCATGCCGTTCCTCCCAGTTCATTCGTTTGCCTAGCGCAAGGGATGCGGAAGATCACCCAGTATTGGGATTTTGATCCCTCAAAGAGTATCTGTTATCGCACGGATGGCGAGTACGAAGAACACTTCCGCCATGCTTTCTCGGAATCAGTACGCCGGCGCCTAAGGGCCGATTCTCCTGTTCTCGCTGAGCTTAGTGGTGGGATGGACTCATCCTCCATCGTGTGCATGGCGGACGCAATCGCCTCGGGTGATAGTGGAGTGATCCAAAGGTTGGATACGGTGTCGTACTACACCGATTCCGAACCGAACTGGGACGAACGGCCGTTTTTCTCAAAGGTCGAAGCTAAGCGGGGACGGACAGGCTCTCACATCGAAGTTCGAGCCGAGGATGCTTTCCGGATTGACTTTGACATGACGGGCCTGGCAGCAACTCCAAGTTCGGGGAGTTGTCTCTCTGCGGCCAGCCAGAGCTTCAATCGACTGCTTCAAGTCAATCACTATCGAAGCCTGCTGTCCGGCATTGGTGGCGATGAATTCACAGGAGGCATCGCCAGCCCGCTCCCGGAGCTTGCAAATCTCCTGGTCGAACTTCATCTCAGAAGACTGGCCCGCCAACTCAAACTCTGGGCATTGGAGAAGAGAAAACCGTGGCTAAACCTCATCGCCGCGGTCGTCGCAAAGTTCTTCTACTCTGGCAGCGGCTCCAATCGCCAGCGCCTAGTTCATTGGCTCAACACGGAGTTCGCTCGCCGGAATCGCCATGCCATTGACGGGTATGTAACCACGTGGAACATCTTTGGTCCGCGACCGAGCGTTCAAGACCACAGGACCACGCTTTGTGCGCTACAGCGGCAACTGGCAGCAGATAGTCTGCCCTCGAACCCACCTTTTGAGAAACGTTACCCCTATCTGGATCGTGACTTCCTGGAATTCATCTGTGCAATTCCGCCGGACCAGTTGATTCGGCCGGGCCAGAGGCGTTCGCTGATGCGTCGAGCGCTTGCCGGTTACGTGCCAAGCGAAGTGCTGTCCAGAAAGAGAAAAGGTCACGTTGCGCGCAGTCCCGTGGTTGGCCTCTCCAGGAATTACTCCAGCGTGAGCTTCCTCTGCCGAGAAATGAGGAGCGCCCGCATCGGATTCATCGACGAAGTGTCAACCAGTGCGCTTCTCTTGAAAGCCAGGCAGGGCTTCGTACTCCCAATGATTCCGTTCATGCGCACCCTTGCAGTCGAATGGTGGCTACGGAACTTGGAGTCATTCGGGATTGTCCAGCTTGAGCGCTCGGAAGAATGGGACTCATTTCGTGTTTTCGCTCAACAGGATCGACGTTGTTCTTGATCAGAATTCCAAAGCAGAAAGGAGGTGAAAATCGATGAACTACGAGAAGCCGAGACTTTCCTGCATCGGAGACGCGCAGAGCCTGGTCCTGGGGACTAAGCACCTGCCACCGCTGTCCGACAACATGGCTCCCGACTACCGCAAATCCGTGGCCGCTTACGAGTCCGACGAGTAGGCAACCGCTGGCATTCGCTGAGAACTTCAAAATCAGTTTTTCCTCAGCTGAGGACACTTCAACAGAAAGGAGGGTGATTCTGATGACTTACGAAAAGCCAAGCATCAACAGACTCGGAAGTGCTCCGGCGCTCGTGCTGGGAACGAAGCATGTTCCTCCGCTCGCCGACAACCAAGCACCGGACTTCCGCAAGTCCATTGCGGCCTACGAATCTGATGAGTAGGCCGAGAACCAAGGGGGGACGCTCCGGGGCGTCCCCCGTCAACAGGCAGACCTTCTCGAAGAAGCACTGCCTCCCCCTCAAAACCGAACGCGCCGGTCGCCGATCGCTCGGTTCGTAAGCCAGGTCAAGCTACCATCTGCCCTCATGGGGCTAAGAAGGCCGTCAGGCGAACGGACAGAAGATCGCCGAAGTCCGCCTCACCACAATACTTCTGCTTCAAGAGAAAGGAAAGGCGCCGTTGCGAGCTCGTCGCTCCGGGGTTCAAGACATCGTTTCGCGATCTTGGCCAGACCAACCATAGCGGGCGACCCAAACTCGCTTCATTGTCATTCACGATCGCGGTCACTACCTTGAAGTACCGAGAATAGGCACTGTCGAGGCGAAGGAATATGTGCCCCGCTAAGGGCTTGGCCGACAGGTTGGTGATTGTCACGTCCAACGCATAGATACCAGACTCCGGCTCGAATCCCGGATTGGCGAACTCTAACGCGACATCGTTCGATATGTCTCGTGCTCCGTCGGGCAGGAACAAAGGCGGCGCGCTGCCGACGGTGATACTCGCCGACCACAGTGCTCCGTTTTCGTCCGTGGGCTCCGGCCACACCGCATGGAATATTCCCACTGAGTCAGTCGTGAGGCCGGTTCGGTCTGGCATTAGTCCATCTTTCGCTGCGATTACGCTGAAGCCAAGCGCCGTTGGCTCTACGTTCCAACCAGAATCTTTTGATCGGCTATGAACCGTGGGCGAGGCGTCACGCGCTGATTGCGAGAGATTCATCATCGGTGATGATGGAAGGCAACGGGAAATCCGGACTGGATCCGAAAAACTCCTGCCACCGTCTGATGAGGCGGTGAATTTCCAGCACGGCGACTCCCCCGTTTCGAGCCACAATAGGCCGACAATGCCTCTGTCGTTCACAGCAATTTCAGGCACGCTACCGTTTTCCACAATTACATGAGGTATGGACCAGCGTATGCCTTTATCTCGCGTGGACGAAATCGAGAGTTCACAGCCGTTCTCCTGCATGCTCCCCCAGACGAGGTACACCGCACCATTTGCCCGGTTCACATCCATCGCGGGCATCGCACCTAGGCAGGAACGAATGGGGCCAAATTCAGCCCTTTTCTCTATCGTTTGCCCGCCATCGCTGGTGCCGAACACTTCGACGTAAGCCTGAGGCTCGTCTTCCGCACTGCCTTTCGTGACAGGCCGCTTACGTCGAACCAGGTAGGCAGCCAGCACATCCCCATCAGGAAGGACCCTAGCGGCAGATGCGTAGCCGGCCGCATAGTCTGAGGTTGTCGCCGATGAAACAGCTATGGGACCGCGAATCGTCTTTCCGTCATCCGAAGTGATTACCTGTATTTCGTCGAGGTAGCCCGAAGGGAGCTGTCTGCTTGCCTGACCAAACAAGTACATCCGACCGCGACGTGCGCCGTGAGTCGAATCAACCGCCATGGCAGTATGGTCAAGCCATCCAGGTTTGACCAAGGAATCCCAGGTTTTCCCCCCATCCGACGAACTGCGGAGATGAATCTCACCCCGTTCTTGCAGCGGAAGGCCAGGGGCAAATTTTCCGTGCTCCAGCAGCGCACGCTCGGCCATAAAGAAGACGCGCCCTCCCCCAGCGGCACACGATTCTTCACTCACCCAAGCGCTGGAACTGTCTTTCAGGACCTCGCCCCAACTGCGGCCACCATCCGGGGAACGATATACGAACCCTAGCATTGCATTTTCGGGAGCTGAGTAACGGTAGCCGCACGCAAATAGATCTGATGGGTGATCGGGGTCGAGTGAAAGATCCATGAGGCTGTGGTTCCCGGCAAAGGGCGGACTAACTCGCACCCGCGGGCCAACTAGAGTCGTGTTGTCCGCCGCATGTGCATGACCGACAGCTAACATCAATTGGATAATCAGGGTGATGAGGAGACGACCTCCACTCCTCGCGACACTGTGGGCCTCTTCCGTCTTCTGAGGACAGACGGATGGGGACGACGTTTTCGTCATTCTCATTGGTCCTTCTTCAGAATTGGAGTTTCAGCGCGAACTGCATGGAGCGTGGCCCACCCATTTGATAAAGCGGGCTTAGCACGCCAAGACTTTGGGCCAGGGTCGCGGTAGCTTGCCCGAAGGTGCAACCCGGACCAGCGGGACAGTACGTCGTGTTGACTACGCCGAAATTAGGGTGGTTGAAAACGTTGAACGCCTCGGCCCGAAATTGCAGTTTGAGCCGGTCGTAAATCGCGAAATCTCGTCGGACGGCAAAGTCCATCTGCCACACGCCAAATCCACGGGCGAAGTTCCTGGCACTATTCCCAGGTTCACCTGCCGGTGCGGGGGTGAACGCATACGGATTGATCGCTCGACCGCCCGGGTATTGGTGGCCATACGCATAAACAGGAACCCCTGGAACTCTGTTCAACTGTCCCGGCACCAGCTTTCCGGTTCCGGGATCGAAGTAATTTGCCCCGATCAGATTTACCGGAAACGCCGTTCTCGCCGTAAACCGGTCATCCACACCCCAATGGTTTAGTAAGGCACCGCACAGATTCCTGCACACACTGGGGAGGTCGTAGGACACGGCAGCAGACATGTTGTGTCGGACATCAAAGTCCGAGTTCCCTCTGGTGTAGGGGAGAGCTGAATTTTGAGAACCGAAATCGATCGAATGGGACCAAGTATAGGACAGCAGAGCTTGTAAACCGCTGGTTAGCCTCCGCTGGAATTGCGCTTGCAAGGCGTTGTACGAGGACGTAAGCCCATTTTGAGAAAAGATGACAGTTCCGAAGTCAGGATTGAAAAGGCCGATGTTCACCTCGCTTTGCTCAAGCAACCGCCTCCCGCTCGCACCAACATAAGCAAATGTGACCGCTTGGTTCTTTCCTAGTGCCTGTTGGACGTTGGCGCTCCACTGGAGTGTGTATGGCAACTGTAGGTGCGCCGGGTACGCGAAGACCTGGGTATCCGTGTAAGGCGGAAGAGGCGGATTCACGATTGCCGGGACAAACTGAGCCAAAGGCACCGGGAAGTTGGCAGGAACACCAAAGTCAGCTCCGAACAAATTGAAGGCAGAAAAACCCGGCCCAAAATATCCTTGCGAGCCTAGCTGTTGGCCAGTATCGAAAAAGACCCCTCCTCCGCCATGTACCACGGTTTCGTATCCGGACTTCATGTGGAGCAAGTATGCGAAGCCAAGGCGTGGGGCGAGGTTGTACCACGCGGTATTCCAAAGTGGCGTGCCTTGGGGCGCCAGAGTGAGTGTTTGCGGTGTGGCACCACGCGCCGTGTAAGGAAGGTTCCCCCGGTTTGCGCCTGGCGCAGGATTAACTTCCCATCGCAGCCCGAATGACAACGAGAGTCGCGCCAAGGGATGCCATTCATCTTGCGCAAAGGCAGAAAAGTTCAGGTACCGCGGATACGCGTTTGCCGAACTTGACGCTACCCCGATACCCACGGAATTGGCCTGGACCGCCGCTGAGTCGTCAAAGAAGTAGTCCATCCGAGGATTCAATGACTTGGCGATGGGCGCAAGCCGACGGTAGTCCGCACCGAACTTGAACTGATGGCGTCCTGATGTGACGCTGAGAGTGTCGACAAAATTCCACTGCCGCTGGTTCGTGTTCAAATTGTTTTCTACGAGCTCCGGAAAGAATGGAAGGAACGCAAGCGTAGCCGATACTTGGTAAGTCGGGGTAAAGGACCGGTTGATACCCTGCAATTGGGCTAAATCCGTCGACTGAGCACCACCCAGATTATCCAGTGTCGAATGGCTCGCTGCTTCGTTTGCGCTGAAGTTCAGGCGTGCTTCGTTGCTGACGTTGTTCGACAGCGAACTAGATAGCCCTATCGTGATGGTCCTTGTCGTGTAGGCGCTGGACGACTTGCTCGAAGGGCTGAAATTCCCAGTAAAACGAGTATCCAGAGAAGAAGAAGTTTCGCTGAACCGCATGAACAGCCGGGATTTCATTTTTAGGTTGTGATCCAGGCGAACGCTCAGTGAGTCAAGTTGGCTCGGATTTGACCACCCTCCCACAAATTCGGTAAGTCCATTCCCGAGATCGGGTGCACCGGGTGTGGGGAGAGGAAAAGCGTCAAGGACGGACTGCAGGGCCGATGGGGCACTCTGCCGGAGTGCAAGCGTTGGCACATAACTCACCGAGGCTGGCTGCGGCTGAACCAGCCGCAACCCCTCGTATGAGAAGAAGAAAAAAGTCTTGTCTCTCCCACTGTAGAGATGCGGAATGATCACAGGCCCGCCAAGCGTCCCACCAAAATCGTTTTGCCTTAATGACGGCTGAGGCACGCCGAAGAATCCGTTAAACCAGTCGCTGGCGTCGAAATAGTTGTTGCGGAGGTAGTCGAATGCTGTGCCGTGCCAATCGTTGGTTCCCGAACGTGTAACAAAAGAAAACTGACCGCCAGGATTGCGTCCGAATTCCGCCGAGTAGGTTGAGCTCTGAACCCGAAACTCTTGAAGCGCATCAACGGAAACCAGCCCTTGCGTAGTCCCGAGAGCAGTCGAGGCAGGTAACGATCCGCTGGCCCCCGGGCTCTCAACAAAACCTGCCTGTGTACCGACGTTTGCGCTGACACCATCGACCGAGTAGTAGTTGGACTCGGTGCGCTGGCCGTTTACGCTGAACTCGCCGCTGCTCCCGAGGGCTGCCTGAGACTGAGGGCTGGTCGTCACAATGCCCGGGGTGAGGAGAATGAGGTCCTGAAAGCTGCGTCCATTCAGCGGCATGTTCTCCACGTATTTGCGGTCTACGACTGTGCTGATGGCCGCTGACTCCGTATTCACAAGGGGAACTCCGCCCTGCACCGTGACCGTCTCAATCACTGCGCCGATCGGGAGGGTGAAATTGATGGAGAGCGCATCCTGGACGTTTAGAACGATGTCGGGCTTGATGATCGTCTTAAACCCGGTCTTTGACACTTGTAACCGATAAGCGCCGGGAGGGAGGCTTGGAAAAACATAGACTCCTTCATTGTTCGTTTTCGTGGTGAACTGCAAGTGGGTCAAGTCATTGATTGCGACGACCTCGGCATCCCCAATGACGCGATTCGTGGGATCGAGAACCAAGCCGTTGATGTTGCCGTTGGGTGACTGTCCCAAGGCACGGAGAATCAGCAACAACAGGGAGACAGACAAAACGGTAATCCGGGGGAAGCGCATACTGATTTCTCCAGCGAGCAATGAGTTTCAGCCACTCCTCAGTTGTTCGCAGGGAACCCCGCCATTTGTATCAATTGGAATAGATTCTAGAACGGATCGACCAAAGGATGGCGTGAGACTAGGGGTGGTTGGGATTGACTCTGAGGTAGGCAAAAAGAAGAGGTTTCCCGCTTGGCTTATCGCTTCCGCCGCGCGGTTCTATGGTCACGAAAACAGCATCGATTTGTGCGAGGATCTTGGGATCCTCGGACTTCAGGACCCAGCGTTTCTTGGAAGCGTTGTCTTCGTAAAAGATGCCTAGGCTGACCGCCTGCCTAAAGTCAGGGCCGCGGCGCCCCCACGCCTGAAATGTCTGGGGCCGTCTGGTGCCCTCCTGATCAAGGTCATAGGCGTAGAAGATCAAGGATTTTTCTTTCGTGTAGAACACCCGGCCATACGGTTTCCGCGTAGCTCCTTTTTCGTCGGTGTCATACACCTCCGCGATGTAGAGATTACGCGCACCCATCACCTCTCGAATGTCGCGATCGTGGGCAAGCAGTTCGTCTTGCTGGTTTAGAGCCTTCTCACGATCTTCGAGGAGCCTAGTCAGATCGTCGACCTTGGCGCCGAGCGCCTTTGCCTGTGCGGTTTCACTGGTCGACTGCTGCGTGAGCGAGGTGACCTGCTGCTGAAGGGCTCGCGATTCCCCTTGTGCTGCCTCCAGTTTCTGGCTCAGATCAACTCGCTGTTGAACAAGATCCTGCTTGCCGGCTTCGTCACTATGCAGACTGGCTTCCAATCGATCCTGTGCTTCTCTTAGCCTCTTAATCTCTTCGGACTGTCTTTCCAATTGGCGGCGAAGATCTGCGAGGGCTTTGTCACGCTGGGCAATCTGGGTACGGGCAATCTCCCGTGCGTGAGCGGCATCACTGAGCTGCTCTTCCAGCGAACCTGCGCTCTCGGCCACTGCCTGCGTCGGAGCAATTGAGGCCGGCGGGCTGGATTTAGCCTCCTCTGTGCCGTGACGCACACCGACCCAATATGCGGAGAAACAAAGAGTGATGAAAAGCAGGATGCCGGCGGCATAAAGCATCCAGACGTGGCGCCAGGTTGATTCCGGAGCGATGGGGAGAATTCGTCGAAAACCTGTCGGTACGCCATTCTTCTTCTCGGCTGCGGGCGACAGTTCCCCTTCTTCTCGCGCCAAACGCTCGAAGAAGGTTTTCTCTGCTTTGGATTGGGAGAACCCGGGACCGGGATCAATGCGCGAGGACTGTTCTGCTATCTGTTCCGCGCCAATGGCAGGGATGGTGTCGTGGACTACAGACTCGAAGTCGCGGAGGGCATCGCGGCACTCAGTGCAATGGGCTAGATGTTCCCGAAGCCGCTTTTCGTCCTCCTCGCTCAGCTGGCCTGAGGTCGAGATGGCACAGAGCTCTAAAAACTCGTCATGGGGTCCGCTTGGCAACAACGCACCCGCTCCTACGGCTAAGGTCTTTTATCATACTGCTTCTTTGCCCGGCAATTTGCCAGCAGAAATCTGCTTTCTCAACTTTTGCAGACCGCGGTAATAGTGATTTCTAGCGTTTCCGACTGTCTGTCCGAGTTTGGCTGCAATCTCTTCGAACGTGTAACCGTCGAAGAAGAACAGGTTCAGCGTTTGCCTCTGGCTTTCCGAGAGATCCGCCAACCAGGCTTCCCAGGCTTCTCTTCTCTCAAGCACTCCGTCCACGGAGTTCTCGCGCCCAGTTTTCGAGGGTACATCACATACTCGATCTGCTGCCTGGTCCAGATCCAAATGAGTGTAGAAGTGGCGGGCGGTCAGATAACGTCGACGGGAGATGCCCCGGCGATAGGTCATCTGGAGAATCCAGAAGCGCGCTGAGCCCTTAGAACTGTCAAACGTTCCGCAAAGGCGATGGACAAGCAAGAAGATGTCCTGAAGCAGGTCGTCTGCTTCGGAAGCGTCTCGTAGAACCCGATAGGCTAACCCACGGACTATGCGTGCGTAACGACGAAACAAGCACGCCAGAGCCTCTTTATCCCCATCGCAGATGCAAGCGACTAAGGCTTCATCTGAAGCCTCCGGTTCCACCTTCGAATGGTGATTTGAATTCACTACTTGGCGGCTGTTCTCTTGGGAAGCCGCAAGAGAGGGCAATCGGGATGTAAGAGACGAACTCACCGTGTCCCCAGTGCGGATTGGTCGATCTCCCGCCGCTTACGAATACACACTATAGGTGGGTCGCACAATTGTGGTCAACAGAAGAATGTTGAACACATGCCCCAAAAGGCGCGGCGTCACTGGAGGACTAGAACACCGCAGATTGCTTTCGGGATCGTCCTTCGACAGTTACGGGAGAAGGCAGGTCACTCTCAAGATTCCTTCGCTCACGCCACTGGATACCACCGCAACTACATTGGCCAGCTGGAGAGAGGCGAAAAGAGTCCCTCCCTAAGCGCTCTTTTCAACCTGTCGCAAGCTCTTGATCGCGTTCCTTCGCAATTGTTGCCTCTAGTAGAGAAGCAATTGGGCTTGGCAAAATAATCAGCTTAACCCTTTCTCAGACCGGTCAACGTGCGTAGCCGTGCGACGTCGCTCCCGCGCCCCAGGAGTGGCCTCCCGGCACACGGTAAGCACACAATACCTTTCACAGTTCACACCAAGCGTGAGCGACGGAGGTCCGACAGTCAGTCGATCGTTCCGTACAGTAGCCCGTCTTGTCGGGATGAATTCTGCATACACTTGGTACACTATTTCGCTCGTGGAGTTGGTTTCGGGGGCGAACTGGGAATGATCTCTTTCAGTTCCCAGACGCCCGTTTGAACTAAGCCGCTAGCGCGGCGGACGCTACCGCGTGGTCGTCGGCAGCATTGTTGCCCGTGTAAGGTTTTGGGTCACAAGGAGGTTACTGTGACCCGACTCAGGAAGCTGATGCTGGACGAGCTCCAGCGTCGCAACTACGCTCAGAACACCGTCCGTGCCTATATCCACGCCGTAGAGGATTTCGCGAAGTACTTCCACCGTTCGCCAGATCGCCTCGGCCCAGAGCATATTCGCGAGTACCAGGTTCACCTGTTTCGCGACTGCAAACTCTCGGCGGGGACCATCGAAGGCCGCACCGCTGCTTTGCGTTTTCTCTTCGTCAAGACACTCCGACGGCCCTATCTTCCCGATCACATTCCGTTTCCCAAGCGTCAGAGGCGGATGCCCACGGTACTGAGTCAGGAAGAGGTGGCGCGACTCATTGCTTCCGCTCGAAACCTGATGCACCGCACCATGCTGATGATGCTGTATGCGACCGGCCTGCGCCGAGCTGAACTATGCCACCTCAAGGTCTGCGATATCGACAGCGAACGCATGGTCATTCATGTTCGCCAGGGCAAGGGCGGCCGTGACCGCGACGTCCTGTTGACCCCGAAGCTGCTGGAGACCCTGCGTGAGTACTGGCGCTGGATGAAACCAAAAACATATCTATTCCCCGGCACGGTCAACAACTGGCGGGCCGATGTACCCATCACGGAGAAGATTGTCTGGACTGCCGTGGCCGAGGCCGCGAAGCATGCTGGGATGAGCAAGCATGTGTCTCCGCACACGCTCAGGCACAGTTTCGCTACTCACATGCTCGAAGCCGGTGCCGATCTGCGCACGATCCAGGTTCTGCTGGGTCATGCCAAGCTCGCCGACACCACTGTCTACCTGCACTTGTCCCGGCGTCATCTGCAGGCAGTTCCCAGTCCGCTGGAAACCATCGAGGTGTCTAGTCCCGACCAGGTGAAGCGTTCTAGGAGGCTGATCAAGCGATGAGTCGGCCCACCCTTGAGGTGGCCGATATCGTCCGAGCAGCAGGAAACAAATTCTGGGAGCATCACGGATCACATCTTGCATGGCAGCATCGCAAGGTTCTCGACGCCATCGTCCGATGTCGAACTGCGGCGTTGGGCGGTCATCGTGATCAGTGTGTGCGCTGCGGCCATCAGGCTATCTCGTACAACTCATGCCGAAACAGGCATTGTCCCCGATGCCAGGGAAACGCACGCTCTCGGTGGCTAGCCGAGCGCAGAACGGAGCTGTTGCCCGTCTCGTACTTTCACATCGTCTTCACGCTGCCGCACGAACTCTCCGCTCTAGCCCTGCAGAATAAGCGACTGCTTTACGATCTGCTGTTCCGAGCGAGTGCAGCGACGCTGCTTGAACTCGCCGGCGACCCGAAACATCTGGGTGCGGACATCGGGTTTCTTGGGGTGCTCCACACTTGGGGACAGAACCTTCACCATCATCCGCACATACACTACATTGTTCCTGCTGGCGGTCTTGCACCCGACGGTTCCCGATGGATCCCCTCCTCGAGACGATTCTTTCTGCCCGTCGCCGCGCTGAGTCGCGTCTTCCGGGGCAAGTTCGCAGCCGGACTGAAGCAACTCTTTCTTCAGCACAAGCTCCAGTTCCATGGCTCACTCCAGAGTCTTGCTGAGCCCCGCCGATTCCACGCGTTCCTGCGACTCCTCTTCCGCGAAAACTGGGTGGTCTACGCCAAGCCACCCTTCGGAGGTCCTGAACATGTTCTAAACTATCTCGCCCGTTATACGCACCGCGTCGCCATCTCCAACCATCGACTGGTGGCTTTCCAGAATGATCGAGTTTCGTTTCGCTGGAAAGACTACGCACGGGGCGGTAAGCAGAAGATCATGGCGGTTTCCGCAGATGAGTTTCTGCGACGATTCTTGATCCACGTTCTCCCGAAAGGGTTGGTCCGCATCCGCCACTTCGGACTTTTCGCTAATCGCAGACGTGGCGATATGCTGTCACGCTGCCGCAATCTGCTCAGCGCGCACTGCGCAAAAGAGGCTGACACAACAACCCATCTGCGCTGTCCGGTTTGCGCCGGTCCCATGTTCACTATTGAATGGCTGACCAATAGCCAGCTTTATTTCCAATCGGCCCTGACCATGCCTGATTCCCAGAGGTGCAGCCTTGACTCCTCCTGAGATACCGATGGCGCAACTTGTTTCGATCAACGTCTGTTGTAGGTGTGTTCCAGCACGCCATGCCCTCGTCTGCGCACGCAGCGACGGAGTCCCCCAAACACCACCCTTTCTGTCACAGGTCAAGACTCCAATGCGATGTTCGAGAGCAACGCCGTCTCTCCCCTCGTCTCGGTTCCACGCTTTGAAGACGCCCTGCAGCCGGCACGGACGGATTGAAATCCCATAGCCCACCGCGTCCGCCGCAAACGCCAGCGGCCCAGTTCAAACGACCCTATCGAAACTGCCCCGACCACACGACCGCGCACCCCCACACTTCTTCTTTCGGGGCAGTCCCGATAGGGCCCTAACGTTTCTCGTTACCTAACGCGTCGCCGAGTCAGGAGACGATAATTGGGTGCATGCACAACGTAATTAAGGAGTGGTAGATAATAAATCATGGGCGACGAGATCAAGCGAGCTGTTGTGAAGGACGAAACGTTGCACCTCGTCAGAGGCAAGGACCTGTGGAGCATGAAGGGGGAGCAAGGCAAAGAGCCGAACGAATGGAAGATGGTTCACTTTGCAAATGTCGGCACGTCAGAAGAGTTTATCGAAACCTTTTCCGGTGAAATTCTGGAACTCGTGGACGGAAGCCTAATTTTCGGTGAAGAACGAGAATCGGTCAAAAACGCAATCACGACCATTGTCGTCGAGGGGCTGATGCCAGCGTTTGAGCATTTGAAAAAGATTCGGGCATCGGTAGCGACTCCTCTTCCTGAACTCAACCGCCGACAGTTCTACGAAGATTTTGCGCGAAGTCTATGGCATGCGTACAAAGACCTATTC
>Ga0335083_10001741_pt1 | contig 29605 bp, 28 predicted proteins | sample Lox_Sample_42_FD_206716 | JGI IMG/M metagenome (GOLD analysis project Ga0335083, IMG submission 206716) | Soil microbial communities from Loxahatchee National Wildlife Refuge, Florida, United States - Lox_Sample_4.2 | ecosystem: Environmental > Terrestrial > Soil > Wetlands | place: USA...
GCCCAGACCGCCCGCCTCGCCGATCTCCGCGCGCAGATCGGCCACGAGTGCCGCTTCGTCCATGCCGACAGCCCGGGCATAGGCACGCGCGAAGCCGGCCACATAGGTCGTGCCAGGCAATGCGCCGAAATCGCCGACTTCGATGGAGGCGAGATGGCGGAGCGGGACGCGCGTCGTATCCGCGACATCCTTGAGGGTCATGCCAGCCGCTTCGCGCGCGGCGCGCATCCGGGCCGCAACTTCGCTCGTTGCCGCTACTGCATCCTCGTCGGCCACATCGGGCAGATCAGACATTGGCTTGTCCGTTTTCTCTATTTTCGCCCCGCGCGGCTTGTCCCATGGCGGCTTGCGTCATGTCAACTGTTCCTCGCAATTGCAGCAATTAAAGCGGCGAACGCGCTGGTCAGTTGAACTCGACGCCCTGCGCCTGCGCCCATTGCTCCAGTGGCCCCCGCAGGTTGGCGGTGCGACCATGGAGAAGAGCAGGCATGGCGGTACGCAATGCGCCCAGATCGAGCGAGCGGATCATTGCCTTGACCGGGCCGATCGAGGCGGGCGTGATCGACAGGCGCCGTACGCCCAGCCCCAGCAGCGCCATGGCCTCAAGCGTGCGCCCGCCCATTTCGCCGCAGACCCCCACGGTGATCTTTTCCTCGTCGCAGGTGCGTACCACCCGCTCGATGAAGCGCAGGATCGCAGTGCTCAGCCAGTCATAGCGCTCGGCAAGCTTGGGGTTGGCGCGGTCGGCGGCGAACAGGAATTGCGTCAGGTCGTTGGTGCCGATCGACAGGAAATCGAGCTCGGGCAGCAGCATGTCCAGCACTTCGGCCAGCGCCGGCACTTCCAGCATGGCGCCATACCGGATCGCGGCGGGGATCTTCCGGCCGTGGCTGGCCAGCCATGCTTTCTGCTGTTCGAACAGCAGCTTGGCCTCGACCAGTTCCCAGGGCTCGGAGATCATCGGGAACATGACCTGGAGCGTGCGGCCCGCCGCCGCTTCCAGCAGGGCACGGGCCTGCGCCTTCATGAGCCCGTCGCGCTCGAGCGCCAGCCGCACCGCGCGCCAGCCCATGGCCGGGTTCTCTTCCTGCTCGACCTCGCTGGCGCGCAGATAAGGCAGCGCCTTGTCGCCGCCTATGTCGACCGTGCGGAAGATCACCGGGCGCTGGCCCGCGGCGTCCAGCACGTCCTTGTAGAGCCGCAGCTGGCGCTCGCGCTGCGGCAAGGTCGCCGAGACCAGGAACTGGAACTCGGTACGGAAGAGGCCGATGCCGTCGGCACCGGTCACGTCAAGCGCCGCGACATCATCGCGAAGGCCCGCATTGACCATGAGTTCGATGCGGGTGCCGTCTTTGGTGACAGCCGGCAGATCGCGCATCGCGGCATAGGCGGCGCGGCGCTTCTGGCTGAGCGCGAGGCCGGCCTCGAACGCTTCGTCCATCGCCGGCGATGGGCGGATGTAGAGTCGGTTCTGGTTGACGTCGAGCAGCAGCAGGTCGCCCTCATTGATGAGGTGGCGCAGATTCTTGACCCGGCCGAGCACCGGCACGCCCATGGCCCGGGCGACAATGGTGACATGGGCGGTCAGGGAGCCCTCCTCCAGCACCAGCCCTTTCAGGCGCCGGCGGTCATATTCGAGCAGTTCCGCCGGCCCCAGATTGCGGGCGATCAGGATCGTGTCCTGCCGCAGGCCATGCTGGGCGGCGGTGCCGAGCTGGCCAGAGACGATGCGCAGCAGCCGGTTGGAGAGGTCCTCCAGGTCGTGCATACGGTCCTGCAGCAGCGGATCGTCGATCTGGCGCATGCGCATGCGGGTGCGCTGCTGCACGCGTTCGATCGCCGCTTCGGCGGTCAGGCCACTGTCGATCGCTTCATTGATGCGCCGTGACCAGCCCTCGTCATAGGCGAACATCTTGTAGGTCGAGAGCACTTCCTGATGCTCGCCGTCGACGCCGAACTCGGCCTGCCCGGCCATGCGATCGATCTGCTCGCGCATCTTCGCGAAGGCCGAATAGACGCGCTGGCGCTCGGCCTCGGTGTCCTCGGCGACGGTGTGCTCGATATGGATGCGAGGCTGATGGAAAACCGCGTGCCCGCGCGCCATGCCCATGACGAGTTGCAGCCCGGACAGGATCGAGGCCCCGGTCTCCAGCGGCCGCACCTCGCCCGGATTTTCGTCGACCAGGCCCGCATTGCTGATGAGTTCGGAGAGGACCATGGCGACGGTCTGCAGCGCCTCGATCTCGACCTCCTGATAGGGCCGGGGATCGAGATGCTGGACGCAGAGTACGCCGACCGACCGCTCGCGCCGCACGATGGGCACGCCGGCGAAGCTGTGAAACAGCTCCTCGCCAGTCTCCGGGCGATAGGCGAAGTCGGGATGGGCCGCCGCCTCTTCCAGGTTCAGCGTCTCGACATTCTTGGCGATTGTGCCGACGAGGCCCTCGCCCATCGCCATCTTCGTGACATGGACGGCGTCCTGCTTGAGTCCGCGCGTCGCGAACAGCTCCAGCATGCCCTCGCGCAACAGATAGATCGAGCAGACCTCGCTCGACAGCTCCTCGCCGATGATTTCCACGATCTTGTTGAGCTTGGCCTGAGCGCTGGTCCGCGACGCCATCACCTCGTGGAGGCGCTGCAGGATCTTCCGGGCCGATGCGGCGGCGCCGGGCGGGATCATTTGCTGGGGCGGCTGAGCGGTCATGGGCGGACGCTATCAGAAACCGGGAGGGCAAACCAATAGCGTCTGGATTGCCTCATCCCCGAACCTCCCCTTGCCTGATGCGGTACTTCGCCCTGCCTTTTGCATGTGGGCGGCGTAGCGCCGCATCGCAAGCCCCGATCTGCCGACGGACTGCATGATTGCGTCCGGCGCTGTTTTTCCGCACAAGTCGTGCCGGTCTTGGGGAGGATCGCATGAATCATTTCCGTCTTTGCGCAATCGGGCTCGCCGCATGGATCGGCGCCCAGCCCGTGATGGCGGCCGACCAGGCCGCGCCGCCGACGATGACCGCGGAACAGAGCGCGGCCGTGCAAAGGGCCATGACGCGCGGGCAGATGATGCAGGTCTATGATCAGGCCGCGTGGATCACGACCGACGACTTGCTGGCGAAGCTGCCGGTTCCGCGCCGGGGCGAAGTCGGCGGGTGGGTCGTGACGCCCGCGGTACAAGGCGTTCATATCGACTATGTCGGCAAGGATGCCCATGCCGGACAGGCCGTCTATTCCGCTGACGTGGTCGACGGAAAGATCGCGGGATCCATCGTGCATCCAGCCGATGCCTTGCCGGCGCTCGGCGACCTTCCGCTCCGCATGGTGAGGGCGCTGACCACCGCTCGCGCCGAACTTGCCCGGCATGACAAATGGGGCATGTGCGCGAACGCGATGCCCAACAGTATCGTGCTGCCGCCCGACGCGACGGGCACGATCGCGGTCTATCTCATGACTCCCCAGGTCGAGACGGGCAAAATCCCCTTTGGCGGGCATTATGAGATCGACGTCGCGGCGGACGGTTCCGTGAAGTCGGCGCGGGCCTTCACCAACAGTTGCCTCACCATGTCGCCGCAAAAAGACGCCAAGGGTGACACGGTCGGTCTGTTCATGACCCATCTCCTCGACCCGCAACCCACGGAAATCCATGTCTTCGAGCAGATCGCGGCCGGGATGCCGGTCTATGTCGGCACAACGTCCAACGAGCTGGTGTGGGAGGTAAGGGACGGCAAGATCACGCTCGCCGGGCGCATTCCCAAGAATTAGCGCCTGGTCAGCGCCGCGCGAGCTTCGCTCATCAGCGTCTCGATGATTTCGGCAACGGGCTCCTCGCGGGTCACCATGCCGACCGATTGCCCGGCCATCAGCGAACCGCCTTCGACATCCCCGTCGATCACGGCGCGACGTAGAGCGCCGGCCCAATAATGCTCGATCTCGAGCTGGGCCTCGCCCATGTCGACCAGGCCTTCGTCGAGCCGTTGCGCGACCTCGCGCTGCTTGGCGGTGAAAGCCTCGGTGCCGGCATTTTTGAGCGCGCGCACGGGAATGACCGGCAAACGCGGGTCGATCTGCACGCTGGCGACCGCATCGCGCGCCGATGCCCGGAAGAAGGCCTTCTTGAAATTGGGATGGGCGATGCTTTCGGTCGCACAGGCGAAGCGCGTGCCGAGCTGGACGCCCGCCGCGCCCATTTCGAGATAGGCGGCGATCGTCTCCCCGCGTCCAATGCCGCCCGCGACGAAGACGGGCAGTTCGCCAGCCATCTCGGGCAGGATTTCCTGTGCCAGCACGCCGGTCGCGACCGGGCCGATATGACCGCCCGCTTCCATGCCCTCGATCACCAGCGCGTCGACGCCCGAGCGATGCAGCTTCTTGGCGAGCGCCAGTGCCGGCGCGAAACAGATTACCCTGGCGCCATTGGCCTTGATCGCCTCGATGCTGCCGCGCGGCGGCAGCCCCCCGGCGAGCACGATGTGCGAGACGTCATGCCGGTTGCAGACGGTGATGAGGTCGAAGAGCTGCGGATGCATGGTGATGAGATTGACGCCGAAGGGCGCTTTCGCGAGCGCCTTGGTCGCGACGATTTCCTTTTCCAGCAGGTCCGGCGTCATCGCCCCGCAGGCGATCAGGCCGAAGCCGCCGGCATTGCTCACCGCGGAGACGAGATGCCGCTCGGAAACCCAGCTCATCGCGCCGCAGATGATTGCGACCTTCGATTCCAGGAAATCTGTGCCGCGCGCCATCAGGTCGGTCAGGCGGTCGGTTGCCACAAGCGTGTCGCTCATCCTTGCTCCAGGGCCAATGTGGGCCGAAGATCGGCCTCGTCCTTCATTCGAGTCTCGCCGCGTTAGGCGACTGGAGCGATTAGGGCAACGAGGGAGAGCGGCAATGGAAATGCGCAATCTGGGGCATGGCCCCCATGTCTCGGCCGTCGGGCTCGGCTGCATGAGCATGTCCGGCATCTATGGGCCGTCCGACCGCGCCGAGGCGATCCGCACCATTCACGAGGCGCTCGACGCCGGCATCACGCCGCTCGACACCGGCGATTTCTACGGGATGGGTCACAACGAGCTGCTCATTGCCGAAGCGCTCAGGGACCGGCCGCGCGACTCCTACCAGCTTAGCGTCAAGTTCGGCGCGCTGCGCGATCCCGGCAATGGCTGGGGCGGCACCGACATGCGCCCAGCCGCGCTCAAGAATTTCCTCGCCTACAGCCTGCAGCGCCTGGGCACCGACCATATCGACATTTACCGCCCTGCCCGGCTCGATCCGAATGTGCCGATCGAGGATACGGTCGGGGCACTGGCTGAGTGCGTGCAGGCGGGCTGGGTCCGCTATATCGGCCTGTCCGAGGTTGGCGCGGAGACGCTGCGGCGGGCGAGCGCCGTTCACCCGATCTGTGATCTCCAGATCGAATATTCGCTGGTCAGCCGCAGCATCGAGCGCGCCGTCCTTCCCGCCGCGCGTGAGCTGGGAATCGCGATTACCGCCTATGGCATATTGTCGCGCGGGCTGCTCAGCGGCCACTGGCACCCGGATGCCGCGCAGCATGGCGACCTGCGCAGCCATTATCCCCGTTTCAGCACCGGCAATGTCGAGGCCAATCTGCGCCTCGTTGGACGGTTGCGGGAGTTGGCGCCCGCCTATGGCGCAACGCCGACGCAGCTGGCCATGGCCTGGGTCGCGGCACAGGGCGGCGATATCTTCCCACTCATCGGCGCCCGTCGCCCGGCTCAGCTGCGCGAGGCATTGGGCGCACTGGACATCCGGTTGAGCGTCGAGGCAGTCGCGCACATCAGTGCGGCGATCTCGCCCGATATGATCCAGGGCGAGCGCTATGCTCCAGCGCAAATGGCACATCTGGACAGTGAAAAGGTCTGAGAACCGCTGGTTCAGGCGGAATTCATCTGGACATAGTCAACACTGCGGCTAGATTTCGCGTCACGAAAAACTGGCCTGCAGCCAGGTCGAATTGGGCCGTCCCGGGAATGGCGGTCAATGCAAATGGGGAGAGCGCGCGTGGTTTCGAACGATTGCACGACGACAGGCAAGCGCCATCCTGTGCCCGGCGCCGGACGCCTGATCGGCATGCTGCTTGCCGCATCGCTCCTCGCCGGCGCTGCCCACGCCCAGTCCGACAAGGCAAAATCGTCCGGCGACGGGTCCGCGCTCGCGCCGTCCGCCATGACGATGACCGCCGGCAAGCCGCAGGATGATGCGATCGTCGTGACCGGCAAGCCCGAGCCCAAGCCCGCGGAGGTCGAGCATCAGGCCAATCTGGTCTCGCACACCAACGTCAAATATCACACGCCGCTCGCCTCCTTTCAGGAGAGCGTCTGCCCGGGAATCGTCGGAATGCCGGTCTCCCTCGCCGAGCTCATGGTCGATCGCATCCGCGATAATGCCCAGCGTGTCGGCATCGAACCCGGACCCGAGAAGTGCCGGCCCAACATCATGGTCATCTTCGTCCGCAACGGACAGGCGGTCATCAAGGAGCTGGCCAGGAAGGAACCCTACGTCTTTCGCAACCTCGAATATTCCGACCTGCAGGACCTGATGCGGGATTCCGGCCCGGTTCACGCCTGGGTGAACAAGATCGTGAAATCGCGCCAGGGCGACTCGTTGCAGGGCGACAATAGCGGCGATCTGACGCAGGTCCCGGTGCTCAACGTCGGCCAGTCCCAGTCGCACATTTTTCTCGCACATCGCCTCGACATCACCAATTCCGTCATCATCATCGATATTCCGGCGATTGACGGCATGAGCGTCGTTCAGATCGCCGACTATGTCTCAATGCGGGTGTTCGCGGAGACCAATCCTGTCAGCGGCGATCCGGCAGCGTCGACCATCCTGACCCTGTTCGACAAGAATTCGGCGCATCCGCGCGCGATGACGGACTTCGACCTTGCTTTCCTGCGTACCGTCTACAGCGGCGCCAACGGTTTGACCGCCGCGACGAAGCTTGCGTCGATCAATACCAAGCTGCGCCAGATCAAGGCCGACGAGTTGAAGAACGGCAAGCCGATAAACTAGCGAAAGGGCGCTGCCTCAGGCGTCGAGGCCATAGGCGCTGTGCAGCACGCGCACGGCCAGTTCCGTCTCGTCCTCGTCAATGAGCACGCTGACCTTGATCTCGCTGGTCGAGATCGCCTCGATGTTGATGCCGCGCTCGGCGAGCGTCTTGAACATCGTCGCCGCAACGCCGGCATGGCTGCGCATGCCCACGCCCACGACGCTGACCTTCGCCACCTCGGTGTCGGTGATGATGCTCTCGAAGCCGATCCCGGGCTTCTCGCGCTCCAGCACGTCGATGCTTCGGGCCACATCCGCGCGCGGCACGGTGAACGTCACGTCCGTCACGATGCCGCTATGCCCGACATTCTGGATAATCATGTCGACATTGATGGCGGCGTCGGCGAGCGGACCGAAGATGCCGGCGACGATGCCCGGCCGGTCCGGTACGGCGGTGAGCACGATCTTCGCCTCATTCTTGTCATGGGCGATGCCGGTGATGAGTTGCCGTTCCATGTCGCTTTCCTCAATTTCTTCTTCGCTGACGATCAGCGTGCCGGGTTCGGGATTGTCGCCGGGCTCGTCGAAGGACGAGAGCACCTGGACGCGCACGCGCTCCTTCATGGCGAGCGCCACCGAGCGCGTCTGGAGGACCTTGGAGCCGACGCTCGCCAGCTCCAGCATCTCCTCATAGGTGATCTTGCCGAGCTTGCGCGCGCGGCTGACGATGCGCGGATCGGTCGTGTAGACGCCGTCCACGTCGGTGTAGATGTCGCAACGGTCGGCCTTGACGGCGGCGGCGACCGCCACCGCTGACGTGTCGGAGCCGCCGCGCCCCAGCGTCGAGATGCGGCCATCGTCCATCATGCCCTGGAAGCCGGGAATGACGGCGACCTGTCCCGCCTGCATCGCCGCAATCAGCTTGTCGCTGTCGATCGAGGCAATCCGCGCCTTGCTATGGGCTTCCTCGGTCTGGATCGGCAGCTGCCAGCCGAGCCAGCTGCGCGCATCGACACCCATGGCCTTGAGGGTCATGGCGAGCAGCCCGCTCGTCACCTGCTCGCCGGATGCGACGACCACGTCATATTCGGCCGGATCGTAGAGCGGGCTCGCTTCCTTGCAGAAGCCGACGAGCCGGTCGGTCTCGCCAGCCATGGCCGAAACGACCACCGCCACCTCATTGCCGCGCGCGACCTCGGCCTTGACGCGGTTCGCGACATTGCGAATGCGCTCCATGCCGGCCATCGACGTGCCGCCAAATTTCATCACAATACGCGCCATGGACTTGCCGCGTGCCTTTCATCGACTATCAAGGGCTCATGAAAACCAGGCGCCGCACTCGCCGGACTTCGAGACGGCGCCCTCTTAATAAGCGGGATTGAGGATGGCAAGCGAGCCGGCAACCGGCACAATCAACCCGGACGAAGCCGCCCATTTCGGCGCGCAGGCCGGCGACTGGTGGGACCCGAAGGGCGCCAGCGCGATGCTGCACAAGCTGGGGCCGGCGCGCATGCGCTATATTCGCGAGGCGATCGACCGGCGCTGGGGCGGCGATCCGCGCGCGATGAAGCCGCTGGCGGGCAAGCGCGTGCTCGACATCGGCTGCGGCGCGGGCCTGGTGAGCGAACCGCTTGCCCGTCTGGGCGGCGCCGTCACCGCGATCGACGCTGCGGCCGAGAATATCGCCGTCGCCCGCGATCATGCCGCAGCCATGGGCCTTGCCATCGATTATCGCCATGGCGGCGTCGAGAATCTCGCCGAACCGGCCTATGACCTCATCGTCAGCCTCGAGGTGATCGAGCATGTCACCGATCCGGCCCTGTTTCTGGGGCATGTCGCGCGGCTGCTGAAGCCAGACGGCTTGCTGATCCTGTCGACGCCCAATCGCACGCCGCTCTCGAAGCTGATGATCGTGACCCTTGCCGAGGGGCTGGGGAGCATTCCCAGGGGCACGCATGACTGGTCGAAGTTCATCACGCCGGAAGAACTTGCTGCTTTGCTTGGCGATCAGGGCCTGACAGTCTCCGACATGCGCGGCATCAGCGCCGATCCGCGCTTCGGGTTCGTCCTTTCGGACAATCTCCAGCTCAATTATATATTGAGCGCGGTCCGGCGCGCATGAGCCTGATGATCGCCCTGGCGCCGCCCGTGCCGTTCCGGTTCGACACGCCATCGGAAATGCTCGACCTTCCGACACACTGGGTCGCTGAAAACTGGACCGCGATTCTTCTGGCGGCCAGCTTTGGCGCCGTCATCTTCCTGCTGTTCGAAGGGCTGCGCTGGATCGCCCTGGCGCTGGCAAGGCATTTCTCGAAGCCCCCGCGCGGCGGCGCTTTCACCATCCTGCGCCGGGTGGTACAGAAGACATCGCACATTTTCCTCGCCGTTGCCGCGGTCCGGCTCGTCATCACCTATACCGAGCCGCCGCACCATGTCTTCGCGACGGTGCATTTCGTCTTCACGATCGCGGCGGTGCTGCAGGCCGCGCGCTGGCTGCGCGCCGCGATTTTCGGCTTCATGGAGCGGCAGGCCGATCCGAGCCTCGGCGGCAACGAGGCGCTGGCCAACGCCAGCGGCCTGATCGGCGCCCTGGTCAACGGCGCGCTGATCGTCGTCGCGCTGGTCGTCATCCTCGACAATCTTGGCGTCAACGTGACCGGCCTGATCGCTGGCCTCGGCATCGGCGGCATCGCGATCGGCCTGGCGGCGCAAGGCATCTTCTCCGATCTGTTCGCCTCGCTCTCGATCATCTTCGACCGGCCGTTCCGGGTCGGCGAGACCATCGATTTCGGCAAGGGCGCAGCGGTCGTCGAGCGGATCGGGCTCAAGTCGACGCGGCTGCGCGCCGTCACCGGGGAGCGGCTGATCGTCTCCAATGCCCAACTGCTCGGCAAGGAGATCGTAAGCTATGCCGGCATTACGCGCCGGCGCTTCACGTTCACGATCGGGTTGATCTACCAGACCACGCCCGAGCAGGCGGCGAGTCTGCCGGACATCGTGCGCGCGGTCGTCGAGGGCGAAGGCGCGCAATTCGTGCGCGCGGGCTTTACCGGTTTTGGTCCGAGCTCGCTGGATTTCGAAATTCAGTTCGATGTGCTGGACAGCGACATGAATGCCGTCCAGGTCAAGCGGCATGGCGTCGGGATTGCGCTGTTCCGCCGTTTGCAGGAGGTCGGGCTCAGTCTGGCCTATCCGACGCAAACCACGTTCACGGCCGATCCGGAGGGCCGCATGATCATGCCTTATCCGACGGGCAATGGCCCGGCGCGCTGATTATTCGCCGGATTATTCGCCGGATTATTCGAAGGTGACCTGCTTGTAATAGTCGGCCCAGGGATGGTTGGCCTTGCGCGAGACCCGCACGATCGACCAGATCGCGATGATGAACGACAGCGCCGAAAGGGCGAGGAACACCTGCCAGACCGAGATCGGCGAGTAGAACAGGCTGAGCGCGGCCGTTCCCACCATGCACGGGACGACGACCAGGCTGGCCAGGGCCGCGCGCCAGCGCGCCTTTTTGCGGGCCGGCGCCTTGATCCAGAAGATCAGGCTTCCGGTCGCGCCCAAATTGGCGGGTATGAACAGCGGGAAGGCATAGGGCATCTGAAAGAGATAATAGCCGGTGATCGCCAGGGTCGCCAAAGCGAGCAATATTGCCATTATTCGCGCAATTCGCACGCTTACCTCCAAAATACTGCGCCACCCACCCGGAAGCTGCTGCTTTTCGCGCTTGCAGGCGGGGACTCACTCCAAACTGCCCCTCCAAGTCAAGAGCCATTCGGGAACCCGATTTATAGGCCCCAAAGTTTACCAGGCTTTAACGAGCCTCTTTCCGCATCCAGTCCGCCGTCACGGTCCCGGGCCAGCAGCAGGGCGCCGTCAAGATCGACCCAGTCGGCAACCTGGCCGAGCAGGAAAGCCGGCGCGATCCCGAGTGAAGTCCCCAGCATGCAGCCAACCATGATCCTGAGATTTCGTTCCCGTGCGACCTTGGCCATGGCGAGCGCTTCGGTCAGGCCGCCCGCCTTGTCGAGCTTGATGTTGATGGCCTGATAGAAGCTGCCGGCCGGCGGCATGTCCGCGAGGCTCTGGCAGCTTTCGTCGGCGCAGAACGGCACGGCCGCTTCGATATTGGCGAGGGCACCGTCCCGGCCCGCGGGCAATGGCTGCTCGATCAGCGTTACGCCGAGGGCACCGAGCGCCGCGGCTTCGGCAGCGAGGTCCAGCCCGGCCCAGCTCTCATTGGCATCGACGATGAGCGCGGCATCCGGTGCCCCTGCCCGCACTGCGGCGACGCGTTCGCGGTCTCCCTCTCCGGTCAGCTTGCACTTGAGCAGCGTGAAGCCGCGCGCGGCGGCGGCCTCTGCGGCTTCGGCCATCGCGTCGGGGGTGTCCAGGCTGATGGTGAATGCGGTCGGCAGCGGCCGGGGTTCGGGCAATCCGGCCAAGGCCCAGACCGGGCGTTTCGTCCGCTTCGCTTCGATGTCCCAGAGCGCGCAATCGAGCGCATTGCGCGCCGCTCCGGGCGGCATGAGGCGGCGCAGTGCTTCGCGATCGAACGCGTCAGCCTGTTTCGCGACGAAGCGGATCGCCTCCGCGCAGTCTTCCGCGGTCTCGCCATGATAGTAGATGGGCGTCCCCTCGCCCCGCCCGAGATGCACGCCGTCCGTCACGGTACAGACGACCACGTCGACATGGGTCTTGGCGCCGCGGCTGATGACGAATGCACCGGCAACCGGCCAGCGCTCGACGGTCACCCCCTCGAGCCGGATAGGGCCGTGCGTCACCGGCGCCGGTCAGCCGCGCGGCAGGTCGTCATGGCTGCGGATCCAGTCCTCGACGACCGGCGCGATGCGGCCGCGCCATTTCGATCCGTTGAAAATGCCATAATGGCCGACATCCAGGGCGAGATGATATTTCTTGAGGTCGTCCGGCAGATTGACGGTGATGTCGAGCGCTGCCTTGGTCTGGCCGATGCCGGAAATGTCATCATGCTCGCCCTCGACGGCGAGCAGGCCGATGTCGGTGATTGCGCCGGGATCGATGAGGGTACCGCGATGCATCAGCTCGCCCTTCGGCAGGCTGTGCTTCTTGAAGACCTCCTGTACGGTCTGCAGGTAGAATTCGGCGGTCATGTCGCAGACCGAGCGATACTCGTCGTAGAATTTCTTCGTCGCTTCAGCGCTTTCATCGTCACCTTGCACAAGATGCTTGAACATCTGCCAGTGGCTGATGAGATGATTGCCGAGGTTCATCGACATGAAGCCGGCAAGCTGCATGAAGCCGGGATAGACCTTGCGGCCCGCGCCCGGATAGCTGAACGGGACCGTGGTGACGACATTCTGCTGGAACCAGGAGATCGGCCGTTCCTGCGCCAGGTCGTTGACGGCCGTGGGACCTTGTCGCGTATCGATCGGTCCGCCCATCATGGTGAGCGTGCGCGGCCGGCAGGGGTGCTGTTGCGCCGACATGAGGCAGGCGGCGGCCAGCGACGGCACGGATGGCTGGCAGACCGCCAGCATATGCGTCCCCGGCCCGATATGCTCGAGCCAGCCGACGAGATAATCGATATAGTCGTCCAGGTCGAAATGCCCGTCGGAGAGCGGCACGTCGCGCGCGTCGGCCCAATCGGTGATGTAGATGTCGTGATCGGGCAGCAGCCGCTGGACAGTCCCGCGCAGCAGCGTCGCAAAGTGGCCGGACATCGGCGCGACCATCAGCAGCTTGGGATCCCCGGCCCCGTGGCCCTCGCGCACGAAATGGCGGAGCTGGCCGAACGTCTTGCGTGCCTCGATCGTCTCGACGATCGGAACTTCCACCCCGTCGATCTGCGTCACCGGCAGGTTGAAGGCGGGCTTGCCGCGCGGCGCGGCGGCGTGGGCGAAGACGTCGAGCGCCGAGGCGAGCAGCGGGCCGCCGCCGAAATAGGCGAAGGGATTTTGCAGCAGCTCTGCGCCTGCCGTGGCCACCGCGCTGGCGCTGGCCAGCAGGTTTCTCTGAATTTCGTAAGCGCTATAGAGCATGCGATCCTTGCCTTATCATCGCCGCTATAGACGAACCAGTTCCATGTTGCGACGCAATAAAGCTGATTATGCGCGCGCAGCGCTGAAAATTGCATGAAAAGGACGCAGGCGCGATTGCAGGCGCAATTCGGCGTGCCGGTTGATGCCGGCTTTCCTTGGCGATGCAGCAATAAGCCGGGCGCTCGGCGGCGCCTAATGGCGCAGGACGGGCTCGGCGGTCCGGATGATGTGGTCGAAGATCGCGGGGTGCAGCGGGCTTTCGAACGTGCAGCCGGCTTCATGATTGGCGATCCAGATGACGCGCGCCTTGCGCCCGTCGAAGCCCGGGAACATGACCCAGACCTCCATGCCGACGCGCAGCTTCACGAAGCTCAGCAGGCGAAAGCCGGCGGGCGACAAATCCGTCACCTTCGTCCTGAACCAGGCCTCGCCCTTGCGGCGGAATTTCACGCCGATCAGCGCAACCGTGCGGCCTTGCCGCCGCACCTCGCGCTTGCTCGACTCGTCAACCAATGCGCTCATGGCGCGCAGCTCCCGACAGATCGGCTGAAAATCTATCGCTGACTGCCTTACCAAGACGTTAATTCGGAAGGCTCGGTACGATGAGCCGTTGCCATCAACGGCACAGTGCGAGCGGCAAAAACCCGCGGCTTTCGTTCGCTCCGTGGCGTCGATCCATCGCATTGCCGGGCCATGGACCGCTGAGTACGCCTCCGCGCGCGCCGACGACGACAAAAAAGGGAGCCGAAGCCCCCTTTTCCGTTCGATCGCATGACCGGCAGCCAGGCGGCGCCGGCGACGCGACGATCAGAAGTTGCCGTAGCGCTCGTTGCCGACGAAGCCCATCTTGGTGACCTTCGACCGCTTGATGATGGCGAGCACCTCGTCCACCACGACATAGCGCGATTGCGGATCGGGCTCGAACTGCAGCTCCGGCTCCGGGTTCATGCGCAGCGTCGCGTCAAGATATTGGCGCAGCGTCAGCTTGTCGATCACGCCGCCGTTCCAGTAGATCTGGCCGTCCGCGGCGATGCCCAGCTTGTTCTTCACCGGATCGATATTGTTATCGGTCGGCGGCGTGTTCTGCGGCAGGTCGATCTTCACCGCATGGGTCTGCGGCGGAAGGGTCGTCAGGATCATGATGAGAAGAACGAGCATGACGTCGATCAGCGGCGTCGTGTTCATCTCCATCATTGGCTCGCCGTCGTCGCGGCCACCACTCATTGCCATGAGACTAAACTCCTAAATTCGCTCAGAGCCGGCGCGCGATGAAATCGCCCGGACCAGGCTGTGAAATGAACCCGACCTTGGGGAACCCGGCGCGCTGCATCGTGAAGATGGTTCCGCCGATGCACCGGTAGGGCGTATTGATATCGCCGCGGATGTGGACTTCGGGAAGATCGTCCGCCGTCATGTGCGCAACGCCGCCGGCCTTCTCGATATCCTTCTTGAGCTTGTCGACGGCCTTGTTCAGCAGGTCGTTGGCGCTCACCTTGGTCATCCCCCAATAGACTTCGCACGCACCGTTCGGGGCTTCGCGCACCACCAGCGACACGTTCTCGGGCTTGGTTATGGTCGGCTCGAAAGGCGTTCTCGGCAGCGTCACCTTGACCATGTGCGCCACGACGGGCGCAGCGATCAGGAAGACGATCAGGAGCACAAGCATGACGTCCACGAGAGGCGTCGTGTTGATGTCCGACATCGGGGTCTCGTCACCACCCGATCCTGTACTAATGGCCATCGATCACATTCCTACAAAACTGAAAGCCAGCAAATCCGTTCTCCTCGGGAGAGGTGCGGCGAGCGCTGCCCGCGCGCACATCTTCCGATTTGATCGATCAGGCCTTGGCCGGCGCCGGCTTGGCGGCGGCGACGGGTGCGGCAGTCACGGTCGGACGGACGGCGCCGTTCGACACGAGATAGCCGAGCAGGTCGTTGTTGAACGCGTTGAGATCCTCGGCGATCGACTTGTTGCGGCTCTGCAGCCAGTTATAGGCAAGCACCGCCGGCACGGCCACGGCCAGACCCAGCGCGGTCATGATCAGCGATTCACCGACCGGACCCGCGACGGTGTCGATCGAGGCCTGACCGGACGCACCGATCTTGATGAGCGCCTTGTAGATACCGATAACCGTGCCCATCAGACCGACGAAGGGCGCGGTCGCGCCCACGGTGGCGAGGAACGCCAGGCCGCCCTTGAGCGCGGAATTGATCGTCGCTTCCGAGCGGGCGAGCGAAGCATGCAGCCAGTCATGCGCTTCGACCGGATTGGTCAGCTTGCTGTGCTGCTCCTGGGCCGCGATGCCGTCGTCGACCAGCTGCTTGTATGCGCTGTTCTTCTCGAGCTTGGCCGAGCCTTCCTTGAGCGATCCGGCGCGCCAGAAGGTGCCATGAACCTTCTTGCCCTGATTGATCACCTTCTGTTGCTCGATGAACTTCGAGAACAGGATGAAGAAGGAGAAGACGGAGAAGATGCAGAGAATGGCGAAAATGCTGATGGAAATCACGCCGCCTTCGCGCAGCATCGACGTCAGGCCATAGGGATTCTCGGTTGCCGCGGGAGCAGCGGCTTGGGCGACAAGAGTAAACATCGTATTTTTCCTCTCAAACCAAATCAGATGAAGGGCCAATCCAGGCGCCTTCGCCCGGATTGGCTGGAATTAAGTTACTTGGGAATCTGCCAGACCACGCGGCGCTTGTCCGACGACCGGATCGGCTTGCCGGCCTGGTCCAGTGCTGGCGAATAACGGCCGCGGCGCGTGATGAGACTGCACGCCGCTTCATCGAGATCGGTATTCCCGCTCGAAGAGGTGACGTGGCAATTCTCGACGCGGCCCTGCTCGTTGATGTCCCAGGCAATGCCGACCGTACCCTGGACCTCGTCGCGCAGCGCGCGGGGCGGATAGTCGTCATTGGTGATCCAGCTCGCAGGATTACCCTTGGCGCCAGCGGCCTTGCTGATCTGCGGAACCGGCGGCGGCGGCGGCGCGGGCGGCGCAGTCGGACGCGGCGGCTCGGGCGGCGGCAAGGGCGGCGACGGGATCGGCGGTGCCGGCGAAGGCAGCGGCACGATAGCCGGCGGCGTGTAGATCGGCGGCGGCGGGACCGGCTGATCCGGCGGCGGCGGTGGTGGCGGTGGCTCTTCCGGCGGCGGCGGTTCGTCCTTCACGTCGACGACGTTCAGCTGCTCCGCGGCCTTCTTGATATATTTCATTCCGAGTCCGGTGACGACCACGTAACCGAGCACCACGTGCACAATAGCCACGATGATGATCGAAACTGTCCTGCTCGACGATTGCGAATGATCAGCATAAGCCATTCGGCAACGATGCTCCCTCAACTCTATTTAGGCAATGCGCCCAGCTCACAACGAATCGACGAAAATGCAAACAACACAACGTCGCCCGCGCGAAACTGGCCGCTCGGATTGGTTATCGGCGGCGAGTCCTATCGCGGCAAATCGCATCAGGCAAACGCTTTGTTTGCGTTTCCGGTTGCGGCCGCTATCGGGCAGGATGGCGGGGCGGGATTGCGCCGGAGTGAGGTAGTGATGTCGGACATTGTCAACGTGCGCGCTCCTAGCGTTAGAATTCTAACGGTTAGCCTCCTTGCCGCAGCGTCAGTTTTCGGTTCGCAGGTCGCGCCTGCCGCCAAGCCGAAGGAACTGCCGCCCGTGCCCCGCCCAAGCTATGCCCGCGTCGCGGACTTAGTCACCGCCAGCCAAGCTATTGCGGTAATCAGCGTCAAAAAGATGACAGCGATCCCCGCGGCGGAGGCGCCCGGCCTGCCGGCGGGCTATCAGCGCTTCCTCATTGCCGCCGATACGCAGTCGCTGATTCGTGGCAATGACGTGCTGAACAAGGAGGCGAGCTTCCTTATCGATCTGGCGCTGCCGCCCAAGGCCAAGCCGCCCAAATGGGCCAAGCGCAACTTCCTGATCTTCGGCAGGGTCGAGGATCGCGTCGATTTCTTCCAGCTGCTCGCGAGCGATTCCCTCATCGCCTGGTCGCCGGACAATGAGGCGTTCGTGCGCAAGGTCGACAAGGAGATGACCGCCGGCGACGCGCCGCCGCTGATCCGGGGTGTCGATTCGGTGTTTCATGTCGCCGGCACAGTGGCGGGAGAAGGCGAGAGCCAGATCTTCCTCACCACCAGCGATGGCAGCCCGATCTCGCTGTCGATCATCCGCAAGCCGGGAGAGCAGCCCCTGTTCGGTGTTTCGCTGGGCGAAATCGTCGACGAAGCCGCTGCCCTGCCCGGGAACGACACGCCGCTCTGGTATCGCCTCGCCTGTTTCCTGCCCGCGCAGATCCCGGAAAAAGCGCTGGCCGGGCAGGCCGCGCCGGATGCCGCGGCCGCTTCGAAAGATTATGCCGATTTCCTCAAGGCCATGGCGCCTTGCGACCGCGCGCCGCAGCCGGTCGAGTGAGATCATCGTCATCCCGGCGGAAGCTGGGATCTCGTGCGGCATGGCGCTTCCTCTCCTGAGATCCCGGCTTTCGCCGGGATGACGCGAGTGAGAAATCCTTCCCCGATGTGACGGCTGCGCCTATGCACGCTCGTTCCCATCCGATTCCCTGAAGGACGTCCTCGAATGAATGACACTGCCCCGCTTCGCCTCGCCATTGTCGGCCTGGGCACGGTCGGTGCGGGTGTCATTCGCCTGCTGCAGGAAAATGGCGCGCTCGTTGCCCGTCGTGCCGGCCGCCCGATCGAAGTGGTCGCCATTTCGGCGCGCGATCGCGGCAAGGACCGTGGTGTCGATCTGTCGCGCTATGAATGGGTCGACGACATGGCCAGCCTGCCCGGCCGCGACGACATCGACGCCGTCGTCGAGCTGATCGGCGGCGCGGACGGCCCTGCCCTCACCCTGGCGCGCCAGTGCCTCAAGGCCGGCAAGCCCTTCGTCACCGCCAACAAGGCGATGATCGCGACCCATGGCCTTGGTCTCGCCCATGAGGCCGAACGCACCGGCGTGGCGCTCAAATATGAGGCGGCGGTGGCCGGCGGCGTGCCGGTCATCAAGGGCCTGCGCGAGGGCGCTGCCGCCAACCGCATTTTCCGGGTCTATGGCATCCTCAACGGCACCTGCAATTATATCCTCTCGACCATGGAGCGCGAAGGCAAGGCGTTCGACGAGGTGCTGAGCGATGCGCAGGCGCTCGGCTATGCCGAAGCCGACCCGGCCTTCGACATTGACGGCATCGACGCGGCGCACAAGCTCTCGATTCTCTCCAGCCTCGCCTTCGGCACCGAGATCGATTTCCCGTCCGTCGACATCACCGGCATCCGCCATGTCCTCGCCGCCGATATTCGCGAGGCCGCCGATCTCGGCTTCAAGGTCCGGCTCGTCGCGCTCGCCGAATGCGATGCGGAAGGCGCCGACAATGTCGGCCTGTTCCAGCGCGTCCATCCCATGCTCGTGCCCGAGGATCACCCCCTCGCCCATGTCGACGGCGCCTTGAACGCCGTGGTCGCCGAGGGCAATTTCGTCGGTCGCCTCTTCTTCCAGGGCGCGGGGGCCGGCGAAGGCCCGACCGCATCCGCGGTTGTCGCCGACGTCATCGATGTCGCCCGCGACGAATATGGTCCGGCGTTCGCCATGCCGGCCGAATGGCTCCAGCGCCAGGTCAAGGCCGATGCCGGCGCGCGCACCGGCCGCGCCTATATGCGCTTCCGCGTCAAGGACCGCCCCGGCGTGCTCGCCGAGATCACGGCGGCGATGCGTGATGCGAATGTGTCGATCGAGAGCGTCATCCAGCGCGCCGCCACCGAGAGCGAGGGCGTGCTCGTCGCCCTGGTCACCCATCAGGGCGCGCTCGCCTGTGTCGACGATGTGCTGCACCGGCTCGGCGGGTCGGACAGCCTGATCGACGCGCCGATGGTGATGCACATTCTCGATTGAGCGCCCGGTCCGCGCAACATGTCCGCCCCGCTCGGGGCCAGTCCTGGGAGAAGGCGATGCGGAAGCAGAAGGCGATCACCGCCAGTTCGGTCCTCGACCGCGTTCTCGTGCTGGAGATGGTGCGGGTGACCGAGGCGGCGGCGATCGCGGCGTCGGGTCTTATCGGACGGGGTGATGAAGAGGCCGCTGATGCCGCCGCCGTGCAGGCGATGCGCGACGCCTTCAACGAGCTGGCGATCGACGGCACCGTGGTCATCGGCGAGGGCGAACGCGACGAGGCCCCGATGCTCTATATCGGCGAGAAGGTCGGCGGCGCACCCGGCAAGGGACCCAGGATCGACATCGCGCTCGATCCGCTCGAAGGCACCACGATCACCGCCAAGGCCGGCCCCAATGCGCTCGCCGTGCTGGCGGCGGCGGAAAGCGGTTGCCTCCTGAATGCACCGGACGTCTATATGGAGAAGCTGGCGATCGGCCCCGGCTATCCGGAGGGCGTCATCGACCTGACCCGGAGCCCGACCGAGAACATCAACGCCCTCGCTGCGGCGAAAGGTGTGAAACCCAGCGAAATCATCGCCTGCGTGCTGGACCGGCCGCGTCATGACAGGCTGATCGCCGAGCTGCGTGCCATCGGCTGCGGGATCGTGCTCATCCCCGACGGCGATGTGGCCGGCGTCATCGCCACGACCAACCCGGACACGACGATCGACATCTATATGGGGTCGGGCGGCGCGCCCGAGGGCATCCTCGCCTGCGCGGCCCTGCGCTGCGTCGGCGGTCAGTTCCAGGGCAAGCTGCTGTTCCGCAACGATGCCGAGCGCGCCCGCGCCCGCAAATGGGGCATCGACGATCTCGACCGCATCTATGATCTGGGTGACCTGGCGAAGGGCGACGTCATCTTCGCCGCGACGGGCGTCACCGACGGCTCGCTTCTCGACGGGGTCAAGCGCCGCCGCGACGGCAAGCTGACCACCGAGAGCGTGGTGATGCGCGCCTCGTCCGGCACAGTGCGCTGGATCAGGGGCGAGCACCGCACGGGGGATTGAGCGCCGCTTCGGCAACCCCGTAATCTTACCAGTTATGGAGGCCTCTCGCGCCGGCTATCATTCAGGGGCTCTGTTGAGATGCGTCTCGCCTGTGACCCGCGGGACATACGGCATCTCCGGCTTGCACCAGGCTGTGGGAGCGCAGGTGCACATGCCCCGCCGCGACCCCCAATTTCGCGTGCGGGGCATGAAGCCCCTCTCGATAGTCTCAGAGCAGCCCCAGCCTGATCGCCAATACGGCCGCATGCACCTTGTTGGCGGCATTCAGCTTGCGCACCGCATTGTTCAGGTGGAATTCGACCGTGCGCTGGCTCCGGCTCAGGATCGCGGCGGTCTCCCAGGCGGTCTTGCCGAAACTGACCCAAAGCAGGCATTCGCGCTCGCGGTCGCTGAGCGACACCGGCTCGTCGAGGTCGATCGGCGGCAGCGCCGAGTGGTGGATATGCTCATCGTCATGGTCGGTCGGGGCGCCATCACCATTGTGGAGATCGTGCAGGTGAAGCTCGGTGATATCGGTGAGGCAGCCGATCGCGCGCAGCTGTCGGCGCTTGCGCCGCACCACGCAGGCGACGGACCGCACCCAGCGAATCTCACCATCGGGCCGGACGACACGGAATTCGGCGATATAGCGCTCATGCCGGGCGACGAGGCGATTGAGCTCGGCCAGATCGATCCGCGTCGCGGCCTCGCGGTCCTCGGGATGGATGTGGCTCTTGAACATGGCGACGGAGGTGATCGGATGGCGGCGATGATCGACGCCGAGGATCTCGTGCCAGCGCCGGTTGCAGTGAAGCGTGTCGCTCGCCACGTCATAATCCCAGACGCCGCCGCCGATCGCCCTGAACGCGAAGGTCAGGCGCTCGTAATTTTCCCTCAGGCGGTGCGTCCTGTCGGCGTCGACAAGGCCGTCTTCCGTCTTCTTCAGCACGAGTTCGCGGTCTCCCCCTGCAACCTGCGCACCCACCATGAGCGCGGCGCGGCGGGCCATCAAGCCTGATTCTGCGGATAAGTTCACCAGTGCACACAGGAATTGCGACCCATTTCGGGTCGCTCGCCGCTCACTTCTTCAGCCGGTATCCGGTCCTGAAGATCCAGACGATGACGGCGACGCAGATCGCCAGCATGCCGGTCACGAAGCCCATGGAGATCGCCATGGAGACGTCGCCCTTGCCGAAGAAGGTCCAGCGAAAGCCGCTGATCAGATAGACGACGGGATTGAAGAGCGTGATCGTCCGCCAGGGCTCGGGCAGCATGTGCACCGAATAGAAGGCGCCGCCGAGGAAGGTCATCGGCATCACCACCAGCATCGGGATGACCTGCAACTGCTCCCAGCTCTGTGCCCAGAGGCCGAGGATGAAGCCGAACAGGCAGAAGCTCACCGCGATGAGCAGCATGAAGGCGACCATGGCGACCGGGTGCGCGATCGGCAGTGACACGAAGAGATGCGCAGTCGCGAAAATGACGAGACCGACGCTCAGGGACTTGCTGGCTGCCGCGCCGACATAGCCGATGATCGTCTCCAGCGCCGAAACGGGCGCCGAATGCAGCTCGTAGATGGTCCCGCTGAACTTGGGCATGTAGATGCCGAAGCTTGCATTGGCGATGCTCTCGGTGAACATCGAGAGCATGATGAGGCCCGGCACGATGAAGGCGCCATAGGCGATGCCGTCGACCTGCGTCATCCGCGAACCGATCGCGCTGCCGAACACCACGAAATAGAGTGAGGTCGTAATGGCAGGCACAAAAAGCCCGGTCATCAGCGTTCGGCCGAAGCGGTGCATCTCGAAGAAATAGATCGCCTTGATCGCATGATGGTTGAAGGTCATGCGGCGGCCTTCTCCGCGTGAACGAGGCTCACGAAAATATCCTCCAGCGAGCTTTCGCGGGTGTTGAGGTCCTTGTAGCCGATGCCGAGCTCGGCAAGGCGCCCGAGCAGCGCCGAGATGCCGGTGCTCTCGGCATGGCTGTCGAACATATATTCGAGCTCATGCCCATCGGCGAGCAGCGTCAACGGCCAGTCGGCGAGGCCGCCGGGGACGTCCATCAACGGCTCGTTGAGGGTGATGCGCAGTGACTTGCTGCCGAGCTTCTTCATGAGCGCGGCGGTCTCCTCGACCAGGATCAGCTCGCCATGATTGATGACGCCGACCCGGTCGGCCATTTCCTCGGCCTCCTCGATATAATGGGTGGTGAGGATGATGGTCGCGCCATTCTCGCGCAGCTGCCGGACAAGGGCCCACATGTCGCGGCGCAACTCGACATCGACGCCGGCGGTGGGCTCGTCGAGGAACAGGAGCTTCGGTTCATGGCTCAGTGCCTTGGCGATCATCACGCGGCGCTTCATGCCGCCGGAGAGTTCCTGGATCTTGCTGTTGCGCTTGTCCCAGAGCGAGAGGTCGCGCAGGATCTTCTCGATCACCGCGTCGTCGCGCGGCTTGCCGAAAAGACCCCGGCTGAAGCGCACCGTATCGATCACCCGCTCGAACATGTCGGTCGCCAGCTCCTGCGGCACCAGGCCGATGGCCGAGCGCGTCTCGCGATAGCCCGAGACAATGTCGTGGTCCGCGACCGTGACGCTGCCGCCGCTCGGAATCACGATGCCGCAGATGATCGAGATCAGCGTCGTCTTGCCCGCGCCATTGGGCCCGAGGAGCGCGAAAATCTCGCCCTCCTCGACGTCGAGGTCGATCGCGCCAAGCGCCTGATGGCCGCTGGCATAGCGCTTCGAGATACCCTTGACGGAGAGGATGGCAGCCATGGCCGCGCGCTAGCCGATTGGAGGATGAATGCAAGGGGGCGTTTTACTGCCTTGGCGGTGCGTCCGCCGGAAGGTCGAGGCCCGCTGGCCGGATCGTCGCATCGACCACCTCGCCGCGCAGCGCCTGCTCGTTGAACTCGCGCAGTCCGGACGCCTGCTTGAGAAACAGCTCCTGCACCATTTGCAGACGCAGGAGCTGGACGACGGCGTCGCGGCACGATCCCGGATCACGTAGACCCCGGCGCAATGCCTCGACACGCGCGCCAGCCTCTGCCCGTGATGCAACGACCTCGTTCATTGTCGGGATCATCAGGTCCTTGACGGTGTCGACCTTGAAATAGCTGTCCGACAGCCGCGCCGGCAGCAGCGGAAGCAGCGCGCTGTCCCTCGCGCCGATCCAGGCATGGTCGGTAGGCACAAGGAAGACGGGCCTCACGATCGGGACGAGCCGAGCGGGATTGCTTGCGCCACCACAGTCGCCCAATGCGGCAAGGTCTGCCTCGACGCTCGCTTGCGACTGCTGCAGTCCGAGCACGTCGAGGTTCAGCGGGTTCCGGTTCTCGACGCTTTCGGCATGCAGCTTGTCGATCGCCTCTTGCACCTGGGAGTGGTGATGCAGTGCCTCGACCAGTTGCTCCGCGCCGAGCGCAAGCAGCACGCCGATGACGATCACGCCGACTTCGCCAAGGAACTCGCGCCAGCCATGCAGCGGCTTGGGCAAATGGATGTGCATCCCGGTCCTCCCCCGGGGTCAGACTAACATAGCGCCACCGGGCTGCAATGGCCCGTCATGCTGCCCCTGTCCTACACGCTCCGGATCATGCTAGCGTCATCAGGATGACACCTCCTTTTCTCTCGGTTCATGGCTCCCGGAACAGCCGGACAAATGCGAGGTGGGCAAAGTTGACAGACACGCACTGCTCACTTTGCAAACTTTGGAATAAGATTGCGCAATCGCCGGAACGGCTGTGCGGAACGATGCAATGACCGCCTTCGCCCTCGATATCCAGCAGTCGCTGACCGGCCGCGCCTGGCGCTGGCGCGGCAAGGAGCCGGCCGGCGCGGGCGGCGACCTGATCGACGATCTGTTGCGCGCGCGGGGCGCGTCGCCCGACAATCTCGAGCGCGAACGCGACCCAACGATCCGCGCCTTCATGCCCGATCCGTCGATCTTCCGCGACATGGACCGCGCGGCCGACCGGCTCGCCGCCGCCGTCATCGACCGCGAGCAGGTCACGATCTTCGGCGATTATGATGTCGACGGCGCGACCAGCGCGGCGCTGCTTGTACGGCTGCTGCGCGATCTCGGGCTGGAGGCCGGCGTCTATATCCCCGACCGGCTGATGGAAGGATATGGACCTTCAGGTGAAGCTTTGGTCGCGCTGGCCGATGCCGGTTCCAGCCTCGTCGTCACCGTCGATTGCGGCGCGCAGGCCTTCGACGCGCTGGAAGCCGCACGCAGCGCCGGGCTCGACGTCATCGTCGTCGATCATCACAAATGCGCGAGCGCCCTTCCGCCGGCCCATGCCCTGGTCAATCCCAACCGGCTCGACGAGATCGAGGAAGCGGCGTCCCATGGTCATCTCGCCGCGGTCGGTGTTGCTTTTCTGCTTGGCGCGGCGCTGATCCGGACGCTTCGCGCGCAGGGCTGGTTCGAAACACGCGAAGAACCGCGCCTCATGGACCTGCTCGATCTGGTCGCGCTCGGTACGGTCGCCGATGTCGCGGCCATTCGCGGGCTCAACCGCGCCTTCGTGGCGCAGGGCCTCAAGGCCATGGCCCGGCGCGGCAATATCGGCATCACCGCCCTGCTCGCCGCCAGCCGGCTTGAGCGGGCGCCGCTTGCCCATGATCTCGGCTTCGCACTGGGGCCGCGCATCAATGCCGGCGGACGCGTCGGCAAGTCCGATCTCGGCGTAAGGCTGCTCACCACCGAATTGCCCGAGGAAGCGGCTGTCCTCGCCGCCGAGCTCGATCGCCTCAATGCCGAGCGCCGCGCCATCGAAAGCGCCGTTCAGGAACAGGCGCAGGCCATGCTCGACGGCCTTGGCAACCACTCGGTCGCGCTTGTCGCCGGCAAAGGCTGGCATCCCGGCGTGATCGGCATCGTCGCCGGGCGGCTCAAGGAGAAGTCGGGCAGGCCCGCCATTGTCATCGCGCTGGACGAAGCGGGCATCGGCAAGGGATCGGGGCGCTCGATTTCCGGCGTCGATCTCGGCGCGGCAGTCCTCGCGGCCAAGGATGAGGGCCTGCTGATCGCCGGGGGCGGCCATGCCATGGCGGCGGGGCTGACGGTCGTCGAGGCCGAATTGCCGCGCCTCGCCGAGTTTCTGGAAACGCGCCTCGCGTCGGACGTCCTCCGCGCCGCAGCCAGCCAGGCGCTGCTTGTCGATCTGATGCTCGCACCCGGCGGCCTGACGCCCGAGCTGGTCGCGCAGATGGAAGCGGCAGGTCCCTTCGGCAATGGCTGGCCCGCGCCGCGTGTCGCATTGGGGCCGGTGCGGGTGGTCAAGGCGGACATCGTCGGCGCCGATCATGTCCGGGCGATCGTGAGTGGCGAGGATGGCCGGTCCCTGAAAGCCATGGCCTTCCGCCAGGCCGAAAGCCCGCTCGGCCAGATGCTGCTCCATGGCGACCGCTCGCGGCGCTGGTGGCTCGCCGGCCGGGCGAAGATCGACGATTGGGGCAGCCGTCCCGCCGCCGAGCTCCATGTCGAGGACATGGCCCCCGCGTGAGTTGTCCGTCATGGCTTTGCGGGTCTTGACCGTGCCCGGCCACCCCCCTAAAGGGGCGCCTCGCCTGACGGCGGCGCCCCGGCGCCGATGCGGATGGCCCCTTCGTCTAGCGGTCCAGGACGCGGCCCTTTCACGGCTGAAACACGGGTTCGATTCCCGTAGGGGTCACCATTTCGGCGACAATCATCAAACCCGTGATCTTTTTGTGATCGGACCGGCAACAGCCGGCCCCGATGTGGTTCGATTCCCGCAGGGGGCACCATCGCGGCGCTTTATGCGTGGCTCAGCCCCGCAAGCCAGTGCTCGATCATCGCCCTTCCCGCCGCGACCGCATTCGGCCCGAGCATATCGTGATCGGCCCGCATGCGATCGGCACAGGTGCCCGCCGCGGCCAGCGAATCCGGCGACTGGTCGATCCATTCGTGGATGCGCTCATCCTCGCCCATTTCGGCATGAAACTGGAGCGCGAGCAGATTGGGTCCCCGGCGAAAAGCCTGGTGCGGATAGAGATGGCTCGACGCGAGCAGTTCCACGCCTTCGGGCAAGGTGAAGGTGTCGCCATGCCAATGCAGCACAGGCACGCTCGCGATCTGCCGCAGCGGATTGTCGTTGGCGCCTTCGCGGACCGACACGGGATGAAAGCCGATCTCCTTGACCGGCCCCTTGTAAACTTCGCCGCCCAGTGCTGCCGCCATCATCTGCGCGCCGAGGCAGACGCCGAGCGTCGGCCGGTCGGCCGCAAGCCGTTGCGCGAGGCGGCGGAGCTGGCAGCGAATCCAGGGATGCGTGTCCTGCTCATAGACGCCCATCGGGCCGCCCATCATGATGAGCAGATCGGGCGCGCAGAGATCGATGCCGGGGAAGGACGCATCGCCGACATCGACACGGTCGATCGCATAGCCCGCCGCCTCGATCGGCTGCCGGAAACCGGCCACGCCTTCATAGGGCACATGGCGGATGATGAGCGCGCGCTTCATGACAGGCAACTATGCCGCTTCATGGTGAACAGAGCGTTTACTTTCCCGGGTGGAGCCGCTCAGAGACCGAGCCGGCTCCAGAATTCCGACGCCGTGGAGATCGGGATGGCGGGGATATCCCCTCCCGCCGGTGACAGGCGCCATGAGCTGTGCGGCAGTGGCGCGACATCGCCCCTCGCCCTGCGGTTCTGGCGGTTGTTTCGGGAGGCCTTCTTGAATGCCATTTCGTTTCTCCGTGAAGGAGCACGAATCCGGCGTTGGTCGCGTGGGAGTTCGTGCGCTTTAGCCGTTGGTGACGCGGAGCAAGCTGATTCACATCAAAAGCCGCGTGTCCGATGCATGAGAGCCGACTCTCGTACATCTGACGCACTATCTCTGCCATTCCAGTTGAGAAGGATCAAGAAAGGGATCGTTCGCCCCGCCGAACTTTTTCTGTCGGCTGGACGCAAAGGTTCGCGACGGCGGTCAGGTGGCGATAAGCTGGCCTGTCAGCGGATCCGGCTGGAAGACGGCCACCTGATCCCCGTCGATCTGCAGCACCGTCGCCCGATAGGGTTCGGCACGGCCGGACTCGATATTCTGGCTGATCCGCCAGAGCACCATGTCGATATCGGTATAGTCCACGCCGTCGAGCGCACTGCGGCCGCAATCAGCGCCTCGTCGTACACGGGCTCAGAGCGTGGCGACAAGCGCCAGCACGGGCCCCGCATGCTCCTTGCGACAGATCAGCAGGTCCGGCATGTAAACGTCGGCCTGGTTGTAGATGAGCAGCGAGCCATCGATGCGCGAGCAGTGCAGACCGTGCGCGAGCGCGACTGCGACGGGCGCGCAACTGTCCCACTCATATTGCCCGCCCGAGTGCAGATAGATATCGGCCTCGCCGCGGATGATCGCCATGGCCTTGGCGCCGGCCGAGCCCATGGGCACGAGTTCGGCGCCGAGTGCTTCCGCCACCGCGACCGCTTCGGCGGCGGGGCGAGTCCGGGAAACCACCATGCGCAGTCTGTCGGGCGCCGGCGGGACGGTTTGGGGTTTATCCGTTCGCAGAACCTCACTCAAACCCGGCAGTGCCACCGCGCCGACCGCTGGCACGCCATCGACTGCCAGTGCGACATGCACCGCCCAATCCGTGCGTCCTTCCCCATATTCCCGTGTCCCGTCGACCGGATCGACGATCCAGACGCGTGATTTCGCGAGGCGCGACCCGTCGCACTGACTTTCTTCCGAAAGGAGGCCGTCCTCCGGCCGCTTCTCGCTGATGGCATCGACCAGATAGTGGTTGGAGGCCTCGTCCCCGGCCTTGCCAAGCGCCTTGCCTTCGAACGCGCCCGACACGCGCACTTCAAGGAGCAGCTTGCCCGCCTGCTCAGCGAGTTCAGCCGCAAGTTCGGCATCGGTCACAGCCCCGGGCTCCATATGCCAACGACACGCTCGACGATGCGGTCGGCGGCTTCTTCCGGTGTGACCTTTGTCGTGTCGATATGGATTTCCGGTCGATCCGGCGCCTCATAGGGGCTGTCGATGCCGGTGAAGTTCTTGAGCTCTCCGGCCCGCGCCTTTTTGTAGAGACCTTTCACGTCTCGCTTTTCGGCCTCGGCCAGCGGCGTGTCGACGAAAATCTCGATGAACTCGCCTTCGGGCAGCATCGCGCGCACCATCTCGCGTTCGGCGCGGAAGGGCGAGATGAACGCCGTGATGACGATGAGCCCTGCGTCCGCCATCAACTTGGCGACCTCGCCGACGCGGCGGATATTCTCGATGCGGTCGGCCTCGGTAAAGCCCAGGTCCTTGTTCAGGCCGTGACGGATATTGTCGCCATCCAACAGGAAACTGTGGCGCCCGAGCGCGTGCAGTTTCTTCTCCACGATATTGGCGATGGTCGACTTGCCCGAACCGGAAAGCCCGGTGAACCACAGCACCGCCGGCTGCTGGCTCTTCTGGGCGGCATGGGCTTCGCGGCTGATCTCCAGTGCCTGCCAATGCACATTCTGGGCGCGGCGCAGGGAGAAGTGGAGCATGCCCGCGGCGACGGTGGCTTGACTGATCTTGTCTACGAGAATGAACCCGCCCAGGGTCCTATTTTCCCCGTAGGGCTCGAAAACGATGGGCCTGTCGGTGGTCAGCTCCGCGACACCAATATCGTTCAATTCCAGCGTCTTGACGGCGAGATGTTCCATCGTGTTGACGTTGACCTGGTACTTGGGCTGCTGGACGGTCGCGGACACCGTCTGCGTCGCGAGCTTGAGCCAATAGGCGCGCCCCGGCTTCAGCGCCTCGTCGTTCATCCAGACGATGGTTGCCTCGAACTGGTCGGCAACTTGCGGCGGCGCATCGGCGGCGGCGATGACATCGCCGCGGGAGCAGTCGATCTCATCGGCGAGCGTCAGCGTCACCGACTGGCCCGCCACCGCTTCCTGCAAATCCCCATCGAGCGTCACGATCCGTGCCACCTTGCTGGTCCTGCCCGAGGGCAGCACGCGCACGGCATCGCCCGGCTTCACCGTGCCGCTCGCGATCAGGCCGGCAAAGCCGCGGAAATCGAGGTTCGGGCGGTTGACCCACTGCACCGGCATGCGCAGCGCCTTGGCCTGATCGGCGCCGACATCGACCTCGACGGTCTCGAGATGGTCGATCAGGGTCGGTCCATTGTACCAGGGCGTGTTGGCCGAGAGCGTCGTGATATTGTCGCCCTTGAAGCCCGAGATCGGGATCGCGACGAAACTCTCGATGCCGATGCTCCGCGCGAACTCCGCATAGTCGCTGGTGATCGCGTCGAACATCAGCCGGCCATAGTCGACCAGATCCATCTTGTTCACCGCGAGCACGATATGGCGGATGCCCACCAGCTTCGCGAGATAGGAGTGGCGCCGCGTCTGGGTCAGCACGCCCTTGCGCGCATCGACGAGGATGACAGCGAGATCGGCAGTCGAGGCGCCGGTCACCATGTTGCGGGTATATTGCTCGTGGCCCGGCGTATCGGCGACGATGAACTTGCGCTTCTCGGTCGTGAAGAAGCGATAGGCGACATCGATGGTGATGCCCTGCTCGCGCTCGGCGGCGAGTCCGTCGACCAGCAGCGCGAAATCGATCTCCTGCCCCTGCGTGCCGACGCGCTTGCTGTCCGCCTCCAGCGCCGCCAGCTGATCCTCGAAGATCATC
>Ga0335083_10001743_pt1 | contig 29589 bp, 61 predicted proteins | sample Lox_Sample_42_FD_206716 | JGI IMG/M metagenome (GOLD analysis project Ga0335083, IMG submission 206716) | Soil microbial communities from Loxahatchee National Wildlife Refuge, Florida, United States - Lox_Sample_4.2 | ecosystem: Environmental > Terrestrial > Soil > Wetlands | place: USA...
AAAAAGGCGAGCCCCGGCAAGAGTTCCTGAACCTGGAGCAAGGTGCGACTCGTTGGATGGCCTGGCACTAAAGCCAGGTCATCGGCCGGCAGAAGCTCCTGAGTTGGGGTCAAGGTGCGACGGCACCCGGAACCTGGCATTGGGCGCGATCTGAGATGAGTAGTTGAGGTGCGACCCGTGCTGGAGCTGCGCGGGGGGACCGGCTTGCGAGAGGTGCGGGTGGTCTTGTGCCTGGCGCGTTCGGCTGGGGGCAGGGACATGTCGGCGAGGCGGTTGCCCTTGTGGCGGCTTTCCTGCCGTCCGGCTCCGCTCCTGGCCATCGTGTCCTCTCCCTGGCGGGTGGGGCCGGGCCGGGCGTCTTCGGGGCGGTGGCCAGGCGCGCACCGGCCGGCGGCAACAGCGTACCGCCATGGTAAGTGACGGCGCGGTGACATTTTGCTATCGTTCGTGGTGGAGGTGTCACCATGACCGGATGGCGGAAATCCAGTTACAGTTTCTCCAACGGGAACTGCGTCGAGGTCCGCTCCTGGCGGAAGTCCTCCCGCAGCGCCTACAACGGCTCGTGCGTCGAGGTCGGCCAGGGTCACGCGGCAGTCGGGGTCCGGGACTCCAAGCTCCCGCGTTCACCGGTCCTGGCGTTCACCGGCGTGGCGTGGGGACGGTTCCTCGCCGCGGTCAAGGACGCGCCCTGAACGCCGGCATCTGGCATCATGTGGCCATGACGAAACACCGCGCCCGGCCGTCCCTGCAGTACCGGTACGAGCATTACGACCCCCGCAAGGGAGATTCCATGGGCGGGACGGGTCAGTGAACTGGCGGAAGTCCAGTTACAGCAACAGCGGCGCCTGCACAGAGGCCGCGGACTGGCGTAGCGCCTGCGAGAGCGGCGCCTGCGTGGAAGCCGCGGCGTGCGCGTGCCCCGGCGTCCTGGTCCGGGACTCCCAGGACCGGGACGGGCCGGTCCTGGCGTTCACCGCGCCTGCGTGGGCGGCGTTCACCGCGGCCCTCAAGGCCCGCCGGTAAACCCCCGCAGACGGCCCCGTCGCCCGGCGGGCGTCTTCACATCTCAGGCTGCGGCGTACGCCTCTCACCTGCGGGCAGAACATATGACCCCTTGCCGGCCACGGTCTCGATGAGGCCCCGCTCCCTCAGTTCCCGGATGGCCCGGCGTACCGACTCGCGGGCCGCCCCGAACTCGGCTACCAATTCGGGCTCGGCGGGCAGGCGCCCCTCCGGCGGGTAGGTGCCGTCCTCTATCCGGGCAGCGAGCATGTCCGCGATCTGCATGAAGACGAGACGCCTCCCTCTGGGGTCGAACCGGGGCGGCTGGTCGCGTTCAGGCATGGCCGTGACCATAGATGCCGGCCGCCATGCACACGTTAATGGCTAACTCTAACCACGTCTTGCGCGGCCTGCAGAGCGCGGCAGGGCGCGCGGGCGTGATGTGGCGCGCAGGTTATATTCGCGTCACTTCCCCGGCGCCCGCTAGAACGTGTTCCACGGGGGTGAAGGGGCTGCCACGCTGCGGTTACGTCACATGTGGTGATCATCCGCCAGGCGACCGGACACAGGTGGCCACCGCATGCGTTGTGTTAAGAACCTTGCGTTACCTCACGCCGCAAGACTAGCGTGCCGATCGTTCAGGTTTCCCCGAGCCGACTGCCAGGGAAACCGGAGACGGCGGAATGTGGCGGCCGGGGAGGGCCGCCGGGGAGGGATTCATCATGCACGCCCAGGGCCTAGACCTCGCCCGAGCGAATCAGGAACAAGACACAGGGCAAAGCGAACCCCGCGGGCCACGCCAGCCGCTGGCAGAACGGGTATTCGCGGCCCTGTACCCCAACTGGAGGCTGATCAGCCCCGCCAGCGGGTGCATCGCAGTCCCGAGAGACGCCACCGTGATCGCCGGGCCCAGCCTGAGCGCGGTCGTCGGCGAGATCTCCGCGGCGGCCCGCCGCTGCCCGAACGGCACAGGATGGCCCGCCAGGAGCCCGCGGTGACCGCCGCATGGCCGACAGAAGACCAGATGACCCTGGACGGCATCCACGCCCGATGGGGCCGCTACTACGACCTCTGGGCCGACGGCGGCACCTACTACGCCCGGCACGCGCTGGCCGGGGAACCGCTGAAGGCCGACACGCCCGCCGGGCTGGACTCGGCGATCCGCGCCGACTGGAGCCGCCGGGGATACGCCCGGTGAACGGCGTCATCCCGGCGGCGCTGCGGCTCGCACCCGAGCAGGCCGGCGCGGCACGCCGCCTCGCCCGGTTCGCCAGCGGGCACACGGGCGTGACCGTCATCGCCCCCGACTACCGTGACCCGGGCGGCCCCTGGCGGGCCGAGATCCGCGAGGGGAGCGTCCCCGGCGGCGACGCGACCACCCAGGCGATCCTGACCGCCCGGCTCCCCGCGGAACTGCTCGGCAAGCTCGAGGACCTGTTCCGGGGGGCGGGCTAGCGCCGAAAGGACGTGCGGCGGTCGTAGTTAGCGCTATCCCCCCCCGGCGCTTCCCTGCGGTAGTGGCCACCCGCCGCGCACAACGGGCCGCGCCGGCGCCGCCTGCAGCCTCCTCCCGCCCCCGGGGGTTGGTCCTCAGGCGGCCCGGCGCGGCCACGGGTCACGCTGGCGATGTCTCCCAAGACCCCCACTTGCCAGCGTGACCCTGTAAAGACGCCGTACCGGGAGCTATGGAAAACGGGCGGGCTGCGGGCACCGTCAGGGTTCGCAGTCTTCGGGACACCCGGACCCGGGCACCCGGTACGGCAGCCACGAGGGGATGGCGTGAGGAATGTGCGGCGGGCAGGCGCGGGACCGGACGGGGTTCCCCTGCTCGCCGCGCTTCTCCGCCGCAGTGCATTACGGCCTCGCGGGACCGGATTTTTCTGACGGTGGGAAACCCCGCCTCTCTGCCGGGTCAAATCCCCGCTGAGGGTGAACCCGCCCCGTCCCACACGACCGCCAGCCGCTCATTCCCGGGCTCGAACAGGCACGACGCCGCGCTGGCCCCGTCCACCGGGTCAAGGGAGAGTTGGACCTGCACGCCCTGCTGGCCCGGCTCCAGCACCCCCATGGACGGGATAGCGGCAACATTCGCCCCGCAATCCACCGACCAGGACACGGCCTGATCCTGCGGGTTCCCGATCGTGACGTCCTGTCTCACGTACACCCCGAACGCGACCGGCCCGGCGGGCACCGACAACAGCGGCGCCGGCGGCGAGGACACCGAGGGCGAGGGGGACGGGACGGTGCTGGGCGGGAACGACGGCGGCCCATCCGCCGGCACCGTCACCGCTGCCGCGGGCCTGGCCTTCGCCGCGTCCGCCTTCGGCCGGGCCGACGGGGACGGGGATGTGACCGGCACAGCCCGGTACACGGACGCCGCCGGGGCCGGAACCACAGCCTGCCTGCCCTGGTGCGCCGCTGACGCCGGGACGGCCACCGTCAGCGCCGCGCCCACCAGGACCGGCGCCGCGACCGTGGCCGCTCCCGCCGCGACCACCGCCGCGTGATGGGCGTGCCAGGTGCCCCGCAGGAGCGCGGCGAGAGGGACCAGCCCCGGGACGGCCCGCAGCCACCGCTGGTCCCTCGGTGTCCTGGGTGCCCGGTGGGCCGGCGCGCGGTGCCCCTGCACCCGCGTGATCGGCCCCGTGTCACCAGTCGCCGCCGGCGCGAACCCGGCGGCGAGGATCCTGTCCACCTCGTCCTGCGCCCGGATGTGCTGCTCAGCCTCCGCCAGCTCGGCGCGGAGCCGGGCGCATTCCGCGTCGGACTCAGCCAGCCGCCGTGCCATGTCAGCGAGCCGCCCCCGCAGCCCGCGCGACGTCTCACCGTCCCCGCCATGCCGTCCGGACATGACGCATCCCTCCCTGATCCCTCTTCCCGCTGGCACGTGCCAGCTATTGTCTCCTCTCCTGCATCACTGCCGGGACGGCGGCGGCGATGAAGCTGTGCTGGTGGTCCCCGGTTTAAGGCGTCGGGGTTGTTTAGCCCGCCCGCCTCACGGGCCTGGTAGGGCGGACCTGGACGCTGCGCCAGGCGGCGATCTCGCGGACCCGCTGATCCTCGGGGGCTAGTGTCCGGCGCCATAGTGCCCGTTCCATCGGGTCGTCGAAGATCACTTCGGCGGGGGTGCCTTCGGGGTGGGCGTGGATTTGTTCCCAGACGCGGCGTTCGTGGGGGCGGAGAAGGGCGATGATGCCGGCGGAGGCGACGGCCTCTGCGTCTTCGGCGTCGGCGGTGATCGCGGGAGGCTGGAGGGTCAGGGAACCGGTCGCGGCGACGGGCTCGGGAGCCTCGCAGAGAAGATCGGCGAGGACAGCGGCGGCATCGGCGCGCTGAGCCCCGGCGAGGTCGGCGGGGGTGATCCCGAGCGGGCGGGCCATGATCGCGAGGGTGCCGGGGGGCGCGACTTTCGGCACGCGGACGCCGGAGGCGGGCGTGGAGTAGCCGGCCTCGACCTGTCGCCACAGGCTGGGGCTGACCCCGGCGAGCCGGGCGGCGTCGGCGACGGACAGGCGGGGCCGGTGGTTCAGGCGTGCCAGTTTCAGCAGCCGCGCCTCGGGCGGTGGCGCGGGGGGCTTGGGCATGGGCTCTCCCAGGTCAGACAGTGGCGCGCATTTGCCGTTAGTACAGCACACTACGGCGCTGCTGGTAAAGATCCGGCGATAGTGGCGGTGACGGGCTTGCACTCTTCGACAGTGCGCGCTACTGTCTAACTATGCCAAGGTCACACGAGCCACCCAGGCGACAGCCGAACCTTCAGGACATCGGCGCCATGATCGCGGCCCGTGCCGAGGCGCGGCTCAGCCGCAAGCAGCTCGCCCTCGCCACCGGGATCTCCCTCAGTCACATCTGCGAGATCGAGAAGGGCCGCAGGTCGTGCTCCACCGAGTACCTCGCCCGGATCGCAGACGCCTGCGGCGTCCCGGTGAAAACCCTGCTCAACCCCGAACTCGCCAAGGGCGCCCCCGCGAAAGGGGAGGCCGCCTAGCGCACGAATAAGGCCCCGAGCTCACGACTCGGGGCCAGTGCGGGAACGCACAACTCCACATTGTAACGAGCGAACAGCAAGGGAGCGCACCATGGACGGCAAGACCCCGCACGAGATCGACCTAGCCGGAACCGACGGCGGGATGCACGCCCGCCTCGCCCAGGGCCTCCGCGACGCGGCCCGCTACATCGAGACCCACCCGGACCTCCCCATCCCCTTCACCGCGGAAATCCGGTACTGCATCCCCGATGCCTCTGACAAGTACGGCGAAGACGAGGCCTACCGCATCGCCGCGATGCTCGGCGCGAAGGTCACCGGGGGTGACTTCTCCAGCGAGACCGAGCGGGACTTCGGCCCCGCCGTCACCTACCGCGCGGTGTACGTGAACAGGGCCCAGATGGAGTCGTACACGGCTCACATGGCGGCATGGACCCGCCCCGGCAAGGACCAGGTGGCGGCATGAACATCACCGTCAAGGTAGACGACGTAACCCTGGACACCATCGCCCGCGAGGCGTACGGCGAAGACGACCCGGCCACGATCCGGATCAGGGACCTGGTAGCCCGCGAGATCGTGGACCGCCTCGCCCAGGACCGCGACCGCTGGTACGAACTCAGCCGCACCGTCACCGAGATCAAGCGGGAAGTCATCCGCGAGGCCGTCCGGCCGGCGGTCGAGCAGGCCATCGCCGAGCCGATCCAGAAGACCAGCGTCTACGGCGATCCGGTCGGCGGCCCGGTCACGCTCCGCGAGGTCATCGTGGACGAGGCCCGCAAGGTCATTAACGCCAAGGACCCGAACGACTACCGGGGCGACAAGGGCACGTTCCTCGTCCGGGTAGTCCGCGAGGAAGTTTCCAACGCCCTCCGCGCGGAGATCGCCGACGCGGTGAAGGAAGCCAAGGCCCGGGTCGCCGATGAGATCGGCAGCCAGGTCGCCCAGGCGGTCACCAACGCGATGAAGGGCCGGTGAGCGGCATGAGCGCCACGCACGCGAGACGGGGGATGTTCGCCCGGCTCGCCGCCCGGCTCATCGACGGCCCCTCACAGCCCCGCATCGTCCACGTGGGGATGCCCGGTCACCAGGAGCCCGCGCTGTACCGGGCAGACCCGGGGCCGGGGGAGAAGCGGTGGGAGCGGCCCGAGGCTGCCGGGGGGCAGCGGCCCCCGTGGGACGACGTGCCCGGCCAGATGACCGGGGGGACCGCCCCGGTCCACATGTGCCCGGACGAGACCGGTGTCATGCCGTGCTGCGGCCGGAACCCGCTAGAGGTCGCGTTCCACGACGGCGGCCTCCCGGAGTGGGCCGGTGATCCCCGGCTGGTGACCTGCCGCACGTCCGCGCACGACACCGCACCGGACGACCCGCCCGCGCAGTACCGGCCCTACTACGTCCCCGAGCCTGCCGAGGCGCAGGCCGAGCCTTACGTGCCTGACTTCCGGGCCGACTACCGGGACCTGCCCGTGTTCCGCGCCACCCTGCGCGTACGGGGATGGTGCGGGCTGGCTACCGGGAACCGTGCCGGGAGAGTGCCGGACTTCGGGCTGAGGAGGGCGGCATGACCGCGACTATCACCCTGACCGCCGCCGAAGCCGAGGCCATCGCCCGCGCCAACGCCGCCCTGTCCTGGATCAGCGCCGATACCTTCCCGTGGGCGTTCGCCGGCCGGGGCCTGATCAAGGCGTGCGAGGACAGCCTCCGCGAATGCCTGGACGACTACGCCGGCCTGGAGGCCGGCCGCACCCACCCCGCCGCCGTGTTCCCCGAGCTGGAGGACGGCCGGGACAACGCGATGGAGACCGCCCTGGACCTGATCACCGAGGACATCCGGGACTGGACGAGGGAACTGGTCAGGCTCGCTCAGGCGGCTGAGGACGCCGCGCGGATACAGGAAGAAGGACGGGCGGCGTGAGCCGCGCCGAAGGGGGAGAGATGAGCGACAAGACAGCAGTGGACCTGCGCGAACTCCGTAAGCCGTTCGCGCCCGAACTAGTCGGCAAGCTCCCGCGCGTCACCTGCCGGGCATGCAGCGAACGCGGCACGGACTGCGACCGGCACAGCAAGGCCATGTGCGACGAGTGCGGCAACTACCTCGGCAAGCACATCCACCTTGACTACGTGGGCCACGCCGACGTGACCATCCGGCTGCTGGAAGTCGACCCGGAGTGGGACTGGCAGCCCAAGGCCACGGACCCCGACCCGGACCTGCTCAAGGCGGCACTGGCGTCCGGGAACCCGGAGATCGTCCAGGCGGTAATCAGCAACGCGCCACCGAAGTTCGAGAGGGACCGCAACGGCAGCCCGGTCGGGCTGTGGATCAAGCTCACGGTCGGCGGCGTGACCCGGCTGGGAGTCGGGTCCTGCCCGTCGGGTCAGAATGACGCCGAGAAGGTGCTGATCGGCGATGCGCTGCGGAACGCCGCGATGCGGTTCGGCGTGGCAGTGGACCTGTGGGCCAAGGGCGACCGGGCCGACCCGACGGCGGAAAACGCGACCGCCTCGGCCGGGAAGGCGAGCCGGCGCGGTGGCCCGCAGTCGGCAGCCGACGCCTTCGAGGGTGCCGCGCCTGCATCCGCTCGCCAGAACGGCAGCAGCGAGAACGGGCAGTGGCTCGCCGCCGCGCTGAAGCAGGCGCCGGAGCACGCCACCATCGACGCCTGCAAGGCCGTCTGGCAGAAGTCCACCGCGATGGTTCATGACGGGACGCTGGCCAAGCCTGACGCCGCGAAGCTCCAGGGTCTCCTCCGCAAGCGGATGGAGGAGTTGAAGGCTGACCCGTGGGGGTCTGCGATTGACGAGATGACCAGCCGCGAGGACGGCGAGAAGCTCCTGGAGGACGTGACGGACCAGCGAGGCCGGGGCGAGATCGACCCCGAGCGCGCCGCTTTCCTGGAGCAGGCTATCGAGCAGGCCATGGATGCCCGTTTCCCTACCAGCGCCGGAGAGCCGGTGGCCGCGTGAACGGCTGGCAGACTCCGGCGCAGCAGGCCGCCGCCGCCCTACGGCAGCGCGACGGGCGACCCGACATCGCCCGCATGTCCAACGCGGAACGGACGGCGGCGGGGCTGATGACGCGGCAGCAGGCCGCCGAGCACGAGCGTCTCGCCGTCGTCCCTCACGCACGGCTGGCTGCCCGGTCGCGTGGCCCGGTCCCGGACGACATCTGGGCACTGCCCGCAGGAGGTGAATCCGATGCCGCCTGAGTACCAGCCGGAAGAGGACACGCATGCCGTCGTGTGGGCTCGGGTGTTCACCGGCCCTCACCGGGATCACGGCGGGTGGTGGCAGGAGCAGGGTGAGCCTGTCTGCGCCTGCGGGGCGAGTTTGGCGGTACCGGAAGGGGTGGCGGCGTGAGCACAATGACCGCTGAGCGCGGCATCGTCCGCGGCGACGTACTCGACCCCGCCGACGTGGAACGGAAAATCCAGGAGACCTCGAACCGGATCGCGGCCGGGGTGAAGATCGTCACCGCCGCAGAGCGGGAGATGAAGGCCAGGAAACGGGACTTCGACCTGGCCTACGCCCACGCCTACAAGAACGCCGAGGGCTCCATCAAGGACCGCGAGTACGCCGCCGATATCAAGACGATGCCGCACCGCGAGACGGCCGACAACGCCGAGATCGCGTATAAGCACGCGATCCGGACCGCTGACGCTCTTGAGAAAGAGTTGTTCGCCTGGCAGGCGATCCTCAAGAGCGTCAACGCGATGCTCGGGGCGGTGAGGGCATGACCGGGTTCTCTCCGCGCGTCAGGAGGCTTGTCCGTACCCGGGCGGGCGGGGGAGACCCGCATGACGCCTGCTGCGAGGCGACGGGAGTCTGGCTCGGCGAATACGGCGGCGAGATCCAGCACCGCGACGCCCGCGGCATGGGCGGGACCTCCGATCCGGCAGCCAACTCCGTCGTCAACGCGGTCCTGCTCAGCAAGGAAGCGCACCGCCTCGCCGAGTCCCGCGATAAGGGCATGAACGAGCGAGGGTTCTGGCTGAGGAACGGCCAGGATCCCGCTCTGACGCCGGTCATCCTGTTCGGCGATGTCGAGGTGTGGCTGGGCGAGGACGGCTCCTACCTGGACGAGCCGCCCGCAGAGGAGGCCGCGTGAGCACCCTCTCCTGGATCCTCCTTCCCGTCATCCTCACCGTCGCCCTGGCCTTGTACCTGCTCGCGCTCACTGCCGCCGGGTGGGCGGTCCTGACGTTCTGCCGGGAGGCACGGTTCCAGGCGGCACTCAGGTTCCGCAAGGTCCGCGTCCCCGCCGACGGGAACCCGCTGGACGACCAGGAGACGCAAGCGTGGGAGGCCATCGTGGACGGCCGGAAACAGCAGGCGCAGGAACCCGTGTACCAGGAATGGGGGGAACCGTGAGTACCGTCCTCGCCGCTTCCCTGTACGTGTTCGCCGGGTGCGCCGCGCTCGGCCTGCTCCCCGCCGCTGTCCTCGCCGGGAGGGCGGCCCAGCCGAGGCTCGTCGCGTACGTCCTGCTGGCCGCCGCGTTCGTGATCTTCGTGCTCGTCAGCGCGGCAGGTGACCTCCGGTGAGCGTCAAGGCCACGTCCCTCACGTCCGGGAGCGTCACCCCCCGCCCCGGCGACACCGCGGCACCCTACCGCTGGCGCAAGCACCCGGACTGGTACGGGGGGAACCCGAAGTACCGGGAGACCGAGCCGCAGCCGACAGCCGGCGGCAGGCCGGAACTGAAAACCGCGGCGCGGGCGCAGCGTGTCGCGGACTTCACTGCCGCCCGCGCGCAGGGCAAGACCGTCCTGGAGGCCGGCCGGGCGGTCAACGTGACACCGAAGATCGCCCGCGTGTACGAGCGGGAACGTCTCGCCGCGATCCGGGAGGCGCAGCCATGACTTCTATCCCTTCAGACCCCGCGGCGAGTGCGCCTGCCCCCGTGGCGCCTCGTCGTGTCGCCTGTGCCTCCGGGCCGGGTGAGGTCGCCGCCGCTGATTCCCCCCGTGAGGCGGCGGCGGCCGGCGGGATATCCCCGCGGCAGCGGACGGCGGCAGCGGGGATGCCGTCCCCGGAGACCGGAGCGGGTATCTCCTCTCGTGTGCCCGCTCCGGCCCGGGGGCGGCCCCAGAACCCGGTCCGGGGTGGGCAACGCCGTGCGGTCGGCACACCCCGGACCGGCACCACCCCCGCAGTGACACGCCTCGCCGCCCTCCCCCCGTGGCCCGCGCCCCCGGCCCCCGCCGACGTGCTGCTGCAAGTCCGGCTCAGCCTCCCGCCCGTCTCCGCGGCCAGGCCCCGGGTCAGCCCCGCCGAGTACACCCGCATCGGCGGCCGGAAGGTGAAGACCCGCAGTGCGCACGCGTACAACCCGCAGGCTTACGAGGACTATAAACGGGACGTCGGGTGGCTGTTCAGGCTCGCCCGCGTCACCCGCAACGACGCCGACGACCTCGGCGTGTACGGCATCTTCCACCTCGGCCTGGACGCGGGAGTCGCTGACGGGGATAACCTCCTCAAGGCCGCTGTCGATGCGGGCAATGGCATCGCCTGGCGTGACGACCGGCAGTTCACCGAGTGGCTGGCGCGGGTGGTCCGCGGCTCGGGTGACCCGCATACCGACCTGGTGGTGTACGTGACCAGGCGCAGGGGCGGTGCGGCATGAGTGACCTCGTGCTCGAAACCTTCGGCGGTCCTGGCGGCTGGGCGGAAGCGGCCCGCGCGCTCGGCCTCCGCGACCTCGGCCTGGAGCTCGACGCCGCAGCGTGCGCCACCCGGCGCGCAGCCGGGCACCTAGCGGTCCAGTGCGACGTCTCGAAGTTCCCCGTTGAGCAGCTGGCCGGGAAGACCTGGGGACAGGCGCACTCACCCGTCTGCACCACGTTCAGCGCCGCCGGGAACCAGGCGGGCAACCTCGTCACGGCCATCCTCGCCGAGGGGATCCGTGACGCTTTCGCCGGGCGGAAGACCCGGGCTCTGCGGCGGCGGGAGATGGCCCGCGCGCTGCGGCGCTCCAGATGGGGCGGCGACCAGCCGGGTAAGCGCTGCGACCAGATCCCCGGCGCGGACTGGATGTGGAGCCGGGACGAGCAGAACACGTGGAAACGGCAACTGCTAGCCCGCAGGGGCAAGCGCCCCGGGCTGACGCCGGCCTCGGCGCCGTCCAGCCGTCACCCGACCCGCGCGCAGCGTTCGGCGAAGATCTGGGCGGCTGTCCGGTCGGCGTCCCTGGTGATCGAGCCCGCCCGGTTCATCGCCGCGGGGAAGCCGGAGTGGACCGCGATGGAGCAGGTCCCGTCGGTGCTGCCCTTGTGGCAGGTGTACGCCGCAGAGCTTCGCAGGATGGGCTACAGCGCGTGGTGCGGGAAGCTGAACGCAGCGGACTACGGGGTGCCGCAGACGCGGGAGAGGGCCATCCTGATCGCGTCCAGGGTGCGTGAGGTGGGACGGCCGGACCCGACGCACTACGACCCGCGCAAGGGCGACCAGCTCTGGGGGACGCCGTGGGTGTCGATGGCCGACGCGCTCGGGTGGGGTGCGACCGCCCGGCCCGTGCCGACCGTCACCGCCGGCGGGACCGCGACGGGCGGCGCCGATTCGCTGGCCCGGGGCGGCCGGGAAGCGCTCGAGGCGGCGCGTGACGCCGGCCAGTGGGTGCTGAGGTCGGGGAACCAGCCGAACGCGGCCGTGCGGCCAGCGCCAGCGCCAGCGCCAGCGTTCGGCCACAACGCCGCGCGTGTCCAGTGGGTCCTGCACACCAACCGGGACCAGCGGCCCGATGGCACACGGCAGACCGCCGACCCGTCGACCGCGCCCGCGCTGACAGCAAAATCAGGCGGCCAGTGGGTTGTCAAGGGAATCCATCGAAGTAGAGGCTCAAGTTGCGACGACGACCGCCGCGACCATCCTTGCGGCGAGCCCGCGCCAACGATCACGAGCGCCGGCGGCAAGGCCGGGGCGAACCTGGCCTGGGTCATGGAACGGCCCGCGACGACTGTCCAGGGCGACCCACGAGTGGGTCGCCCTGGACACAAAGACCGCGATCGTGGCGAGCGGCAGTTCGAGCAGGACTCCGTGCGGATCACCGTGCAGGAGGCGGCCATCCTCCAGTCCTTCCCGGCCGATTACCCGTTCCAGGGAACCCGTACAGCGCAATTTCGCCAAGTTGGCGACGCGGTCCCGCCCCGGCTGGCGGCTCATGTCCTGTCGATGGCTACAGGCATCCCGCTAGCCCTGGCATCAGAGGAGGCCGCATGACCACCCTGGACCTGATCTGCGAGTGTGCGCATCGCCGCTCAGAACACGTCCGCGGGGACGACGGGAAAGCGTGCAAGCGCTCGTGCGGCTGCGGGAAGTTCCGTCTCGCTGTCCGCCCTGAAGCGGCGCGAGACGAGGACGCCAAAGACGCAGCGACGACGGAGGGGGCGGCGTGAACGACCAGGAGGCGCACGACTACTACGCCGACCCGGAGCACCTGAAGATCGCAGGCCCGGCCCGCAAGCATCCCAAGGACATGCTGACCGGGTGCCTGTCGGCCCGCATCTCCCCGTCGCTGCTGAACCAGGTCACGAGCGCCGCCGCCGCTGAAGGCATCTCCGCGGGCGCATGGGCCCGCCGCGCGCTGCGGAACGAACTGGAACGCTCCGGATGGAAAGCAGGCGAACGTGCCCGCCGTGCCGCTGGCGCCGCCCGCCCGGAGGGCCTCATTGAAGGGTCCGGGCGGCGGGGTGGACCGCGGGCGCTCCCCTCGTCGCTGAGCCTGAGACGCCGGTCGTTCTCCTGCCCGCACTTGTCCGTCGGCAATGTCGCGTCGGTGATCTGCGGGACGTGCGGGCCGCTGGAGAGCGCGGCGACGACAGGAGAGGTCGCGTGATGCTGGCCTGGAATGCCGCTGTCCCGGATTCCGCCCCGGGACAGCACTGGCATGAGCGGGGGAAGTCAGGACTCGCGGGCGGCGCGCCGCTTAGCGGCGCGTTCCTGCTCGGCAAGATAGCGCGGGGTGGGGTCGATGTCGCCGCGTCGGATCTTCTCGTCCTCGATGTGGCGGCGAATCGTCTCGCGGGTGAGGCCGGTCTCCCTAACCAAGTCCTTCTGCTTGACGCCGAGCCTGTCTGCTTCGTAGAGCGCAGCCGCCAGGCGGAGGGTCCGCTGCACGCGCGCTTCGTTCGACGCGTCGGCAACGGCCTCAAGAAGCTCAGTCATCGCCTTCTCCCGATCCACAACGTCATGTTGCCACACGCATGTGGCCACATACATAGTAGCACGCCTGAGACTTAGTATGGCCTGTTTGCTTAGGCCAAAGTAGTATGGCATAGTGTGATTCGCAGCAACCGTGAACCGGAAGGCGGGGCCCTCAGCGTGGCCAAGAAATGGATCAGCGCCGAGACGGAGGCGAAGGAGCGCGACTACCGCGGCATCCTGGAGATCCTCGTGCCCGCCTCCAAGGGCATCATCAAACGTCACGGTGGCGGCCCGTATCTATACGTTGACCTCTACGCCGGACCGGGGTGGCTGGAGTTTGAGGGGCACCGGTTCCTGGGTAGTCCGCTGATCGCACAGGACATCCTCACCCGCTACGGCGTCGAGCACGAGGCGGTTCATTTCGAGACAGACCCGGAAGTGGCTGCGCGACTCGCCGAAGCCCTCTGGGTACAGACATCACTACTCGACACGCCGAATCCCGACAGTGCTCCGATTTACGTCGAGCCCTGCCAGGAGGGGTTCCCGCGCTGGCTAGCAGAAGTCGGCTCGCAACCCCGCCGTCACGGCCTGGTCTACGCAGATCCGATCCACGACGAGATCCCCGTGGACCTGCTTAACCAGGCCGCCAGGTACCTGCACAAAGTCGACCTGCTGTCGTACGTGTCCGCCACTCAGTACAAACGCCGCCGACGTGGTGAGTTCAGACGTAACGGCCACACAGACAGGGCCGTCCTGTCGGATCACGTCAACGCCGTAAATAAGCGGTATGGCCTGATCCGTAAGCCCGAGAAGCGTACCGGCTGGCAGTGGACCTTTGTTCTGTGGACGAACTGGGGTGATGTGCCGACCTGGGAGAGCCGAGGCTTCTACCGCCTCGACTCCGAGGTCGGCAAGAGCATCCTCGACGGGTGCGACCTGACTCGCCGTGAACAGCACGAGAAGGTGAACACGCCGCTTTGGGGGGAGGGTGACGGTGTACTACCAGCTGCCTCGGCCTGATGACAAGCCGTATCGCGGATACCAGGAATACCTGCGGCACCCGCGGTTCCGCGAGATCCGCGGCCAAGTCTTCGAGCGGGCGGCCGGGATGTGCGAGCGGTGCGGGAAGCGCCCGCCGACAGAGCCTCATCACCTTCGCTACCCACCATGGGGGACCTTCGACGTGCCGGAAAACATGATCGCCGTCTGTCATCAGTGCCACTGCGAGATCCACGGGAAGGCGGCATAGATGGCGAAGCTCGGCCCGTACGAGATCCACCCGTTCGCGGACAAGTTCCCGCTGATCAGCGGCGAGGAGTTCGATGAGATGGTCGCGGATGTCAGAGAACATGGCCTGCGCGACCCGATCCTGCTCAGCGCCGACGGGAAGATGCTCATTGACGGGCGCAACCGTTACCGCGCATGCGAGGCGGCCGGCAGCACGCCGAGATTCAAGCGCCTGGAAAGCCACTACGACGAGGCGAAGATCCTTGACCTCATCGTCTCCCTGAACGTAGAACGACGCCATCTGGACGCTGGCACCCGGGCATTCCTGGCGCTTGATTACAAGGCCGCCTATGCCGAAGCGGCGAAAGAAGCCCAAGCCGAGGCGGCCAGAAAGACGGCAGAACGTACTGCCAAACTACCCAGCCAGGGACAAAACGGAATGACGCTTGTGGCCGATCGGCCACAAGCGATTCGACCGCGACCCGTCGCGCCAGAGCGCCCGGAGGACCGCAAGTCCCGTGAGCGAGCCGCCAAGGTAGTCGGAGCATCTGGTCGCAGCGTCCAGCGCGCGCAGGCAGTTCAGCGGGACCGGCCCGACCTCGCCGACAAGGTGCGCAAGGGAGAGATGGCTCTCGACGCAGCTGACCGGCAGCGTCGCCAGTGGGCGCGAAGCCAGCCGAAGCCTGAACCTGTTGCGCCCGGCCCGGTCCCGCTGGTCCTGCGTACCCACGACGGCAAGGAGTTTTCCTATCCGCAGCCAAAGGGAAAGTCAACCTTCAACCAGACACCGGGCGAGGGGATCTCATGGGCCGAATGGTCATGGAATCCCGTTACCGGATGCCTTCACGGCTGCGATTACTGCTATGCCCGCGAGATAGCCACTAGTGACCGGCTTGCACCGTACTATCCCGCCGGCTTCACGCCGCTGTTCCATCACGAGCGCCTTGACGCGCCGCGCAACACGGTCATTCCGGCCGCGCATGCCGATGAGGACGCCTGGCATCGCGTGTTCGTCTGCTCGATGGCCGACCTGTACGGCCGGTGGGTGCCGGACGAGTGGATTCAGCAGGTGCACGCCTCGATGCTCGCCAGCCCGCAATGGGAATACCTGCTGCTGACCAAGTTCCCGGCCCGGTACGTCGGGCTGGACATGCCGCCTGCGGCCTGGGTCGGCACGTCCGTTGATGAGCAGAAGCGCGTCAGGATCGCCGAGAACGCCTTCCGCGAGATCAGCGGAGTGGCGGTCAAGTGGCTGTCGCTCGAGCCGCTGCGGGAGCCGCTGGAGTTCACCGACCTGTCGATGTTCGACTGGGTGGTCATCGGCGCCCAGACCGAGACGCGGCAGCCAGGCAAGGTCGTCCAGGCGTTCGCCCCGCCCTTTGAATGGGTGGCCCGCATCGTCGCACAGGCACGCGAGGCCGGATGCAAGGTCCATTGCAAGCCGAACCTTCTCGGCCGGACTGACCCCCAGTTGCCCGGCATGCAGATGCCGAACGAATACCCGGCCCCGCCGCGCATGCGCCAAGGGGACCTGCTCGCAATGAACGACTGACCAGCACTAGGGCTTTACGAAGGTGACAGGTGCTCAACTACTCGCCCCCGGCTGGGGGCTAGCCATGGAGTGGGGACGGCTATACGCCAACCTGCCGAACGAGCCGCGCGTCCAGGCAGCCGAGGACGACGGCCGGGCGTTCGGGCTGCTCGTCGAGTCCATGTGCTACTGCACCAGCGCCGAATCGGAAGGGTTCATCCCCGATACCCAGGTGCGGCGGTTCCTCGGCTACCGGCCGGCCGGGGTCGCCGCCCTGGCCCGCGAGGAGCTATGGATCCGGGACGACGGACGCCGCGGGTACGTGCTCGACACGCGCATCTGGAGCGAGGAGCGGAACCTGTCCGACTCCGCCGAGAAGAAGCGCGAGGCCGACCGGAACCGGATCGCGGCGAAGCGCGCCGCAGCGAAGGCCGCAGCGAACGGACACGCCGATGTGTAGCGCGACATGTCGCGCGACTGTAGCGCGACACCGGACGCGACACCCCTTGCGACATGTCCGCGCGACAGTCGCACCCCAGAGAAGAGAAGAGGAGAGAAGACAAGAACAACCAACACCCATGACCGACGGGTGCAAAGTTGATGTCTTCTTTCTGGCCAAATTGATGTCGGCTCTGACGGTAACTGTTATGGGAAACGCGACGCGAAAGCCGGAATTGCCATGCCGATAGAAAACCTCTCGTGCTTCAGTTGCGGCGGGAAAGGCCACATCGAACGGGAATGCCCGAACGGCCAGCTCGCCAACGGCCCGGCGGACAAGCCGATGTGGTGCGGGACGTGCGACCGCCGCACCCGGCTCATCGAGTCCCACGGCCTGGCCGCCCGCTGCCCGCAGTGCCACCCGCTATCGCACCTGCACCTCGTCCAGCACATCCGCTGCCCTGGCTGCCGGATGCTCGTCTACTCGTGGGACAACAATCAGTGCGGCCAGCATTCATCGCCCGCCCGGCAATTGGACACGCGCCCGGAGCGGGAGGAAATCGCGGCGATTATCGCCGGGGAAGTCAAGCGCCGCGACACCCCGCAGGATGCCGCGTGAGCGGCGTGAAGGGCACGCGCTGGGGCCACTTCAAGCCGTGCCCGTCCTGGAGCGCGTACAAGCTTCATCTCCGCTTGCGGGAGGTGCCGTGCGAGCCGTGCCGCGAGTTCGTGCGTGACGCGAGGCGGATACGGCGGGCCGCTGAGCGTGCGGAGCGGGCTTACCGGGAGTCTGTGGCGGCGTGGCGGGCTGAGCATGAGGCGAGCGTCCGGCGGCAGCAGGAGCGGGATGTGCGTGCTCTTGTCGCTCTTGTCGCTGAGGCGTTCGCTGAGCGGCGCCGCGTCCGGGATCCGGCTGCCTCAGGGTGGCCGGCGAGGACGACGGCGTGAACGGCAACGACAAGCGAAGGAGACAACCGGTGAAGAACAGGTTCCCCCGAGTCAGCCTGTGGGCCGCGCTGGCGTTCGCGGTGTACGTGGCCGCGATAGCCCTGTCCAACTGGCTTATCGTGCACGTGGGCATCCCGGCTGGGCCGGGCGTGCACCTGACTCCGGTGGGGTTCGGGCTGCTGGCGCCGTCCGGTGTCTGGGCTGCCGCTGTGTCGTTCCCGGCTCGTGACGTGACGCAGCGGCTGGGCGGGCGGTGGCTGGGCGTGGCGGCGATCCTGGCCGGCGCGGGGATCTCGTACCTGATCAGCAGCCCGGTCATCGCGGTGGCGTCGGGCGTGACGTACCTGTGCTCTGAGGGCGCCGACATGGCGGTGTACACGCCGTTGCAGCGCCGCTGGTTCGTCCCTGCCGTGTTCGCGTCGGGGTGCGTGGCGATCGTCGTGGACTCGGCCCTGTTCCTGCACCTGGCGGGGATCTACTCGCTGCCGTCGCTTGAGGGCCTGGTGCTGGGGAAGTTCTGGGTGATCCTGGCTGCTGTCCCGGTGACGTGGGCGCTGCGGAACCGGGGGCCGATGGCCGTCACGCGGCCGGAAACGGTCACGGCGTGATCCACTACCACGGCGGCCCCATCACCCCGGAGACGTGCGCCTACCGGGTATGGCGCGGACGGCACGCCTTCGTGTCGTTCGCCAACCCGGGCCAGATCGAGATGGCCGCCTCGGTCTGCCAGTCGTTCGCGCTGGACAACGGGGCGTTCTCGCTGTGGAAGCAGGGTCAGCCGGTGGACTGGCCGGCGTACTACGGGTGGTGCGAGCAGTGGCTGGCGCACCCGGCGTGCGACTGGGCGGTCATCCCCGACGTGATCGACGGCGGCGAAGGCGAGAACGACGCGCTGCTGGGCGAGTGGCCGTTCGGCCATCGCGGTGTCCCGGTGTGGCACCTGAACGAGTCCCCTGAGCGGCTCGTGCGGCTGGCCGGGGAGTGGCCGCGGGTGGCGCTCGGGTCCGCCGCCGAGTGGGATGTGTCGGTGCCGAGCAAGTGCCTCCAGCGGCTGTACGACGTGCTGCCCGCGATCTGCCGCGGCGGCCGGCCGCTGGTGAAGCTCCACGGCCTGCGGATGCTGTCCCACCGGATCATCACCAGCGTCCCGCTCGCATCGGCTGACAGCACCAATGTCGCCCGGAATATCGGCATCGACGGGAACTGGGCGTCCGGGGTATACCCGCCTGCCACGAAGGAGACGCGGGCCATGGTCCTCACCGAGCGGATCGAGTCCCATCAGTCCCCGGCGTGCCTGAACGAGGTGCTGGCCCGGCAGCACCGGGCCGCGCGTGATCAGGGCGTGCTGTGGGATGAGGCGTCGTGAGCGACTATGCGCAGAAGGTCCGCGAGTACCTGGCCTACTGCCGCTGGTCCGCGGCGCAACTCGAGGCCCGCGGCTCGGCACTGGACCCGAAGTACCACCCGACAGCGGACGGCGCGGTGAAGATGATCCCGCATGGCGGGGTGCCTGCTGAGGCGAAGCGTATCCGTGAGGCGTTCCGCGACCTGGCCGGGGAGGCAGCGTGAACGGCAGAGACGACCCCCGAGGCGTGACGTGGCCGACGTGCTAGCGCTCCTGCTCGCCGCCGTGCTCGTGATGGTCGGCGGGGTCACAGCCGTGCTCGTCGCCCGCTCGGGCCGCCGCAGGAACGAGCAGATCCGCCGCGACGCCCCGCGCAGGCTGCGGGCCGAGCTGCGGCAGGCCGACGACTACCTCCAGAAAATCAATGACGCGCTGTCCGAGGACGACCTCGACGGCCTGGAAGAGAAAAGAAACGAGGGACGATAGATGTTCTGGTTCATTGCCGCCGTCATCTTGTGGCTGGCGGCGCTGTGCGCCGCCGTGGGGGCCGCGGCGGTCCCGTCCGGTGATAGCTGGAGCAGACCCGTGGCGGCTGTCGCAGCCGCCCTGTGCGCCGTGCTGGGCCTGGGCCTGTTCGCCTTGTCCGGCCTGAAGTCCGTGCCCGTGAAGAACATCGGGGTGCCGCAGGCGTTCGGCGCGGTCACCGGGGCGGTGTACGAGCCGGGTATCCATGAGACGTGGACGCCGTGGCTGCACCTGACCGACGTCAACGAGACCGTGCAGACCACCACGTTCGAGCAGGCGCAGAGCAACTGCCTGTCGGTGCGGATCGGCGGCCAGCAGCAGGCGTGCGCCGACGTCACCATCCAGTGGCAGATCAGGCCCGCCGCGGCCGATGCCCTGTTCTCCGATTACGCGAATCAGGGTGACCTGATGACGGAGATCACCAACGCCGTCGTGGTCCGGGAGCTGAAGCAGGTCGTGAACCAGGTGCTGGGGGATTACAACCCGATCACCGACGTGCAGGCCGTGACGAACACGAACAGTTCCACGTCGCAGTTCTCCCAGTTCGGTCCCACGATCCTCACCGCGATGCGGGCCGACATCGGGAACCGGATCAACGTGCTGACGGTGCTGCTCCCGCAGTTGCATTACGACCAGACGGTGGAGGACAAGCTGAACGCGATCCAGCAGGCGTACGCGAACTATGCGATAGCGCAGGAGAACGTGAAGGTGAACCAGGAGAACGCGCAGGCGTTCGCGAAGCTCGGCACGCCGAACGTGAGCCAGTTGATCGCGCAGTGCCTGACTGACGTGAAGGCCGACGCGGGGAGCCTGCCTGCCGGGTTCTCGTGTTTCCCTGGCGCTAACTCAGGGCTTGCGCTGCCGGCCAAGTAGCCCCGTTTCCCCTCGCCCGTGAACCCCGCAACGGGCGAGGGGGACCTGACCCCCCGAGACCGAGGAGAACGATGAGCACCACCGAGACGAGCACCGCGCAGTGGGCGCGGGAACAGGCCCTGAAAGCCCTGGAAGGCGCCAAGGCCGCGATGGAACTAGCGGGATGCCCGCTGCCGCGCATTGTGTGCCTGTGCGGCTCCACGCGATTCGGGGACGCGTTCGCGGCGGCGAACCTCGAGCGGACCCTGGCGGGGGAGATCGTCCTGTCCATCGGGTGCAACATGCGCGACGACGACGTGTTCGCCGGCCGCGATGAGGCGGAACTGGCGCAGATCAAGGCCGGCCTGGACGAGCTCCACAAGCGGAAGATCGACCTTGCCGACAGGGTGCTCGTTGTGAGTGACGAGAGCGGCTACTTCGGTGACTCAACGGCGAGCGAGATCCGGTACGCAGTCGAGCACGGGAAGCCTGTCCAGTTCGCAGTGCCTGCCGCTGAGCGGCGCGCTGAGGAAATGGACCTGTTCCTGTGAGCGAGGACACCCAGCCGGACTCCCCGGCCCGCGTGGCTGAGGCGGACGCTGAGCGCGCGAGGGCAGCCCTGCCCCTTGACCGCGTCGCCGTCCGCGAGATCATCATGGCCGCCATCGGAAAGGGCTGGAACCAGCAGGACCACCCGGCAGCCGAACGGGTCACAGAGACCGTCTGGCCGCTGCTGGAGCACGCGCAGGCCGCCGCGGCGGGCAGCCATGAGGGCGTGCGCCTGTGGATGCTGGACTGCGGTGAGCTGGTGGCGAAGCACCGTGCCCGTGCTGAGGCCGCTGAGGCGAAGCTGGCCGCGATCGTCTCTATCGCTACCGACGCCCGTGGCGTGGGGTTCGACTGGATGCCCTTGGCGCCGGTAGTCCCGGCGGCGGACATCCTGGCCGTCATCGGCACCGGGGGGGGGAGCCGTGATGCCTGAGCCCGTCATGAACCTGAACGAGGCGCTCCAGTGGAAGCAGGTCACGTGCTCCCGCTGCAAGCGCGCCTACCGGTGCACCCCAGAGGATGACTACTACGGCTGGAAGATCCCGAATCCCGGCCCGGATGAGGGCGTGTGCTTCGCCTGCCTGCTGATCCTGTCCGGCCGTGACCCGGAGACCACGCCTGTCAGGGTGCTCTACCTGGACGGCACCGAGGCGGACCCGAGGGACAGAAATGGCTGACGACGATTACATCCCGCCGCCTCGGAGCCTGCTCTGGGCGAACCCGGTGGTCACGGAGCACGGCCCGGGTATCGAACTCGGCTGCGACTGCGGCACGACCACGATCCTGGTCATCGACGGCGCGGATCAGCTGACCGTGCTGCAGGATGTGGCCGCTACGTGCGACGGGTGCAACTCGGTGAGGTGGATCACGGTCGGGCCGATTGGCCAGTTGGAGCAGGAGGCCCGCGATGCCTGAGGATCCTGACGCACTGGCCCGCTTGGTCAACGAGACGCGTCGCAACTTCGCTGACGCTTATGAGCGCCCGTCCGATGTCGCCCCGTGGGAGCAGAGGCATCCAAGGCAGCAGGCCCTGGACCGGGAGATCGCCGCTGCTGTCGAGGCCGCCGTGAGAGAGCGGGTCGCCGCGGACCTCAAGCGTCTCGCCGCGGACCTTACCCGTCACGCCCTGGTGTCACCCGGGGTTCCGGGGATCGAGCGGGAAGCCAGGCGGGACGCTTACCTCGCCGCCGCCCAGGTGGCGGTACACGGGCTGACCCCGCAAGAACGCGACGAGGACAAGGAGGCCGGTCATGCGTAGGCGGTCGGTCTACGAGCTCTGGGTGGAAGCCGGGGGCGCAACGCCGGGGGAGTACGACCGGGACCGTTTCGTGGCCCTGATGCGGGAAGAGGGGCACATCGTGAGCTCCGGTGATGAGGATGCGTCCCGGGTCCTGCCGTGCGGGTGGCCGGGCGAGGCGGCGGGGACGGAGCCGTCGTGACTCCCGCCGACCTCGCTGAGTCCATGGTCCCTGTCGCCTGCGACTTGGCGTGCCGTGTCCGTGACGGGGACGCTGACGGCATCGCCCGGCTGGCCGAAGCGCACGGCTGGGACACCGAGACTTCGGCTCTCCTGGTGGTCCTCGCCGCCATGGTGCCCGTGGAGGACGCCTCCCCGAATGACCTGCTCGCGTGGACCGGGGGGCTTGAGATGGCCGTGGAGTGGCGCCAGGAACCGTTGCCGGGATGCCATTGCCGGGAACTGGAGCCCTGCGGGACGTACGCGGCGTGGGCGAGGCACAAGAGACACGGGGAGCCGGTAGACGTGGCGTGCGAGCGGGCGTACCAGGAGTACAAGCAGCCCAGGAACCGTGAGGCGTGGGTCCGGTACAAGGCGCGGCAGGAAGCAGCGGCGAGGAAGCGCCGTGCAGCCTGAGCCGGTCGTGCGGGTGCACAAGGAGCATGACCCGGGGCTTGTATGCCGTCCTGCTCTCGGGTACGGGCTGTGCGAAGTGCTGGGGGATGAAGAACGCAGCGACGAGGGGGACGAGTGACGGCCGACTGCCCGTTCTGCGCCCGCATCGCGGACGGCGAGTACGACGACGAACCCCGGCGCGGATGCTACGTGTTCCCGCCGCTGAACCCGGTCACGCCGGGGCATCTTCTTGTCGTCCCCGGAGAGCATGTGCGGGATGCGTCCGTCGCGCCTGCTACGGCGGCGGCGGTGATGCAGCAGGCGGCGCTGGTAGTCCAGCGGCTTGGCGGGGACGCGAACATCATTACCTCGATCGGCCCTGCGGCGACGCAGACGGTGCCGCATCTCCATATTCACGTGGTGCCCCGGCGTGAGGGTGACGGGCTGTACCTGCCGTGGACCGGACAGCAGCGGGGCGGGGCGTCGTGAGCGGGTGGGGGTTCAGCCACACCACCCCGCCCGGAGAGGACGAGGGGTCCATGACCATCACCCGCGCCGAGCTCGCGGAAGCGATCGAACACGAACTGGACTCCTCCTGGGTCGGTGGGCGGGAGTTGGCCGTCAACGTCTGGGGCTTACCTGTCCCGCCGCCGCAGCGAGGAGGGCGAGTGAAGGTCCGCGTCATCACTCCGGATGAGATGCACGAGCGCACCAGGCAGTTCCGCGCGTCAGGGCTCTCGCGCGATGACTTCGAGCGCGCAGAGCTGGAGCACACCGGAACGGCGCTGTTCGTCTGGTGGCCGGAGGATGACGGGCACCGCTCGTTCTCCTGGCTCTGCCCCGGCTGCGGCAGGTGGCACTACGGTCAGATCGGTGATCAGCCGGTGGGCGGATGGGATGCACCGCGCTGGGTGAACAGCGGGATGGACGACGCTCCGACGCTCGCGCCGTCGCTTGGGTGCGGCGGGTGGAAGCACGGCACCTGCCCGGAAGGCCATTACTGGCTGCGGGACGGGGAGCTGGTGCGGGCGTGAGCGGGTGGGGGTTCACCCTCACCCCGCACGGCGGGGACAACGGGACGATCACGGAGCGTTGTGCACTTAGTGCACACCCAATGATGTGCACTTTGTTCACACGCTGCGCACTTAGTGCACAGGATTTCGGATTCACACTATGGCCTTCACCTGCACCGCTTGACTTCAGCGCTCGGGAGAGTGTAAGTATTACGGTTGGGTTGGGAATTGCACCACGGGTGAAGCTAGGCCCCGTCATATGCCACCCATTGCTTGTAGACCCGGTAGGCGTAACCCCGCTCGATCCCGGCCCGCGATGCCAGCGCCAGGAAGTCATCCCTGTTGACCGGCAGCAACTCGTAAGGATCGCCCGGCAAGTCGCCGTCTCCCTCACTGAGGGCTTGAATGCACATCCGCATGAGTTGGCCGGACAGCTTGGCCGGGAGCTTGGCGACGGCCTGCCAGCGCTTGGCGTCAGCGACGAGAGCGGGATCGTGGCCGATGACGCGCATTCCCGGAACGACCGCACGCTTAGGCAGGCCGTAGTTCCCGAGGCAGGACGGATCAACGCCACGGCCGAGCAGTTCGGCGCGGATGTCTCCGGGGTCGCACTCCGCTCCGCAGTGCCAGATGACGCGCTGAATCCGGCCGGGGTTGATGCTGAGCGAGGCTTTGCGGTCATCGTGGCACGGGCAGAGGCGGACGCTCCTGCTACCCTCAACACCTTTCGGCAGTGCCGCAGCCACGTGATCCCAGGCGCACGGGTTCGGCGTGAGGCCGAGGTGGCAGCGCGACTTGTCCGGAGCCACCCGCTAATCCCCTGTTGGCACGCGGAGTACCGGCAGGGCCGATGGGCATACTAAGCACGCTCCTAGGTGGGAGTGGAGACGGGGCCGACTCGTTCTTGGCGGAGGGGTCGGTCCCGTCGTTTTTCGGCCCTAGCGGGTCAAGAACTCCTCAACGGCATCGATGGACTTGAACGTCCTCGGCCTGCCCTTGGCGGGAGTCAGCGTGAACGTGCCGTAGCCCGTGGCGTCAGGGTCGCGGAGTCGGGATTTCTCCAGCCTGTAGCCCTGGCGTTCGGCTTTGCGCCTAAGCCGGTTCTCGCGGGCCTTCTCTGCGTTTTCCATACTGGAATCGTACCAGAATCGATCCTGACGTGGTACGCTAAGCGTATGACTGAGACCAAGCGCACCCTTACCCGCGAGCAGCTAGAAGAGTGGGGCCTGCCCTACGAGTTGGTCGGCGCGGGGGATCAGAATCCGTTCGGCGTGGCTGTCGAACTGCACCGCGAGCAGGTCGATACGCGCCGCTGGTACAGCGTTCACCGCCTCGTCTTCCAGGCGCCCGACGACGGCCAGCCGTGGGCGGTTGACTACCGGCGCGGGCTGACCGAGATCCAGGAAGACACGGACGAGTGGGACGACGCCGACGAGGTGACAGCCACCCTCATGGAGCGGTACGAGAAGACCATCGCCGCATGGCGGGCGGTCAGCGGACCCGAGTCAGAGGGCTGACCCGTGAGACAGGGCAGTAACGCGGAGATGGCCTCGTACGGCGACGCCTCCGACCATCGTCCCCCCGGATGGCCTGTAAACGGGGGACCCCAGGCCGCAAGCCCTGAGACCGAGGAGACACCCGAGATGAGCAAGCGCCAGGTTTTCCGCTACACCGTCAAGGTTGACGACCAGCCGCACACCTTCGACCTGACCAGCGACCCGCTCCACGTCGCCAACGGGGCCACGCTGGACGAGGTGGAGTTCTGGGCCGAGCATGACCCGGACGCTCCGGGGTACCCGGCCGCGTTCCAGGTGGTCGGCACCGGCCACCCGCTCCCTGACGGCGCGGTGTACGTCGGGACCTGCCCGCGTACCCGCGAGGGGATCGTGTGGCACCTGTACCGGCTGCCGCTCGCCTGCGAGAGAGGCTGACCGGTGAGCAAGCCCAAGCCCCCCTGGGACCTGACCGAGGCGCAGCGCCGACAACTGCGCGAAGCCCGCGCCGAGGCGAAGCGCAACCCTCAGATATGGCGCTGCGCCGAGTGCGGCTGGGAATGGCCTCTCTCGGGAACGCCGGTCACTGGCAGCGAGTGCGATAACTGCGGCGGCGAACTGACCACGGAGGACTGACCCATGACCACGAGCAAGCCCCCCACGATGACCACCGCGAAGTTCACCGCCGATGACGCTAACCCGTCCTGGTACCCGCGAGTCCTGCGCACGCTCGCACGGGACTACCCGGAGATCAACGACGAAGTATGGTCTCGGGCGATCGGCGAGAACGCCGCCGAGCAGTGCGCACGGCGCGCGGCGGAGGCACCCGATGGCCGGTGAGCGCCCGGCTCCGCGCATCGTGTCGTTCGACCTGATGCCCCAGGACCCCGACTACTACTTCGTCCTCACCGAAGCGCTCCGCGAGTTCGCCGTCCGGCAGCGCGCCGACGCCGACGATTGCGACGACGCGCACATCAAGTGGGCCACCGCCGCTGAGTCCGCGCTAAGCCGCATCGAGGCAGCCATGTCCGAAGGCCCGCAACCTTCACCGGCCGCCGAGACTGTCTCCTCTGTGCTGGGACTAGCGGATGAATGGGAGCAGGACGCGGCACTCCTGAACGCCAAGGCCGAGCGCGCTGCCGCCGCAGACCTCCCGGGTACTGCCGTGAGATACAGCAGCCGCGCCCAGGCGCGGACCGACTGCGCAGGCGAACTCCGGAACCGGCTCTCGGACATCCCGAAGTCGCCGCCTGAGACCCCCTGAACGGAGACCCGAGATGAGCGACCGCAAATCCGAGAAGATCCACTACGTCATCTCGCCCTCGGCGGGCTACACGTTCTGCGGCCGGTACGTGACCATGACCCTTCAGGTGAGCCGGAAGGCCAGTGAAGTCACGTGCGCCACGTGCCTGAGGGAGATTAACGACCCGGCCCGCCCGGCCGACGGCAGCACCGTCCTAAGCGAGGGCTGACCCATGACCGCGAGCACCCCCAAACCCCCCACCGCAGACGCCATGTCCGGCTATAAGGTCACCGTCACCCGCACCCTCCATCTCCTCGGCCGTTACCGCAGCCGCGAGTCAGCCGAGGAGTTCGGCCGGGGGCTAGCCGACTCAGGCCAGCTTGCGCCTAGCGACTGGGAGACGGCCGTGACCGTCGAGCCGCTCGACCCGGACCCCGCAGCCGACCGCAAGCGCCGGGCCGCGAACGCAATCGCCGATATCGAGCGAGTAGGCAGGGAGTACCCAGACGGCGTGCATACCTGCGCCGAACTGCAGGAACTGGAGCCGGGCCGTCGTCCGTGCACGTGCGGCCGGTGCCCGGCTTCTCTCCCCGCTGCCAAGGAGGACTGAGCCATGAGCGAGACTCCACCCATCGTCAGGGAACTGATGGCGGAAGTCAGGATGGAAGTCAGGGAGTACGGCGCGGACGCCCAGTACCTCACCCAGATTCTCGGCCAGATGTTCCAGCGAGCGTATGACGCGGGCCGCAGTGCCGAGGAAGGGGACAACCGATGACCGAGACCGGGCACGCCCACGAGTACGACACCAGCGGCGGCAAGTGCAGGTGCCCGGCCCCCGCCTGCTGGTGGAACAGCGCGGCTGTCGACCTGCTCATCGCCTACCGCCGGGAAAGGGAGAGCGGCCGATGACCGAGACCGACCGCATCCGCTGGGAAGACAAGACACCCGGCAACGGAGACGTCTACCGCATCGCTCACCTCGGCTACATCGGCACCGTAGAGGGCGCCGCGTTCATCATCTACACGCCCGACGAAATGCACGCCGACTGGCTCCTGTCAGTCCGGCTCGTACCAGGCGGCACGTTCTTCTACGACGTCAGCGCGGAGGCGCTGAAGGCTGAGGCTGAGGAGTGGCTGGCCGGGTTCGTCTCCTCCCTCGGCGCGATCTTCCCCGGGGACGGCGGATACGACTTCGGCGACGAGGACGAGGACGGCGAGCCGCTTGAGGTCAAGTACGCGCCCGGCCGCCGCGTCCGCTACGCCTACCCCGACGCCGGCTATCCGGGTGAGGCGGAGGAGGTCATGAAGGCGCTGATTCCCGGCAGGGTCTACACCATCGGCTGGGCTGACATCGGCCAGTCGCGGACAGACCTGCACCTCTTCGCCGACCGCAAGCCTGCAGGCGTGTTCAACTCGGTGTTCTTCGAGCCCGTAGACGAGGACGCTGCTCCCGCAGCGGCCGGAAAGGAGAGCCCCGATGCCTGAGACCCGGCTGGAATGCGTCTCGCCCGAGGCGGCCCGGAAGGTCGCCGCAGAAGCTGACGCGCCCAGCCAGGACCACCGTGCACGCGCTGACGGCTCAATGGTGGTCCTGAGCTACTCCGACAAGCGTTACCCGCTGAACGTCGCCGACTGGGCGTTCCAGGCCGGCCATGCAAGCGACCGCGCCGCCGCCGACGTGATCGCGAGCCTGTGATGCCTGACGACCGCGCGGCCACCGGAAGCTGCTGGTGCGGGAACCTGAGACGGGAGACGACCGATGCCTGACGCTGACCTGAGCCAGGAACTAGCGAACCTCGCCTTCCTGCTGGACGCCGCAGCGGCGCAGCCGACGGCGTTCGACCTGGAAACAGTCCTGGGCAAGGCCCGTCGTGCCATCGCAGCCCTGGACGCCGTGCTGAAGCTGGGCGATCGTAGCGGCGAGGCGCACGACCCCAGCCTGCCCGGCCATGTGGACATGCGCATGATCCGCGAGGCCATCCGCCGTGAACTGCCCTACGGGAGCCCCTATGAGTGACGACCTGCCCTCCACCCTGGCCGGGCGGCTGGACGTGATCCGGGCGCACGCCGACCTGGACGGCCCGCGCTTCAACCCGAACTTCACCTGCGACGCCCATGTCCCCCGTCTCCTCAAGGCCGTAGAGGCCGCACTGAAGCTGCATCAGCCCGTGACAACGAACGGCGGCTGGCTGGAAGGCCGCGAATGGCAGGAGTGCGGCGAGTGCGGGCCGAACAACGGCTGCGAGCACGTGATCGCCTCGCCTGGGCGGGGGGAGTCATTCTGGCCGTGCCCGACCGTTGAGGCCATCACCGCGGCACTGGGCGGGACTCCCGAGGTGCCCCTCAAGGCAGAGGAGGACGGGGGATCGTGAGCAACTGGACGCACCCGCAATGCGTGCCATGCTGGGCTGCGGCCAACCCCGGTCGCGAGGCATACCGCCTGGTGCTCGCCGAGCCCGAGACGTGCTGCTGGTGCGGCCAGCAGGCCGAGGCAGGCATCTACGTGCGCGCCGACCCGGCCGTCACGCCCCGCTGCACGCGAGACCACGGCGACTAGCGGAGGAAACGTGGACGCTAACACCGGGAACCCGGACGACGGCAGGGCGCTGGACTGGCCGGTGGAATACTGGGCTTCCTCCGACTGGGATCGCAACACGTCCACGGAGTTCGTGTGCGCGCAGTATGAGCGCAAGAGCCGGCCGGATCGCAGGTGCAAGACCGGCGTCCGGATCTGGAGCGAGCCCTGTCACCACATCTTCCCCGACTGGGAAACCCCCAGGGAACTGCTCGCTGCCATCGCCGCGCATATCGCCGAAGCGCACAGCGAGGTCCGGGCTGTGGACCTGCACTCCGAACAGGACGACCGCGATGCCGAGTATGAACGTTACGCCTACGGCAAGCCTGGCATCAGGCTCTAACCCTGGTAGAATGGCTGGTAGCGGTGTGGAGCAGTACGGAAGCTTGACGGGCTCATCCTCTGCGCTAAACGCTGCGGGTGTGGTGGAGCAGTACCACGCTGGGCTCATAACCCAGAGGCGCCGTGCGAATCGGACACCCGCCACGGGCGTCCTGAAAGCGAATCGACGCATCTCAAGGACGCCAAGCAATTCCCGTTAGGGGAGATGCGGTAAGGGATGGGATGTCCAGCCCCCGCCTCTCGGGGCGGCAGTGCTGGCGGGCGGCCACAGCCCGGAAGTGGCTCCCGAGTCTCCCCGCCCGCAGTGCCGGACGTAGGGCCGGCTATAACGGAGCCCGGCCCGCGCGACACCGCCCGAAGGACGCGAGGGGCCGGGCTCCGCGCTTCTCCTTCGCTGCCGCTCTAACCCTCCCGCCCCCGGAACACCCGCACCCACTCCTTAGTGGTCAGCGGTCGCATGAGGTCCCCGAGCCGACGCCATTTGCACAGGGCGCACTGAGGGCCGAGGAGGCAGGCGTCCGCGGGCGTTGGC
>Ga0335083_10001744_pt1 | contig 29583 bp, 24 predicted proteins | sample Lox_Sample_42_FD_206716 | JGI IMG/M metagenome (GOLD analysis project Ga0335083, IMG submission 206716) | Soil microbial communities from Loxahatchee National Wildlife Refuge, Florida, United States - Lox_Sample_4.2 | ecosystem: Environmental > Terrestrial > Soil > Wetlands | place: USA...
TCCGAAGACGCGCTTCAAAATGCGGAAAGGATGTTCCACCCTGGCTCGCACCCGGGCCTTGGTCCGGTTCTTTCTTCGTTCTAACTCGTCAACCCTTTGCTTATATCTGGTTCGCCGCGAGGTCAGGTCCTGGGCCTGCGGTGCGGCCTGGCGGATCGCCGCGCCCTGCCCCTGATAGGCTCCATCGCCCCACACCTTGCGCTCCTGACCATGCAAGAGGTCCGCCAACATGTGTTTGTCCGCCACACTGGCCGCTGTGGAGCACAGCGAATGCACGATGCCTTCCTTGCTATCTACCCCGATGTGCGCCTTCATCCCGAAAAACCACTGCTTGCCTTTGCGCGTCTGATGCATCTCCGGGTCGCGGGTGCCGCTCGCGTTCTTGGTCGACGAAGGAGCGTGAATAATGGTCGCGTCCACAATTCCCATGGAGGCTGCCTGATGTTCTACTTCCAGGTATTCGTCATCGGAGATCACGCGCAGATGCGAAACAAATGACGTTGCCCCTGGCATTTGGGATAATGCCGGTTGCCACACGAGTTATATGATATGGCGACGTGGCCGCAGTCTGAGCACCGCTCGCGATGAACTGCCGAGCACAGCTATGCGGCAGCGCATGACGCGAGCGTGCTGAGGAATATGATCGGAACCGATAGAGACTGGGACGCGCATGGGATCCATAACATTAATGTACTGGCGGACGGTCTGGAAGCGTGGAAAGGCCTCGGCTTGCCGCTGACTGAACAGTTTGCAGATGTGGAAGCGGAAGTCGCCCGGCTCGGTATGGAGGTCCGCCCTGGAAGCCCATTCCCCCTCGAAAGCAGTAAGCACCGCTTCGACGCCGAGTTTTTTCAAGTCACCGCTGCCCGTCTACAACGCGGGAACACGGCTCCGGGTCTCGTTTGTTGAGGAACAAACCCTAACACCTGGCATCGGATGCCGCAAATGGTCTATACGAAACTCACGAGTCTGCTCGAAAAGGAACCATCACCTTCACGGTGGTCCCGCGCCCTGGTTCGCTGTCGAACTCAAACGTCCCGTCCAGCTGGAGCACGCGCTCTCGCATATTGATCAGCCCCAGGCCCCCCGATTTTCCCACCTGGTCGGTGGAGCAGCCGACCCCGTCATCGGACACAGAAAGCCAGACGCGACCGTCGGACCGCCTGAGCCGGACATCCACCTTCTTTGCTTCCGAATATTTGGCGGCATTGCCGAGCGCTTCTTGCGCGATACGGTAGATGCACAGCGCGGCCCCGGGAGACAGCTCCTTCACACTCTCGTCCGTCTCACACGACACCGGAAGTCCGCGTACGCTGCTGAACTCCTGGCAATACGCGCACAGGGCCGCCGGCAGGCCCGACTCTTGCAGCAATGCAGGGTGAAGTTCATGCGACAGATGCCGGATGTCCGTGCCAATCGTGATGAGTTGTTGCTGCAAACCACTGATCGTTGCTTTCGCTTCTGAATCGGGCGGCACCTGGCGTCTCACCGAGCCCAACCTGAGAGTAAGGGAAGTGATCTGCTGGAGAACGCCGTCGTGCAGCTCTCCGGCAATGCGCATCCGCTCCGCCTCCTGCGCTTTGATCAGCTGTTCATTTAGGGCGCGGATCTCGACATGGCGTCGCTCGGCGCTCCGGATGCGGAGGTAGTAAACACTCAAGAGTAATAAGAGCAGTGAAGCACCAACGATCACCCGGAACCACGACGTGCTCCACCACGGAGGCAGAATCCGGATGTGAACACTTGCTCCTGTCTCATTCCAAAGTCCGCGATTGTTGGACCCTTGCACACGGAAGACATAATCCCTCGGCGGCAAAGTCGTGTAAGTCACTAGCCGGTGGACGGTCGATGTTTCATTCCATCCTGTATCTAGCCCCTCGAGTCTGTACCGATACCGGTTCTCCCCCGGGTTGACGTAGCTAAGTATCGAAAACTCGAGAGAGAACATACTCTGCGCTGCGGACAGCGTGAGAGAGTCAGTCACGGTGATCGACTCTTTCAGAGGAGACTCGCCTCCGATGGGCACCGGCTTGCCAAATAATCGGAAATCTGTGAGAACCACTGGAGCAATATATGGATTATCAACGACCTTCTCGGGGAAGAACGCGATCACTCCAGCGGTTGTGTCAAAGAACATTTCTCCCCGAGAACCCTTCCACCCGGCGTGCGGACCGTAAATGTTGCCTCTCACTATGCCGTCAGAGGCGGAGTAGTTGGCGAACGTCTTCGCGCGAGGATCGAATCGGGAAAGGCCATTCCGGGTGCTCAGCCATAGATTGCCACGTTCGTCTTCGTGGATACCCGTGATTACGTTGCCTGGTAGCCCGTCGCGTTCGTAGTACGCTGTGAATGTTTGCGTGACGGGATCGAAACGGTTCAGTCCGTTCTGCGTCCCTAACCAGATGATCCCGGAGGTGTCGATGCAGATCGCGTTGACGTGATCGTTGCTAAGGCTTCCGCCAGTCCCAGGGCGATTCCGGTAGATAGTGAAACGCCCAGTTGAGGGATCGAGACGCTGCAAGCCAGTGAACTCAGTGCCCAGCCATAGGGTCCCCTGTGAGTCTTCTGCGATGACCTGATATTGGTTCAGGCCATCTCCACTCGCTCTGTACACCCGGAAGCGTTCCGTTGCCGGGTCGAACGCATCAAGGCCGTCCATCGTTCCAACCCACACTACGCCCTTGTGGTCCACAAAAAGGCTTGGCACGTTATCATTCGACAGGCTCTGAGGATCACCCGGATGATGACGATACGCTTTATGCTGGCGCGTCCGCGGATTGATGCGATTGAGCCCCGCATATGTTCCGAACCAAAGAGAACCGGAGCGGTCTTCCGCGATCGATCTGACGGCGGAGTGAAAGAGTTTTCCGTAGTTCCCCGTGTCACCGTAATAGGAAAACCGCTCCGCCTTCCCCTCAATCCGATCCCGCACCGCTTGGGACCCAATCCAAAGAACCCCGTGGCTGTCCTCAAAGACGGAAGCCGAGAGCTCGACATCTTGGCTGACGGAACTGCCGATCTTAGGTTGGTAGGTTTGAAACGGCGACGCCCTTCTGTCAAACCGAGTAACTCCACCTCTTGTGCCGGCCCAGATGCTGCCCTCCCGGTCCTCAAGCAGCGCTAACACTATACCGGCTCCAAGGCTCTCTGGATCCCGGGGATTGCTCCGGTAGCGGACGAACCGTGTTCGATCCCGATCGAGTTTGAGAAGGCCGCTGCTGCCCGTGCCAAGCCATAAGGTTCCATCCGCGTCTTCATAGATCGAATCAACCCCAGTGTTCTGGCCCGAGCCGTCACTAAACGAATATTGAGTAACTTTATTTGCCGCTCGATCTACTAAAGCCAGACCGTTCTTCGAGGAGAATATGGCCCAGAGAACTCCCGCGTGGTCCTGGAAAAGAGAAATTCTCAGCGGTTCCACTCCGTTCATCAGGGAAATGTGTCGCGTCACTTTTCCCGTACTGCGGTCGAAGAGGTCTAATCCTTTCTCCGTTACTACCCAAAACGTCCCATCCCTCTCTTCGAGGGTCGACTTGATCAAATTGCTGCTCAGGCTGGACGGATCGTCAGGTTGGTGCCGGTAATGGACTGTTTGCCATGTGACGGGATCCATCCGGTATAGTCCCTGGTACGAGGAGACCCAGAGCATGCCCTTGCGGTCCTGGCGAACGTCAAGAACTAGACTGTTGATTCCCGCAGTGCCAGGACCTGAGAAATGGGTGAACTTGTCGGTCGCGGGATCGAACATGTCGAGAAACGCGTCGGAACCCACCCAGAGCCTCCCTGAGCGATCCTTGAATAGTGAATAGACTGTGGCGCCACTGATACTGTTCGGATCTTTTGGATCATGCCGGTAGGCCCGAAAACCGTAGCCGTCGTAACGCCTTAGGCCGTCCGAAGTGCCAAACCACATGAATCCCTGATCGTCTTGCACAATGCGGTTGACTTCGTCCTGTAGTTGACCCTGTAGTGGGTGCACCTGGGTGAAGCGGATGTCATTGCCATCCACGACTGGCAAACGCATGGGCCTGCTCGATGGATGCTGTTCGGCGCACACTCCCAACGAACAGGAAGCGGCGACCAGTCCGACGCGGCTTATCATGCACACGTACTTAAAAATTCCTGCTATAACGGACCAGCCACTACAGCAGGAAGCACGGTCGCAAGCTCCCATGACTCGACTCGAGCTAGGAATCTTACTCATAAGTCCATCTCTTGGGTGTTCCGCCACAACCCGCCGGCGAAATTTCCCGTGCACGAGGTCTTTGGATGAAACGCAGGCGACGTAGCGCAACCCAGGATCTGTGGCTTCGCCGCGATCGTCCCCGAACCAATAGTATTGGTTCTTCCAGCGAAAGATGCCCCAAACATGCGCCTGAATCGGTATACCCCGATCCTCGCGCCACACTTCACAGGGACGGATGAGGGAAGATTGCGCATAAACGGGCGCCACTATCAACAGCATTTCTACGCGACGGCTTTGCTTAGCTGGTCATCTCATCCTCTCGGAGTCATCACTGCAACTCTCTCATTGAATTCGTTCGTTTCGACTGGATCGTATGCTCAAGCAATCGACGTTCCCGATACTTAACACGCACCGGCAACTGCGGTTTTCCACGCTGTGCGCGGGGATGGCTCTTGCCGTGCTACTGGCTTCAGTCCTGAGCGGTCGCCTCCGCGGTAGGCGCGAACGAGCCACATCCTCGTTCCGCGGCGAAACAATTTGACCCATGTTGGGGGCCATAGTTCACCTCCGGCCCGCAATTGGGCACACAAGCGGCACACACAGTGACGCGGAGATCAGGTTCTATAGGGATTTGAGAGGGGTGTTATTGATAAGGGGAATTCAATTGCTGAACCACTGGAGATAACCCACCATACAACCAGTTCACGGAGGATTTCTCTATGTAATCCGTGTAGCGTTCGGCGCAAACCAGCGCAAGGTGCTCGGCGCCGCCTGGGACGTGCTTTCCGGTTGTTGGCAATTGGCTCGGTGGCGGGCATGATTCTCGGCGTGCTTTCCTCCATCGTCTATCCGCTTCGACGCCGAGTCTTTTTAAGTCACCGCTGCCGCCTACCATGCGGGAACACGGCTCCGGGTCTCGTTTGTTGAGGAACAAACCCTAACACCTGGCATCGGATGCCGCAAATGGTCTATACGAAACTTACGAGTCCGCTCGAAAGGGAACCATCACCCTCACCGTGGTCCTGTGTCCTGGTTCGCTATCGAACTCAAATGTCCCGTCCAACTGGAGCACGCGCTCTCGCATACTGATCAGCCCCAGCCCTCCCGATTTTCCCGACCTGGTCGGGGGTGGGTCCCATGTCGGTATCATCTTAGCCCGGCTTAGCCCGGCCTGGCCGGATTCACGTTGTGTCTGTTTCTCCGCCCTACGTTACTAATCCGGATTTCTCAACGGTTGACAACCGGGCGAGGCACTCATCCAGCTGGGCTGAAGGTCAAATCGCCGGTTCCGGTCAACCGGACCTTTCCGGCCGTTGGAAGCCGCACAGGACCTGCAGTCAGACCTTTTACCTGTGAATCTGAAGACCTCGGGCGCACTCGCGGACGTCAGCGCCAATCGCTTGTCATGTGCCATGATCTTGGCGCTCCTCGGCTGGTTGTCAGTCTCTCGTTTCAAAGGTTTACGAATGGTCTCTGCGTTGCACTTCAAGGGGATGCCTTCGCCACTTCAGTGAGCAAGAGCCATTCGTCGCGCAGCGAAACAAGAGCCATTCCGTATCCAGAGCCGGGAAACAAGGAGCGTAAGAGATGACACCAGTCGCAGAAGCAGAAGTATCCACTAGCCTATCGCTGAGTGCATATGGAACTGCAAGGTCCACGATTCAAGGGTCGCCGCTGAACTCGGAAGAACTCAGAAAGATCAACGCCTACTGGCGAGCATGCAAATACCTGGCGCTGGGGATGATCTATTTACAGGACAATCCGCTGCTGAAAGAGCCCCTGAAGCCGGAGCACATCAAGAACCGTCTGCTAGGGCATTGGGGATCAAGCCCAGGCCTTGCATTCATGTACATCCATCTGAGCCGGCTGATCAAGAAACTTGATCAGGAGATGATTTTCATGGCTGGACCGGGGCACGGCGCGCCCGGTGTTCTGGGGCCCTGCTATCTGGAGGGGACATATTCCGAGATCTATACCGACAAAAGTGAAGACTTGCAGGGTCTTCACGAATTCTTCAAACAGTTCTCGTTTCCCGGCGGCATTGGCAGTCATTGCACACCGGAGACTCCGGGCTCAATCCACGAAGGGGGGGAATTGGGCTATGTGCTCTCGCACGCCTGCGGCGCGGCGTTCGACAACCCTGATTTGATCGTCGCCGCAGCGGTCGGGGATGGCGAGTCTGAAACGGGTCCGCTAGCAACTTCATGGCACATCAGCAAGTTCCTGAATCCCATCCGAGATGGCGCGGTTCTGCCAATCCTTCACCTGAACGGCTACAAGATCAATAATCCCACTCTTCTGGCGCGCATTACGCACCAGGAACTGGAAGATCTCATGCGAGGCTATGGCTGGACACCGCATTTCGTGGAAGGCTCAGACCCCGACAGCATGCATCAGGCGATGGCAGCCACGGTGGAGCATTGCGTACAGGAGATCCGAGCTCATCAACAGGAATGCCGAAGCACCGGCGTGGCATCCCGGCCCCGCTGGCCGATGATCGTGCTGCGCTCTCCGAAAGGATGGGGCGCACCGAAAGAAGTGGAGGGTCACAGACTCGAAGGTTTCTGGCGTGCCCATCAGGTGCCTTTGACCGATGTGAAAAAGGATCCCGAGCAATTGCGCATCCTCGAGGCATGGATGCGCGACCAGAAGCCGGATGAGCTGTTCGACAAGGATGGGAAGCTCATTCCGGAGCTTAAGGAGCTTGCCCCCACCGGCACCCGTCGCATGAGCGCCAACCCTCATGCTAATGGCGGAATTCTCAAGAGAAACCTGCGCATGCCAGACTTCTGCGACTACGCCCTGAAAGTCGACCTGCCGGGAACGATAGAAACCGAGAACGTTCCTCCGTTGGGGAAACTGCTGCGGGACGTAATGAAGCTGAACATGAACGATTTTCGGGTCTTCGGTCCGGACGAGACGACTTCGAATAAGCTGCAGGCGGTATATGAGGTCAGCAAGAAATTCTGGATCGCCGAAAACTTCCCTGAAGATCAGGATGGCGGCGAACTGGCGCACGATGGACGAGTCATCGAGATGCTAAGCGAGCACACGATGGAGGGTATGCTCGAAGGCTACCTGCTTACCGGTCGCCATGGGTTCTTCTCTTCCTACGAAGCATTCATTCACGTTATCGACTCCATGTTCAATCAGCACGCGAAATGGCTGTCGATCTGCAACCATTTGTCATGGCGGCGACCGATTGCGTCTGTCAATCTGCTGATCACTTCAACGGTCTGGCGGCAGGACCATAACGGCTTCACGCATCAGGATCCCGGTTTCCTCGACGTTGTTCTCAACAAGAGTGCGGCCGTCACTCGCATTTACCTTCCGCCCGACGTCAATTGTCTCCTGTCCGTGGCCAACCACTGCCTGAGGAGCGAAAACTATATCAATGTGATTGTTTCTGACAAGCAGCTCCATCTCCAATACCTGAATATGGATGCCGCGATTGAACACTGCACCAAGGGCATCGGGATCTGGGATTGGGCGAGTAATGACCAGGGTGGCGAACCTGATGTGGTTTTCGCCTGCGCTGGCGATATCCCAACGCAGGAGGCCCTCGCTGCGACGGTGCTGCTGCGTGAGGAGTTCCCCGACCTGAAGATTCGGTTCATCAACGTAGTCGATCTCTTCAAGCTGCAACCAAGCACGGAACACCCACACGGCCTGACGGATTCTGATTTTGATTCGCTGTTCACGGTAGACAAGCCGATCATCTTCAATTTTCACGGATATCCATACCTGATTCACCGCCTTACTTACGCCCGCAAGAACAAATCGATCCATGTTCGCGGCTACAAAGAGAAAGGCAATATCAACACGCCGATGGAGCTGGCAATGAACAACGAGATCGATCGCTTCAGCCTCGCCATCGACGCTATCGATCGCGTTCCCAGGCTGCAGAAGATCGGCGGGCACGCGAAAGAGAAATTCCGGAATTCCCAGATCGCATGCCGGGCTCACGCGTATAAGCACGGCATCGACAGCCCGGAGATTACCGGGTGGAGGTTTCCGCACCCTTCAGCCTGAACCGCTTGGGTGCGAGGGGTGGCCGCCTCGTGATGAGCGGCCACCTCACCGTGTACTCTCCTCCAATCGAAGCGCCAGCAAGGGCGCGAAAGGATTCTGAAAATGAGCGCAGCCACCGAAACGCCAACCGCCCCGCCGCTGGAATCACGAGCACAACCATCCATCGAACTGACCAGTGTCAACACCATCCGTACGCTCTCCATGGATGGCGTGCAGGCGGCGAATTCAGGGCACCCTGGCACTCCGATGGCGCTGGCGCCGGTAGGCTACACACTCTGGCAGCAGTTCCTTCGTTTTGATCCGCAAGACCCGGTGTGGCCGAATCGCGATCGCTTTGTGCTCTCGATCGGACATGCGTCCATGCTGCTCTATTCTCTGCTTCACCTGACTGAAGTCCGGGCCGTCAGTAAGGACTACGAAACTCTCGGTGAAGTGGCGGTGTCCCTGGACGCCATCAAGGCGTTTCGACAATTGGACAGCCGCTGTCCGGGGCATCCCGAGTACCGTTGGACCTCTGGCGTGGAAACCACCACAGGGCCCCTCGGCCAGGGCGTGTCCACCAGCGTCGGCATGGCTATCGGCCGGCAGTGGCTGGCATCGCGTTACAACCGCCCCGGTTTCGAGGATCTCTTCGATTTCAATGTCTACGCGCTTTGCGGAGATGGGTGCATGATGGAGGGCATCTCGAGCGAGGCCGCCTCGCTTGCCGGACACCTGCAACTTTCGAATCTGTGCTGGATTTACGACAACAATCACATCACGATCGAAGGCCACACTGCCCTGACCTTTACCGAAGACGTGGCCACGCGTTTCATTGGGTACGGCTGGAATGTCACGCGGGTAGGCGACGCAAACGATATCGAGATGCTGGCTCGCGCGTTCCGGACCTTTCACAATACCAAGGATCGTCCGACGCTGATCATCGTGGACAGCCATATCGGATACGGGGCGCCGCACAAACAAGATACCAGCGGTGCGCATGGCGAACCCCTGGGCGAGGATGAGGTCCGGCTCGCGAAGCGGAACTACGGCTGGCCGGAAGACAAAAAGTTCTACGTGCCCGATAGCGTGTACGAGCACTTCCGTCAGGGCATTGGAAAGCGCGGCAAAGAGCTGCGCGATGCCTGGTTCGCGCGAATAGAAGAATATCGCAAGCAGTATCCCGACCTCGCCAAAGAGCTTTATCGGATGCAACACCGCCAGCTCCCGGAGGGCTGGGACCATGATCTTCCGGAATTTCCCACGGACGCGAAAGGTCTGGCTACGCGCGAGTCCTCGGCTAAGGTACTGAATGCGGCTGCAAAAAACATTCCCTGGTTGATCGGAGGATCCGCGGACCTTGGACCCTCTACCAAGACGCGTATTACGCAGGAAGGCGCGGGCGATTTCTCGGCCGAAAACTATGGCGGACGCAATTTTCACTTCGGAATCCGCGAACACGCTATGGGAGCCATCCTGAACGGACTGAGTCTGGTAAAGGTCCGGCCCTTCGGCTCGGGCTTTTTCATATTCGTCGATTACATGCGGGGCTCCATGCGGCTGAGCGCCTTGATGGAAATCCCCGTGATTTACGTGTTCACGCACGACTCGATTGGAGTCGGCGAGGACGGCCCGACCCACCAGCCCATTGAACAGCTTGCGCACATGCGTTCGATGCCTGGACTGATCATGATCCGGCCCGCTGATGCGAATGAAGTCGTTGAAGCCTGGAAGGTGATCCTGCAACTGCATCATGCGCCGGCGGTGCTTGTACTCACGCGCCAGGCGGTACCGACGATCGATCGCAGAAAGTACGCCCCGGCCGCAGGCCTGGCTCGCGGAGCCTATATTCTCGCGGATGCTGACGGGGGCTCTCCCGAGGTCATTCTCATCGGTACAGGAAGCGAGGTTGCACTCTGCCTGGAGGCTTATGAGCAGCTCACTAAGGAAGGCGTGCGGGCGCGAGTGGTCAGTATGCCGTCATGGGAGCTATTTGATGATCAGGACAAGGAATATCGCGACTCTGTTCTGCCTCCACAAGTGCGGGCACGAGTATCAGTGGAAATGGCATCAGATTTTGGCTGGACCAAATATACCGGGACCGAGGGTAGCAGAGTTTGTATCGAGACCTTTGGAGCATCAGCGCCGCTCAAGCAACTGATGAAGAAGTTCGGCTTCAACATGGGCCACCTGGTAGCGGCGGCGAAGGACCAGATTGCGCTGCACAAACCCAGTGAAGAAAGAAGCACATCATGAGAGTGGGCGTGGGCGCGGATCACGGCGGCTTCGAAATGAAGGAGCAGCTGGCAAAGCTGTTGGCGACGGAAGGTCACGAAGTGGTCGACTTTGGCGACAAGATATATGACGAGGACGATGATTATCCCGATTTCGCGATTCCCCTCGCTCACGCGGTGGCGAGCGGGGAAGTGGAGCGTGGCATTTTCGTGTGCGGCAGCGGCGTGGGAGCTTCGATAGCTGCGAATAAGGTCAGAGGCGCTCGCGCCGCACTTTGTCACGATGACTTCTCGGCCCGCCAGGGAGTGGAAGACGACGCCCTGAATATTCTCTGCTTCGGCGGTCGTACCATGGGCATCGCCGTCGCATGGGACTGCGCGAGGAACTTTCTTGATGCAAAGTTCAGCGGCGCAGAACGGCATCGCCGCCGATTGGCCAAGGTTACTCAACTCGAGAGTGGAACGATTGCCCATGCAAACGATGCCGGTGACCGTGCGACGCTCGAGGTGCAGGATTCCGGAGGAACAATTCATAAAGGGGCACATTAGATGGAGATCAGTCGATGAGCACAGCGCGGGCGGTACTTTGGGATATGGACGGAACGTTGATCGATTCAGAGGAGTTCCATTGGATCTCGTGGCGGGACACGATGGCGAATGAAGGCATCCCCATCACGCGCGAGCAGTTTCTCTCCTCTTTCGGGCAGCGCAATGATTCCATCATTCCTCGGTGGCTCGGTGCTGCATCGACTCCTGAACGCATCGAAAGAATCTCGACTGCGAAAGAGGAACTGTATCGCGATCTCATCCGCACGCATGGCATGGAGCCACTGCCCGGAGTTGCAGTCTGGGTGCATCGGCTTCACGATGAGGGATGGCTCCAGGCGATCGCTTCCGCTGCACCGCGTCCCAACATTGATGTAGTTTTGGAAGCGCTGGCGGCTGCCCGTTATTTTCAGGCTATCGTCTCCGCTGAAGATGTGCACAAAGGAAAACCGGATCCGGAAGTGTACCTGATGGCTGCGTCGCGGGTCGGCACATCACCCGACAGGTCCATTGTCGTCGAAGACGCCGTCGCCGGGGTCGAAGCGGCACGCGGCGCCGGGATTCGAAGTATCGGAGTAAGCCGCAACGGTAAGCATCTGCCCGCCGACTTAGTCGTGCAGTCTCTTGAACTTCTGCAGCCGGACGCGTTCGATGCGCTTCTCGATGGCAGCCCCCTCAACAGAAACTGAAGGAGAATGAGAAATGAAGAAACAGGAAGCAGCTTGGCTCGTGGTACTGGCGTTGCTGGTATTTGTTCCGGCCGCGCGGACCCAGGATAACCAGCAACAGACGCAAAGCGGGCAGAACGTCGCCACTTTGCCAGGTGCAGATGCGCAGAAGAATCTGCAGGAATACATCGCGCTCTTGCGCTCCGACGTGCGACAGCAGAAAGCCGAAGTCATGGGCTCGGTTATGCAGTTAAGCGCAGCTGACGCCGCAAAGTTCTGGCCGATTTACGGCGCGTACGACGCAGAATTGAACCAACTGACTGACCAGAGAGTGGCGAATATTCAAGAGTATGCGCGCACATACTCGCAGATGACAGACGAAAAGGCAGACGAGCTGATTCAGAAAGCACTGGCGCATCGCAGACAGCGGTCCGAGCTTCTTGCAAAATACTATGATCGCGTCAAACAGCAACTGGGAGCAACTACAGCAGCGCGCTTCGTTCAGGTGGAAGATCAACTGCTCTTGATCATCGATCTCCAAATCGACTCTTCATTGCCCCTTGTCGGGAAAGATTCGTGAGTGTTCCGAAATCAGGAGACAGAAAATGAGAAACGGAATTATTTGCACCGCGGCGGTCCTCGCAGGGCTGGTAACTGCATCCCTTGGATCGGGCGCCAGTTCTTCGATCGCTTCGTTGCGAGGGATTCAAATCAGCCCATCGGTCTTTGCTGCGCAGAATACAAACACGATCACGGTTCCGGCTGGGACGCGGATCCTGATACGCATGATCGATTCCGTGGATTCCAGCAAACAGACGGCGGGATACCGGTTTACCGCGAGCCTTGAGACAAACCTGCAAGTCGGAGACGTGATCGTTGCACCGGGAGGCACCACCGTCTACGGCCAGCTCACATCGGCTTCGTCGGCCGGCAGAATGGCAGGCAGTTCCCACCTGACGCTGGAACTGACCGACATCCTGATCAACGGCACAGCCTACCCCCTTCTAAGCAGCACGTATGAGGTCAAGGGGCATGGAGAAGGCTCAAAGACAGCGAGAGATGTTGTTGGTGGCGCGGGACTGGGTGCGCTCATCGGCGGATTAGCAGGAGGAGGAAAGGGAGCGGGAATTGGTGTTCTCGCCGGCGCCGCGGGTGGAACAGCCATCGCAGCTTCGAAAAAGGGTGAGCAGATCTCGATACCCAGCGAATCGCTACTCGAGTTCCGGCTCGAAGAACCGGCAACCCTGCCAAATGACAACTAGGAAAGCTCTTGATCCAACCTTTGCGCAGTTCCGTCTGACGCATCCAGGCGTCACGTGCTGCTGCTCTTCCTGGGATGATCTCGGGGGCAACCTTATAAGTCTGCGCCGATGTCGGGTGTTTCCTGGCTTCGACCGCAGGAGGCGAGGCCGCAACGGTTGAGTAATTCATGTCAGCAACCTAAGATCCCGCGGACTATTCTCCCTCATGCAATGCTTTATCCCAGTCCTCAGATTCGCCCACTTCCGTCTCAACTTCCTCGGCCGAGAGATGCGTTCTGTCAATAGCTTCTCCCAGGCGTTCAACAATCGTTCCTTTCCTTCGGGAGACGCTCCGGCTTGCGCCTGGATTGTTCAATTCAGCTTCCAGCGAAATGGCGTCCAAGCGCAGGACGCGATGCGTGCTCTTCAGTCGGTCGTCTCTTCTCACAATGGCGGTATGCAATCGGTTCATGGACGCGGCCACTCCCGCGCTCTCGCCAAAAATAGATGACCCGGCAACAAAGACGTCGGCGCCCGCCGCGCCAGCCAATGGCGCCGTTGTCTGGTCAACGCCGCCGTCCACCTCGATTTCACAGCGAGGGTTTACGTGCTTGATCATCTGACGGACTCGCCCAATTTTGGGCAGCGTGCTGTGCAGGAAATGCTGGTGTCCGAAACCAGGATTGACGGTCATAACTACAACCAGATCCAACTCCGGCAGGATCTCTTCGAGCACTGAGGCGGGAGTTGCGGGATTGATGACTACTCCCGCGCGCTTTCCCAGTTCCTTGATCCTCCAGACGGTGCGATGCACGTTATTGTTACCCTCCCAGTGGACTAGAAACGAATCCGAGCCAGCCTCGGCGAATTCCTCAAGGAACAGGTCCGGTTCCGAGATCATCAGGTGTATTTCAAGCGGGAGGCGAGTGATGGGCCGGAGTGATTTTACGATCGGCACTCCCATCGAGATGTTGGGAACGAAATGCCCATCCATCACGTCGACGTGAATCCTGTTGGCTCCGGCCTTTTCGGCCTCCGTCACTTGTTCTCCCAGGCGGGCGAAGTCAGCCGCCAGAATCGAAGGGGCTAACTTCACTGTGGTTCCGTTCATGAACACGTCTCCTTTACTTCTCAGGCGGCAACAACTTTCTGCTGGGTCTCAAAGATCTCGACGAACTCTTGATAGCGACGAGCGATCTCCGCAACGGCAGCATCCCGTGTTATCTTCTTTCCGCGCCAGTCGACCAGCGGATCCCAGAAGCTGGTCCGCCCGACAGCGAAGCCAATAAAGCCTGGGGCCGTCGCCGCGGTCGTGAGCCATTCCCGGACTTTCGCGTCGTCCTCACCGCGGCCGAGGATGATGCAACCGACTTCGCTGCGGCCTCCCCGGCGGGCGGAAGCGACAATCCTATCGCAATCCTCACGACGGTCAAGTCCTTCGATTTTCCATACGTCAGGCTCGATCCCACCATCCTGGAGTTCCTCAATCGTCTGCGCCATCAACCGGGGCCGGAGTTCCAGATCGTAGGTCTTCTTGTCTCCCCTGAATTGATCGAGTTGGACCTGCTCAGCCGGAACAAGCAGTTCGAACATGAACCGGCTGCGACTTTTGCCGCTGTGCAGATAGTCCGACAAGCGCTTCAGACGTGCCGACTGCCGCCGGTTCAGGTCCTGATCACCTTCCGGGTTATAGCGAACGAGAACCTTGCAGAATGTCGGGTGGAAAGCTTCAATGTGGCTGGCGAAATCTTCACCGTATTCGAAGTCGAATTCATCCTGGCCACTCTTCTCCGCCGGGCAGGAAGTGGCGTAGCCCTCCGCACTGGCATCGCGCAGAATCGCGGCGCCGAACTGCTCGTCTACTAGAATGCCGGTCTTGTCCTTGGGGACGCCGGCGGCGATTGCGGCCCGGAAAGCATCGTAGATGACGCGCTTTGCGGTCGCGATTTCGGCTGTCTGCTCCGCGCTCAATTCACCGTCCCATCCGAACATCTTCTTTTGAAACGAGCCACGGTGATCGAACGGCAGAATGTAGAGTGGTTTATCAAAGCCAAGCGTGGTCATGCGGTCTCCTTGGGTTTTCGGTAATGACTGATGGTAATGACTGATCAGGTTGTTGGTATCCCCGCGAGTTCTGTTTCACTTGGGCGCAGTATCTGGCCCGAAGCCGTCCAGCCCGCAGGCTGCTGCTCCGGTTAACCCTGCCGGAGTGACGATAACGTGGAGGGGTATTCGCTCCATTAGCTCGGCGAATCGCCCCTTGCGCTTAAAACGCTGCATAAACGCCGGCTGCTTTATCACGGGCAGAGTGTGCGTAGCCACACCGCCCGCCAGATAAACGCCACCAGTCGCCAGGAACTTGACCGCGAGATTGCCGGCTTCGCTACCCAGGATTGAAACAAAGCAGTCGATGGTTGCTGCGCATAACTTGCTTGGATTTAGAGCTTCGAGGGCCTGACTGATGATCACGACGGAAGGATCCACAGCGGCGTCAATCAACTTGGCAACGTCCGGCTTTTCGGGCAGATGTTCGACATCGCGAAGATACCGGTAGATGTGTGGAATCCCGATGCCCGAACAGACGTGCTCGAAGCTTACGTGATCGAATAGCTTGAGCATGTACTCCAGCAAGTGAATCTGCCTCTCGTCGGTAGGGGCAAAGTCTGAATGACCGCCCTCGGAACTGTGAGCCACGTAACGGGATCCATCCCAGGTAAGGAAGGACTCGCCCAGGCCGGTACCCGGCGCGATAACGGCAATGGCGCCCGCGGCAACAGGTTCGCCGCGATTGACTGTGTACACGTCACTGGGCCTCAGGATTGGAACCGCGCGGGCAATTGCCTCCAGATCGTTGATGAGGCGAACCGAGTTAGCGTTGAGGTTCAACTCCTTTGCGAGTGAGGCCTCATCGATGACCCAAGGCAGATTGGTGGTCTTCACACGGCCGCCGATCACCGGCCCGGCGACGGCAAAGCACGCGCGATCGACAGGCTTCTGCGCCTTTGCCAGGAACTCCTTCGCAATCGCTTGCAAGCTGGGATAGTCGGCACTATGCACCCTCTCTTCTGCCAACGGCGCATGCGCTCCAGCCTCGCTGGAAAAAATCGCCAGATCAGTTTTCGTACCGCCGATGTCACCTGCAATCAGCATTTCAAGACCTCCGGGTTCGCCCTTCTAGGCGTTTGCATACCGCTCGCTATTGGGCTTCGAGCCTTTCAGCGCGTAGAACAGGATGTACAGATAGCAGAGCACCGGCAGGACAAAAGCGTGATGCAGCCCGACGTGGTCTGCGATGACTCCCTGGATTACTGGAATGATCGCGCCGCCCACGATGGCCATGTTCAGCAGACCCGATCCGGTTCCCGAGAGAGGACCGAGCTCCGCTTCTCCCAGACTGAAGATGGTCGGAAACATGATCGAGTTGAAGAATCCAACGGCGAGAATGGTCCACATGGCAGCGTGACCGTTCAAGGCCATGGAGGTAGTAACCAGCGCTCCGGCGACAATCGCGCACAGGGCAAGCAGATATCCTGGCTTGATGCGCTGCAGAAGTGGCGCGCCGATAAAGCGGCCGATCATGGCACCGCCCCAGTAGAAGGAAACATAACCAGCCGCCGTCCTGGCGGAGAAGCCGGCGATTTGCTGCAAGCCAAAATAGTTCACCAGAAAGCTTCCGATGGAAACCTCCGCGCCCACATAAGAAAAAATTCCGAGAGCGCCGAGGAGGAGATTGCGGTGCTTCCAAATCGAATCGTTTGCCTTCTGGCCGGGAAGGGTGGTCGCGGTCTCGATCTTTGGCAGCTTGGAAAGGCCGATCAGCAGCGCCAGCAACAGCAACGCTACGCCGATTACGGTATATGGCAGCTTGACCGAGGAGGCTTGCTGCACGCGATAAAGATGAAGGGCTTGTGGTGTGAGCAGGTGTAGCTGTGCCGCCGCCAATGGTGCGGCGCTCAGAATCAGAAAGCCTCCGACTTTTGGAGCGATGGTAGTGCCCAGCGAGTTGAAGGCCTGGGTCAGATCCAGACGGCTGGAGGCCGTCTCAGGTTTGCCGAGCAAATCCACATAGGGGTTGGCCGAAACCTGCAGACCGGTAATGCCCGCGGCCAGAACAAGGAGCGCGGTCAGGAACAGGGGATAGGAAACAACGGTTGCCGCAGGTATGAAGAGGAATGCTCCAACAGCCATCGTCAGCAGGCCGACCACCATGGTCGTCTTGTAGCCGATGGTGTTCACCACCTTCGACCATGGTACGGAGAATAAGAAGTAGGCCGAAAAGAACGCAAACTGGATCAGCATCACCCGGGCATAACTGAGGTCGAAGATCGACTTCAGGTGAGGAATGAGGATGTCGTTCAGGCAAGTGAGAAATCCCCACATGAAGAACAAGGTGGTGACGATCGCCAAAGGGCGAGAGTAATTTTGAGTGGCCGCCGCAGATTGAATAAACTGCGCTGGGCCAAGACGAGCACTGACTCCTCGGGTTGCCATTGTTTACCTCAAACTTCCTTTGCCGGGACACGGTTTCCCGGAAGCTAACTACCACCAGTGTTCGGTCTGTACTCCGTAGGTCAGACCATCCGTTCTTTTCTGGAAGGGCACACCTCCCACGTAACCCTTAAGTCCGTCCGACCAGTTCCCGTAGGTCACGAAGGCGCGCAGTACCGGTCGGCTGAAATACTTGCGGCCCACGCCGATTTGCGGAGCTATCGTGACCTTGCGCAGCCATCCGTCGAACTGAGGGTTATTGCCGTGCACCTGATCAAACCCACCCTCGATCGCCAGCGAAAGGTGGTTGGTGAAAAATATTTCAGGGCGGGCGCCGAAGGATACCCAGTGATTCCAGCCGTCTTCCGGGTTGCCGTCCTTGTACCTCTGGTAGACGAAGATCGGCAGGATCGCGAACCTGTCGTTCGGTTGATAGAGAACCTGTTCCGTGATGAGAAGATTCGCCGATTTGTTAATGTACGCAGTTGGATTCGCGATCACTACGCCGGCTCCATTACTGCTGTAGTTGGCGGCCGCCCCGGTTCCGTACTGGATGGAACCCGAGTGATAGCCACCATGCCACTCCAGGAGTTCATGTTTGAAGCCGAAGGCGTATCCGTCTGACGTGGGTACTACAGTGCCCGGTGCTGTTGTGCTGGTTGCGGTCGTCGCGCCACCCTTTGACCATGCGTAATCGAACCACGCCGACCAGAGGCCTGAAGGTATTTCCCGGATCCGAGGTCCCTTAACGCCGTAGAGACGCGCATCGATGGTGCTCTTTGCGAGGTTGCCGTTCTGGGTAACAATGTCGGGCCGCGCCGCGGATACGAACGCCACAGCCAGCTTGCCGATTCCAACATTGAGGTCCTCAACACCCCCTCCGTAGCCGCTCGCATCGAGCGGATAGAAATCGTCGATGTCAACGTGCTGGCGGCGGTAGTAGCGTTCGCCGGCCCAGAACCTGGCGTCCGGCTGGCTCTCCAACACGTTACCAAGTGTGACGAAGGCTTCACGCAGACGGAACTGATCGTTACCGAGGCCATTGGGAAAGTTCGCGTAGTTTTGAGAGTTCGAGGTGTTCGCCTCGACCATGATCTCCGTCTTCGCCCAGGTCTCATTATTGGAACTCTGATCGGGATTGATCCAGTTGTTGACAAAGATGAACTCCCCATAGGTTTCCGCCTCATTGCCGAGGCGGTATTTGGCCTCCGTGCCGGGCGCCTGAAAGGCAACCTGCTGCCCACCCGCGCTGTTGAGTCCGTAACCGGAGCGAAAATATCCGTGGAATTCAAAAGCGCCAACTTGCTGCTGCAGCTTTGCGATCTTCGTGTCGGACTCTCTGAGAAAGTCATAGGTGGGCGCCTGTGGTATAGCGCCCTGGAACTGCGCCCCGACCTGGTTCGGGTTGCCCTGGAGAACCTTCCCCGCTGCCTGCTGAGCGGCCAGCTCTGCTGCGGAAACCGTCCCTGCTCTGTTCTGCGCGGCGGCTTGCTTTTCTTTTTCGATTTGCTGCTCCAGCGCCGCAATGCGCAACTCAAGCGCTTGAGTGTTCGCCTCGGACTCCTGCTTGAGTTCCTCCAATTCCTGGTGCAATTGCTCTGACGGTTGAGGCTGTGATTGTTGAGCCTGTGACTGTTGAGCTGAGGCAGCCGTGATTCCCAGTGACATCGTTGCAATGCCACTGAGGAACCATCGAACCGAGCGACGCCAACTGGTGCTTGATCGCTTGCCTGCTCTCGAAATCATGATCATCCCCCACCGGCTCTTTGTCTGCCGGTGGATCCTTCGCACTTCTTATAAGCACTCACATGGCCGCGCCAACATCTGCGAAGATGGAGATCGAAGCGGCCTCGAAGATGAGTAAAATCAGGCGCTCAGGATGGATTCATGACTGCGGCAGCTATCGAGTGGGAAGCGGGGCAGTGACAATAGTTTGTCAAATGATGGGCTTTGCGCAAGGCCGGGTTTAGTGGGCTCGCAGAGCCGGGCGGAGCGATCCTAGGCGGCTGGTTTGGGCTGGCTGCGGGGGGTGTACGTGATCCGAGGAGAGGAGAGTGGCGCGAGTTCACGAGAGCAGTCGCGTCGCTTGTAGAGAATAATGACGGGCAGGGATGCCTGGTCAGATTTTGCGGTGGCGCCGCCTTACGGAGAGCTGCGCCAGCGAACGAGCGAGGGCGGAGTGAACGGAAGCGACCTCCTGGGCGGAGATCTTTTCGTGCAGACGAGCCTCAGCCTGTTGCTCGGCCTCTTCGGCCTTTGCTTCGTCGATAGAGTCGGCAGGAACGGCCATATCGGTCACGATGCTCACACCGTTGCCAGTGACCTCGACGAGGCCCTCCCCGACCGCCAGAAGATTCTCGCGGCCATTTTTGCGTATGATCATTTCGCCGGGCACCGGCTGTGTCATTAGCCGGATGTGGTGGGGAAGGATGCCTAGCTGGCCTTCAACACATGGCAGCGTCACCATGTCCACGTCGTTCGAGTAGACCACAGCATCGGGCGTTGCGATTTCGAGCTTTATCGTGTTCGCCATGGCAATGTCAGCCCTTGATCTCCTCGATGGCGCCCTTCATGTAGAAGTTTCCTTCCGGAACGTCGTCGTGTTTGCCGTCGAGAATCTCCCTGAAGGCGCGGACCGTTTCAGCCACTGGAACCTGTCTGCCCTCCCGGCCGGTGAAAACCTGGGCCACGCTGAAGGGCTGGCTGAGGAAGCGCTGAACCTTGCGGGCGCGGGCAACGGTGAGCTTGTCGTCCGGCGAAAGCTCATCCATGCCGAGAATCGCGATGATGTCCTGGAGGTCCTTGTAGCGCTGGAGAACCTTCTGAACGCTGCGCGCGACATCGTAGTGCTCCTGTCCGACGATTTCGGGCGTTAAGGCGTGAGAAGTCGAGGCAAGGGGATCGACTGCCGGATAGATGCCTAACTCGGCAATCGAACGTTCGAGCACGATGGTCGCGTCCAGGTGCGCAAAGGTTGTGGCCGGCGCCGGGTCGGTCAGGTCGTCGGCCGGAACATATACTGCTTGAAACGATGTGATCGAACCTCGCTTCGTGGAAGTGATCCGCTCCTGAAGAGACCCCATCTCAGCCGCGAGCGTTGGCTGGTAGCCGACGGCGCTGGCGGTGCGGCCCAGCAACGCCGATACCTCTGAACCCGCCTGAGAGAATCGAAAGATGTTGTCGATGAAGAGCAACACATCCTGACTTTTTTCATCGCGGAAGTATTCGGTGATCGCCAAGCCAGACAAAGCAACGCGAAGACGCGCGCCCGGGGGCTCATTCATCTGTCCATAAACCAGTGCGATTTTGGACTCTTCCAGCTTGTCGGGTTTGATGACGCCCGCTTCGCACATCTGGTTGTAGAGATCGTTGCCCTCGCGCGTTCGTTCGCCCACTCCTGCAAATACAGAAACGCCGCCGTGAAGCTTGGCGACATTGTTGATCAGTTCCATGATCACCACCGTCTTGCCTACTCCCGCGCCGCCGAAGGCTCCTACCTTGCCGCCCTTCAGGAATGGGCAAATCAGATCGATCACCTTGATTCCGGTGGCCAGCACCTGCGGAGATGTCGACTGGTCCTCAAGCGAGGGTGCCGGGCGATGAATAGGATAGTACTTCTCCGCCTTGACCGGACCCCGTTCATCCACGGGGTTGCCGGTGACATCGAAGATGCGGCCCATCACGCCTTCGCCTACCGGCACGGAAATCGGTCCGCCGTTGTCGGTGGCTTCATAGCCTCGCTTAATCCCCTCGGTGCCCGACATTGAGATGGCTCGAACGCATCTGTCTCCGAGGTGCTGCTGTACTTCGAGGGTCAATTTAACGGGGTGGTCCTTAACCTTGAACTCGCAGGTTAGGGCGTTGTAAATCCCGGGCAGCGTATCGGGAAATTCCACATCCACCACCGGGCCCACCACTTTGACGATTTTGCCTGTATTCATTTGCACACCTGGTGTAAATCCGTTAGCGGAAGGTTTCACTCAATCGGACTGCCCACCGGCAATCTCGAGCAATTCCGTCGTGATATGGCCTTGCCGCAGCTTGTTGTATTCGAGGATCAGCGTCCGGATAAGACTGTCGGCGTTATCCGTCGCGTTCTTCATCGAAACCATGCGGGCGCTCTGCTCGCTGGCCTTGGCGTTCAGCAGCACCTGATAGATATATATGTCGAGATAGTGAGAGAGGAGGTAGCCCAGCACAGCCTCGGGACTGGGCTCGAAGACGGCCTCGACGCGGCCGCCTTGCTCTTTCTCCGGTGGCAGGCCCTGAATTTCCAGCCCCTTCACCTCGCCCACCGGAAGATAGTCGAGGCAGAGCGGCTGCTGCGTGAGCGTGTTAACGAAGCGCGTGGCCATGACCTGAACCTGATCGACCTCCCGCTTCAGGAAGAGATCGCGTGCGCAGGCAGCAATTGCCTGCGCCTCGGGATATCGCGGGTTGTCCGCGTATGCGAACTCGGCAAACGACTGCAGACGTGTGCGAGTCACGAACTGCGAGGCTCTCCTGCCTGCTGTAATGAAGACAGTCGTCCTGGGGTCGAGCTCCGCGGCGAGCCGGAACAGATTGCTGTTGAGTGCTCCGCAGAGGCCCTTATCGGCGGCGATCAGGATGACGGCACGCTTCTTAACCTCCCGTTTTTCGAGCAGCGGATGGGTGAAATCCCCCATATGCGTCGTCGCTTCGCGCTGAATGCGATATAAGAGCTGTACAAACGGACGGCCTGCAAGAGCCCGCTGCTGGGCTTTGCGCAGTTTCGATGCCGCGACCATTTGCATCGCCCTGGTAATCTGCGAGGTGTTGTCGACCGAATGGATGCGGCGACGCAATTCTCGTGGACTATGCATAATTCATGCTCCACGCCTTGGCTCTCGGTGGACCGGCATCTTTGCTCATTTCCAGGTCTCTTTGAACTGATCCGCCGCCGCCTTCAACTCCGACGTCAGGGCGTCGCTCAGTTTCTTCTCGCTGGCGATCTTCTGCAGCAATTCGGATTTGCGTGTGCTGAGAAAGTCGACGAGTTTTTTCTGGAACTCCTTGACGCGCTCCAGTGGCACAGCGTCCGTATAACCGTTCTGGACCGCCCAAATGGCTGCCACCTGGACTTCGACGGGAATCGGGCTGTATTGAGGCTGATTGAAAATCTCAACGATGCGTTTGCCACGGTCGATCTGAGCCTGCGTCTTGGCGTCGAGTTCGGAGCCGAATTGCGCGAAGGCCGCCAGTTCCCGAAATTGAGCGAGGTCGCCTTTTAGCTGTCCGGCAACTTGCTTCATTGCCTTCAGCTGCGCGTCGGATCCGACTCTGGAAACCGAGAGACCAACGTTAATGGCGGGCCGGACACCCTGGTAGAAAAGATCGGTCTCGAGGTAAATCTGTCCGTCGGTAATGGAAATGACGTTGGTGGGAATGTAGGCGGAGACGTCACCTGCCTGGGTTTCGATGACGGGCAGCGCGGTGAGCGAACCGTTGCCGTATTTTTCGCCGACACGGGCCGCACGCTCCAGCAAACGGCTGTGAAGGTAAAACACGTCTCCCGGATACGCTTCGCGACCAGACGGCCGCTTCAGGATAAGTGAGACCTGACGGTAGGCCACGGCGTGCTTGGACAAGTCATCAAAAACGATCAAGGCATCCATTCCGTTGTCCATGAACCACTCGCCCATCGCCGTCCCCGCAAATGGGGCCAGGTACTGATTCGTAGCAGAATCGGAAGCGGTCGAAGCAACGATGATGGTGTAGGGGAGGGCTCCGGCTTGATCGAGAACGCTGATGATCCGCGCGACGTTCGATTCCTTCTGGCCGATCGCGACGTAAATGCAGTAGAGGGGACGGTAGTCCTTGTCGCCGGCAGCCTCGGCCGCCCGATTGAGACGCGCCTGGTTGATGATCGTGTCGATGCAGATGGTTGTCTTGCCCGTCGAGCGATCACCGATGATCAATTCCCGCTGGCCGCGGCCCACAGGAATCATCGAATCGATCGCCATGATGCCGGTCTGCACTGGCTGAGTGACGGGGCGGCGGCGGATGATGCCGGGCGCAAGGTTCTCCACTGGATAGTTGGCCACGCTGTCCACAGGACCCTTGCCGTCGAGAGGTTCTGCCAGCGTGTTCACAACGCGCCCCAGCAGGCCCTTGCCGACCGGCACTTGCAATAGGTTCCCCGTGGTGCGAACTTCGCCGCCTTCACCAAGCTTGGTGTAGTCGCCGAGGACAATGACTCCGACTTCAGTCTCTTCCAGGTTCAGAGCCAGCCCGATTATGCCTTGACCGAAATCGAGCATCTCATTGAGCATTGCATCGGTCAGCCCTTCCACTCGCGCCACACCGTCGCCAACCTCGCGGATGACACCTACATTCTGTTTGGCTGTCGCCGCCTTGGCTCCCGCGATTTGAGCTTCAATTTCCTTCAGTAAGTCAGCCATATAACCTTCACCCTGACTGGCGATAGAGTTCGCACTCATACGCCCTTCAGATCTGCTTTTCTCCCGTTAACGCTGGCGATGCCAAATCTCTTCTTCAATTCGGCGATGCCAGCCTGCACGCTTCCGTCATAGACATCGCTGCCCACTTGAACGCGCATTCCGCCGATCAAGTCCGGATTGAGAACAAACTGCGTAGCTAATCCAGCACCATAGGCGCGCTCCAAATTAGCCTGGACATTGGTTCGCAAATCATATGGGACCGGTTCGGCACTCTCGACCTTGACCATGTGTTGTGCGCGGTCGAGCTTTACCAATCGCTGGAAGTAGCCAAGCACTGTTAGATAGCCGCGGCGTCTGAACTGGATGACAGACTGCACCACCTGACGGACGCGGCCCTCATCCAACGTCCGGTTTACGATACACAAGCGAAAGAGTTGTCGGGCTTCGCGCATCGCCTGCTTTCTGGTCATGCTCATGCTCAGACTCCCCTTTCGTTAAGCTGCAATTTGCGCAACTGTCTCTTCATCGATACGCCGTTGATCTTCTGCCGTAAGAACCTTGCCGGTGACGGAGGAGGTTGCCTGCACGACCAATCGACCCAGCTCCCGCTTCAAGTCGGCAAGCATGCGAGCGTAGTCCTGCTCGGCGGCTTCGCGCGACTTGGCCAGGATCTGCTCCGCCGCGGCAATGGCCTTCTGCGTCTCCTCGTCCTTTACCCTGGCGGCTGAGGCACGAGCTTCCTCAATGAGCTTGGTTATCTGTTCATTCGCCTGCATCAACATCTCCTGGCGGCGTGCCTCGGCCTGAGCCAGATCGTCGGCTATTTTTTTCGTGTTTGCGATTCCTTCTTCGATCTGCCTGCGCCGATCCTCCAGCATCTTCAGGACGGGCTTGTAGGCGAACCGTTGGAGGAGAACGCAAACAATGGCGAAGCTGATAATCTGCGCAATCAGGTGAGGCCAGTCCACACCGAAGGTTTGGGCAATCTGTTGGATCTGCCCGCCGTTTTCCGCTGCCGCCAGCAAAACCAGAGAATTCATAGCTTGTCTCTCGTGTTGTGATCTCTGTGCGCCCGGAGTTTTTCCTACCGAACAAGGAATAAGGTGTAGAACACAATCGCTTCGGCAAAGGCGATCGCCAGGATCGACTGCACCAGCACCTTAGTTGAGGCATCGGGATTGCGTCCTACCGCTTCCGACGCCTTCGCGCCAATCAAACCGACGCCAATCGCCGCTCCCAGCGCCGCCAGGCCAACATGGATACTTCCGCTCATAATGACTCTTACCTTCTCTTTCCCGCCAGCTCGCAGGTTGAATGCGAGCCGGCGAAGCTTTGAAAATTAACCCTGCGCCGCCGCAGGTTCTTGCTCGTGCTGGCAAATCAGCAGCGTGAAGACAGCAGTCAGCAACATGAAGACCAGTGCTTGAACCAGGCCGACCAGCAACTCAAGAAAATAAAACGGTATGGGCAGCAGCCAGCCCAGGTGGGGAACCAGTGTGGACATGGTTTCCAGCACGTTTTCCCCAGCGAAGATATTGCCGTAGAGACGAAAGCTCAGTGAGATTGGCCGAAACAGGATGGAGATAATTTCGAGGCAGCCTGAGGCGAAGAATACGATCACCATGATGAGCCTCATCGGGCCGCTGGTATCGCCCTTGGGCGCGAACAGCTCTTTGAGAAATCCGATTGGGCCATCTTCCTGCAGCGCCCAGATGAGCCAGCAGGCGAAGAAGACCAGGGCCATGGCAAAGGTCAGGTTGACGTCGGCATTGGCGCCGCGGAACCACGGCTGATCGATGATGAAGCCATGGGAGCCGCCGTGTCCCCAGCCGATGGTGCCCACGCCGGGAATCAGGCTCACCCAATTGGCAGCGAGAATGAAAATGAAAACGGTCGCGAAAAACCAAAACGTACGCTTCACTAAGTGCGAGCCGATGATGCCTTCGAGAAACGTGTACAGCCCTTCCACCATCCATTCCCAAAAGTTCTGGATTCCATCGGGAAGCAACTTCATGTGACGCGTTGCGACCTGAGCAAAAACAATGAGGCCCACTGCAACGATCCAACTGGCGACCATCGAATTGGTGATGGGGAAGCCAAACGGTCTCGCAATCTCTACCGCTTTTTGCGACGGGCCGTGTTCCTCCAGCTCAGGTGTGACAGGAGCCTGTGCAGTCTGTCCGGCGGCGCTCATTGCCAGGGCATGATGAGGGCCTGAACAGATCAATACAGCAGCAATGAGCAGCGTTCTCACCTTCCTTCTGAACCCGGGCCGGATCGCCGCGCGCTCGACCGGAAGTGGAACGGTGGATCGATTCAAGACGGAGGACGCACTGGAGACACGAAACAGATTGAGTGATATCGTCAGCACTTCGATCCTCCCCTCTTGAGCAGTACCCTTCCATGTCTTACAAGCGACCGTTGCCCTTCCTATGTGCATTCTGGATTCCAATCCGAGGCGGCATGCCGGTACTCGAGGCAAGTGTCGCTGGAGCGAGACTTAGGTCGACCTCGATCGCTGGAGAATCGCGATGCCGGAGTGTTCTCGCCGAGTGGCGAATGACGGAAAGTTGTCAAATGGCGAGTAGATGAGCACTCTCGGGCACAGAAACGATGGTTGAGCGGATCACGGCGTGGAAACATCTTGAACGGCGTAACCTGAGAGTAGTCGACAACGTCCGACGGAAAGTGAGACTCGCAATCGCTCGCCTGCAGCAGTCCGTCTGAGATGAGACATTCGGGGCTGATCAATAGGGCGTTTGCAGCAAAGGAGGAGAGCGATTGATAGGGCGAGTTGCCGTAGCCCGTTGGGCCCACCGGCAACGCCTGCCACCACTCCTAGCCGGCGTCGTGGAGGCGGTCAATCCATGACAATGCTGATGGTCCCAGATCACCTGCACCATAAGGGGAGGGCAGAGATGTAACGTGCAGCGTGCCGCTCGCCATCTTCTGTCAGGGGCAAATCGATAAGACCGGTGTGCTGGCCCGAATGCCTCCGTGCTGTGTCGCCATGCCGCGCCAGATATACCACTGGAAATGCTTCGCTGATGAAGTGTTTCTCCTTGAAATGCTCGATCCGATTACCAGTTTCCCATCTACCGCCTCAGCCTGTGCTGCCTACTTGTAGCGACGCGTGCGCAAGCTTCCAACATTTCCCAGCAATGGCCCAATCCTCCTCCGCGCGAAGGACGAGGATGCGGACCCGGGAATCCGCGGCGGCGATATCACGATCGAGAGAAGTCTGTTGATTCGCTTCGCTGTCCAGCTTCAAACCAAGAAATTCGAATTTGCTGCAAACTGCAGCCCGCACATCAGGGGAGTTTTCTCCCACACCCGCCGTGAACACCAGAACATCGAGGCCACCCAATACGCCGGCCATGCTGCCCACAGCTCCCCGCAGACGATGCACGAAGATATCAAACGCCAGCTTCGCTCTCTCGTTGCCCTGCTTGATTGCACCGAGAATGTCGCGCATATCGCTCGAAACTCCGGATATTCCCAGCAGGCCCGACTCCTGATTCAGCACTCTGTCAACCTGTTCACAGTCGAGCTTCTCCTCGCGCATCAGAAAAATCAGAATTCCCGGATCCACCGAGCCAGAACGCGTCCCCATCATCAATCCGTCCAGCGGAGTGAAGCCCATGGTGGTATCGATGCTTTGGCCGCCTTGAATTCCCGTAACTGAGCAGCCGTTGCCCAGGTGACAGCTCACGATTTTGAGCGCCTCCAACTCTTTCCCGAGCAACTGTGCTGCTCGTCCGGCGCAGTACTCATGGTTGATACCGTGAAATCCATAACGGCGAATGCCGCTTTTGAGCCATTTGTAAGGACCCGGATAAGTTTGCGCAGATAGTGGCATCTGGCGATAAAAGCCGGTGTCGAAGACAGCGATTTGCGGGATTGGGCCGAGAAGACTCTCGACAATATTCATGCCTTCCAACTCAGCACGGATGTGAAGTGGCGCGAGCGTGGAAGCGTCGGCAATTGCTGAGCGCACTTTGGGCGTAACCACGACGGGATCTTCGAAATGCGGGCCGCCGTGAACAACGCGGTGCCCTACAACATCGATCTCGGACAGAGATGCGATGGCGCGCGCCGGGCCGGCGTCCAGTGTGTCCAGAAGATGCCGGACGAACTCTTCGCGCGAACCAACTTTCAGGCTTTCCCTCTGAACGCCTCCCTGCGAGTTCTTCACGGAGATCTTGGCCGTGTCGCTACCCCATTCGATTCTTCCCTCCCACAGGGGTGTCGGCGGATGGGCCGGAAGAGTCTCGCCAATCTCGTAAAGACAGGCCTTCTGGCTGCTGGAACCGGAATTGAGCACAAGAACTTTCATAGGTGGTGAGCTCCGCTCATATGTTTGCTTACTTTGCCCTGACTATCCACGCGAGAGTGGAACGGTTTCCCTAAGACCGGCCGGTTGCAGAAAAGTTCTCGCTCACCATCACCGCAGCCTTCTTGGCAAAATCAGAGGTAGCTTTGAGATTGTCGCCGAAGAACCGGACCTTGCCGTTCACATCCCGCTCCAGCAACACCTTGCCTTGATCGTCAGTGAACCGGCAATGAATCGTAATTGAGGTCGCGCCTGCGACCGTCGTGACCTGGCGCTTCTCCTCGCTTCCTTGCTTGAATCCGCTGACTGTGCTGTGAAGGACGACGAGCTCTGGGACATTGGCGGCATCATGGTCGCCTTCGCGATAAACATGCAGGAAGCCGGCTTTTTTCCCAAACTGCTGAATCAGATTTTCATAGAGCGCTACTTGAAATTCAGCCGGCAGCTTTATCTCGTCGGATTGGATCATTTCTACCTTGAGCCCCGACGCCTTTATCTTGTCGGTGTCTTTGCCCTCAGCATGCAGGCGGGGACCGGCAAGCGACATCGCCACGAACAGGCATGAGCAGGTCATGATTCTCAGTAAATTTGTCATTGCTTTGCCTCCACCGCGACCTGGCGCGATGAGTCAACGCTTGCGTTGGTGGGTGCAGGGATGGTCGTATGTGCTCCTTGTGCGACCAGCTCTTGCTTGAAGGATTCTGCAGTGCCCACCGGCATCGTGAAAACCACGCCGTGCAGGCCTCCATTGTCATCACGATATTTAATCGTTAGACAATCGACATTGGAGCGAAACATGCTCAAGACCCGTCCTGATCCGTACGGCCCAAACATGCTGAGCGTGCCCAGAGTTCCTCGGATCGCCCTCTGGCTGTCATTGGCGGTGACTACATCTTCCATCGCAGCAACCGCAACGTCTGATTTTGCCCCCGAATGAGCGAAGTACAATTTGCCATCTTCGATGGTCAGGGTTCCCTCGGTATTCTCTTTCACCCCGGCAAGGCCAATAATTTCCGTACTCTTTATCGGTGCTTGCTGTTGCGGTCCAACGTTGGCGGGGTTGTTACTCTGCGCGGCGCTGGTCGGGCTACTCTGCGTTCCGGTTGCCGATTGACTCAAGATCGGTACTTCAGAACTGTTTCCAAGGATGTCGTTAAATGTAACCGTCTGTTTTCCGACGAGGACGAGCAGCTCACGTCCTGTTGCGTATCGGACCGTCTCGATGCCGGACGGAGGAGTGTACAAGACGACATAAACGGCATTGCCAATCTTTAAGGAAACTTCATAGCCGGCGGTGGAAGGATCCGATTCCGCTGTTCCCTTGTGGGGCTGGACCGATGTGATTGTCCCTACCTGATATTGGGATGTTGATTGCGAAAGCGCCGGAATGGCTGTCACGCATATCAAAATCAGACTGATTACGTTCAGCATGTGCATCTCCTGTCAGTGAACCT
>Ga0335083_10001745_pt1 | contig 29576 bp, 22 predicted proteins | sample Lox_Sample_42_FD_206716 | JGI IMG/M metagenome (GOLD analysis project Ga0335083, IMG submission 206716) | Soil microbial communities from Loxahatchee National Wildlife Refuge, Florida, United States - Lox_Sample_4.2 | ecosystem: Environmental > Terrestrial > Soil > Wetlands | place: USA...
CTTCGCTCGGTTGTCCTCACCTGAGGTCCTCGCTTTGCTCGGCCTCAGGTACAAGCCCACCCTGCACCTGCCCCCCCTCGCTTCGCTCGGTTGTCCTCACCTGAGGTCCTCGCTTTGCTCGGCCTCAGGTACAAGCCCACCCTGCACCAGCCCCCCCTCGCTTCGCTCGGTTATCCTCATTGCGGCGCTTCCGACGGAGCGCGCGCCTGCGCGCCTGATCCGCGCTCGTGCTTCTCCGACGGTGCGCCCGAGCCCGAGCCCTGACCACCCGCCTTGCCGAGCGAGACCTTGCCGCCGGGTCGCAGCTGGTTCTGGCCTTCGGTCACGACCTGCTCGCCCGGCTTGACGCCTTCACCCGGCTTCTTGCCGGGCTCGATCACCGAGACGTCGTCGCTCGTGAGCGCGACCGTGACCATGCGCTGCTCGACGGTCATGTCCTTCGTCACGACGTAGACGAACGAGCCGGTCGGGCCGGGCTGGACCGCGACGGTCGGGACCACCAGCGCGCTCGGGCGGGTCTCGACGAGCATGCGCGCCTTCACGAACTCGTTCGGCCACAGCGCGCGGTCGGGATTCTTGACCAGCGCCTTCAGGCGCAGCGTCGCGGTCGACTGGTTGATCTGATTGTCGAGCACGGCGACCACACCTTCGCCGAGCTTCTTCGTGGCGTCGCGATTGCGGACCTCGACCGCGACGTCGCCGCGCGCGAGCGCGGCGCCGATGCGCGGCAGATCGTCCTGCGGCACCGTGAAGAACACCGCGGCCGGATCGATCGCGGTGATCACGACGAGCCCGCCCGCATCCGACGCGTGGACGATGTTGCCGGCGTCGACGAGGCGAACGCCGGTGAGCCCGTCGAGCGGCGACTTGATCGCCGCGTAGTCGAGGTTGAGCTTCGCGCTGTCGATCGCGGCCTGGTCGATCTTCACCGCACCTTCGGCCTGACCGAGCGCGCCGAAGTCGACGTCGACCTGCTGCTGCGCGATCAGGTTCTGCTCGTGGAGGATCTTGTCGCGATCGTACGTGCGCTGCGCGGTGTCGCGCTGCGCCTTGTCGCGCGCGAGCGCGCCCTCGGCGTTGTGGAGCTGCACCTCGAACGGCCGCGGATCGATCTGCGCGATCAGGTCGCCTTTCTTGACCGGTTGGCCTTCGACGAACAGCACCTTGTCGAGCCGGCCGTCGACCAGCGTGTGCACGGTGACCTGCTGGAATGCCGCGACCGTGCCGAGGCCTTCGACCCAGATCGGCAGATCCTTCTGCTCGACCGTCGCGACCTTCACCGGCACGGTGCGCTCGGCTGAGGCCGCCGCGTTGTCGGTCGCGCTGCCCTTGCTGCACGACGCGGCGGCGAGCGCCGCGATCCACAGCGATCTCTGAGAGGTCACGATCGTCACTCGATCATCGAGTAGCACGCCGTTCGCCTCAGGAGTCTTGCGGTCTTATGAACGAATGTGAAGCCGTGGGTCAGTCGCCCCACCACACGCCGACACCGGCCATCCAGCCCGCGCCGTGCGGCAGGTAGAGCGCACGCGCGGATAGCTCGAACTGCAGCGTGTTCGCGGGCGAGCGGGCGTCGTGTGGGATCACGTCGTAGCCGAAGCGCACGCCCGCGAACCCGTCGGGTACGACATGCACGCCGGTCGGGTCGGAGAGCAGCGCCGACCCGCCGCCGAGCTCGCCGTCGACGTACAGCCGCATCAACTTCGGGACGACGTGATCGGCGAGGACGTGGCGCACGCCGAGCTGGACGCGCGAGCCGCTGCCGGTCGTCAGCCTGTCCTGCTCGAGCCACATCCATTCGTATTCCCCGAAGCCGCGCAGCTTGCCGGCGAGCTCGTGCTCGCTTCCGACCGCGAGCGAGACCGCGAGCGGGCGCTCGCCGCCGATGGGGAGCTGGCCGAACGCGATGCGAAAGCCGAGCGCGCCGTCTCCTTCGTCGGCGCGCGCCGAGCCGGCCGCCGCGAGCAAGACCGCGATCGCGAGCGCGGGCTTCACCACACGAGCCCCCACGTCGCGAGCAGGCCGGGGCCGGCCGGCGGCATCGTCGACATCGGGCACGTGCCGCGGCACGTGGTGGTCGCGGCGGCTTCGTCGTCGAGCTCGAACGCGACGCGCACTTCGACGCGCAGGCCGATGCGATGCGAGCCGAGCGCGCGGCCGGTCAGGCCGAAGCCGACCGTCGCGTCGGGCAGCGCGAGCCGCGTGCCGTCGGCCCACCACGATCGCTCGTCGGCCACGCCGGTCACGAGGTAGAAGTCGGCCGCGAAGCTGTCGGCGGGCCGGTACTGGCGCGCGAGCCAGCGCAGCGCACCGCCGGCGCGCGAGACCCAGCCGCCGGGATGCGCGAGCATGCCGGTCTCGCCGTGGGTATAGGCGAGCGCGGCCTCGGCGACGATCTGCCAGCGCGCGCCCCCGAACGCGAGCTCGATGCCGGGCCCGAACGCGCAATCCTGCGTGCCGATGCCGCGCCACTGGATCGGCTGTGCGACGACGCCGAGGCCGAGCTCGGGGCTGCGCCACGGCGCGTATCCGTCGTCGCCATCGTCTGCGCGTGCGGGTCCGGCCGCCGCGACCGCTGCGATCGTCACGAACGTCGCCACACGCACGCCGGTCGAAACGCACGACCCCGCGCGTCGGTCTATCCTTGGGCCATGGCCGTTTCGCGTTGGTCGTCGGTCGCCTGGTCGTGCGCGCTCGCCGCGGCATGCGGCGGCCACGCGAACACGATCGACGCGCCGAGCACGCCGTGGTCGCTGTCGCCATCGCAAGTTCCGGATCCGCGTCTCGAGCCCGGCGTGACCGCGCTCGGCCAGCAGCTCGTCGTGCTCGGCGGCTTCGACACCGACGTCCAACAAGGGCTCGACATCACGCAGCGGGTCGACGTGTTCGATCCGACCGCGCAGACGTGGAGCACGCTGCCCGACGCGCCGGTCGCGTGGACGCACATCCAGCTCGTCGGCATCGGCACGACGCTGTACCTGCTCGGCGGGCTCGCGGGCTCGATGTACGTCGCGCACGGCGAGTCGTTCGTGCTCGAGACCACGGCGTCGCCGATGCAGTGGACGCCGATCGCGTCGATGCCGGTCGGCATGGAGCGCGGCTCGGCCGCGATCGCGGTGTCGCCCAATCGCATCTACTTGATGGGCGGCGCGAGCACCGCGAACGCGCTGCAGTCCGTCATCTATTACGACCTCACCACCGACTCGTGGGGGCAGCTGCCGGATCTGCCCGCGCCGCGCTCGCATCCCGCCGGCATGATCACGCCCGACGGCACGCTCGTGCTCGCCGGCGGGCTCTCCGGCTTGTTCGCCGACTCGTTCGCCGGCGACGTCTGGCAGCTCCCGCCGGGCGCGACCGAGTGGTCGACCGGCTTGGCCGCGATGCCGGATGCGCGCGGCGGCTGCATGTACGGCGTGATCCAGGGCCAGCTCGTGTGCGCGGCGGGCGAGGCCGCGACGTCCGCGCTCACGTACACCGAGACGTACGATCCGCTCGGCGACAAGTGGAGCGAGAACACGGCGATGCCGGTTCCGACCGCGGGCACGCAAGGCGCGGTGATCGCGTCGCGGCTCTACATCCCGGGCGGCGCGCGCGAGCTGCAATTCTTCCCGACCGACACGCTGTACATCTACGCGCCGCTCGACGTGGTCGGCGGCGACACCGCGACCCCGTAGATCCTTTGCGCGGCTCGCGCGTCTGGGTGGGGATGCGAGCTTTTGCCTTCGCGCTCGGTGCATCGCTGTGCGTCCTGTCCGCGCGCGCGGACGCGTTCTGCGGCTTCTATGTCGGCGGCGCCGGCGCGCAGATGTTCAACAACGCGACCGAGGTCGTGCTCATGCGTCACGGCACGACGACGGTGCTGTCGATGCAGAACAACTACCAGGGTCCGCCCGACAAGTTCGCGCTCGTCGTGCCGGTGCCCGTCGTCGTCAAGGAATCGCAGGTCAAGACGCTCGATCGCGCGATCTTCGACAAGGTCGACACGCTCGGCGCGCCGCGGCTCGTCGAGTACTGGGAGCAGGACCCGTGCTACGTCGCGCCGCCGGTCGAGTACGCGCCGATGCCCGAAGCGATGGACGACAGCGCAGCGGGAGCTGAAGCCGACAACGTGGCTCCGCGCAAGGACTACCACGTCAAGGTCGAGGCCAAGTTCTCGGTCGGCGAGTACGACATCGAGGTGCTGTCGGCCGAGCAATCGACCGGCCTCGACGCGTGGCTGCGCGATCACAAGTACACGATTCCGGCGAACGCCGAGCCGCTGCTGCGCCCGTACGTCGAGCAGGGCACGAAGTGGTTCGTCGCGAAGGTCGATCCGAAGAAGGTGAAGTTCGAGAACGGCATGGCGACCTTGTCGCCGCTGCGCTTCTACTACGACAGCCCCGAGTTCACGCTGCCGATCCGGCTCGGGCTCGCGAACTCGTCGGGCACGCAGGATCTGATCGTCAACATCCTCGCGCCGAACGAGGTGCGCTACGAGGTCGCGAACTATCCGAACGTCACGATCCCGACGAACCTGATCGTGACCGACGACGTGCGCACGCGGTTCGGCGAGTTCTACGCGGCGCTGTTCGATCACGTGATCGATGCGGTGCCGCACGCGGTCGTCACCGAGTACGCGTGGAGCGCGGGCAGCTGCGATCCGTGCCCGGGCCCGACGCTCGACGGCAACGATCTCGCGACGCTCGGCTCCGACATCATCGCGAGCACGTACAAGGACGTCAACGAGTACAACTTCACGCTCACGCGCCTGCACGCGCGGTACGGCAAGGATCTCGGCAACGACCTCGTGTTCCGCGCGGTCGACGCGATCGTCGGCGGCCGCGGCATTCCCGACGAGCACGGCGTCTTGCCGACGACGGTCGACCGCGATTCGTCGAACAACTTCCAGGGCCGCTACGTCATCCTGCACCCGTGGACCGGCGAGATCGCGTGCGCGAGCCCGCAGCGGGGGCGCTGGGGTGGTCCGCCGGGCAACCAGATCGCGACGCAGACGCAAACCGCGCAGAACACCGCGTTCGTACCGCGCGGCAACGTGCAGCTCGCGTCGCTGCTCAAGACGAGCGTGCCGCAGATCGGCGTGTTGTCGAGCGTGGGCCAGACGCTGCCGCTCGGCGTGCGCCAACCGCAGGGTTGCGGTTGTCAGGCCGCACGCGGCGGTGCGGCCGGCGTGCTCGGCGGTGTCGTGATCGTCGGCTTCCTCGTGCTGGGCGGACGCCGGCGCCGCCGCTAGCGATCGTCACGGGCACGACGTCATCTGCGCGATCCACTCGCCGAGCAGCGAGACCGCGAGCGGATCGGGCTCGAGCGTGCCGAGCGGCGGCATGCCGGGCCGCTCGGAGACGAGCTCGTAGACGCGGGACGCGCCCGGATCGCCCGGCGTGATGTCGGGGCACAGGTTGGTCTGCGCGAGCGGCGTCGTGTAGCGCAGATCGTGGACGGCGACGTCGCTCGGGTTGTGGCAGTGCGCGCAGTTCGCCGCCATGTAGCCGCGCACGCGCAGCTCGACGGTCTGCGACGGATCGTCGGGCGATGCGAATGGTGCGGCCGACGTCGCGGGAGGCACGACGCCGATGTTCGCGAGCGTCCCGAGCTGGTCCGCGATCGTGCCGCCGTAGTCGACCCAGCGCGCGAGCTCGGGCGCGCGCACGCCGAGCAGCGGGCCGTACGTGCTCTGGTGGCATTCGATGCAGTCGCTGCGGCTCGGGTAGAAGTGGACGTGGGTCGTGCCGTCGTCGAGCGGCCACGCGTAGGTTTGCTCGGCATCCGGTTGCAGGGTCGCGTCGCTGCCGTCGGGCAGCCAGCGATAGCTGAAGCCTTGCCAGCCGAGCTCCGCGTCGTCGACGAGAAACCGCGTCTCGACCGCGCGCCGCGTCGCCGGATCGCCCGGCGTCGTCTCGATCGCGAACTCTTTGACCACGAACGATCCGGCGGGCGGCACGAGCGAGCCGGTCGCGGTCGCGGTCAGCGCGGCGCCGTCGGGCAGACCGAGCCAGCGCCGCTTCTTCGCGCCGTCGGTCCATAATTCGACGACCACGTCGTACGGCACGAGCCCGGCGTTCGGCGTCGCGATGCCGGGCGCCGCGGTCGCGAAGCAACCGGTCTGCGACAGCCGCGCCGGCGGCGAGCTCGCGGAGAACGTGCAGCCGGCGAGCGACACGCGGGACGCGATGCCGGGGCCGGCGATCGCGGGCCCGTCGAAGCGCGCGACGCCGACCACGGGCGCGTCGCCGGCGTGCAGCGCGAGCGCGGCGCGCGTCGGCGGATCGGTCGCGTCGGGCAGCCACGTCGGACCGCCGACGATCGTCCACGCGTTGCCGCTCCAGCGCGCGATCGCGCCGCGCTGCGCGGTCGCGACCAGCTCGGTCCACGCGACGATCGGCGCGAGCGACGAGTCGAGCGCGATCGCGGGCGCGCTCGCATCGCCGTCGACCGCGATGTCGAGCGCGTGGCCGAGCGGCGTCCACGCCGTCGCCGTGCCCGAGACTTCGGCGGCGAGCACGGTGAACGAGCCGGCCCATTGGTCCCACGCGATCGCGATCGTGTCGCCGCGCGCCGCGATGCTCGCGCGATCGAAACCGGTCGGCGGCGCGCCGAGCGCGCGCGCCGGCAGCGCCGACCACGCGGCGCCGGTCCAGCGCTGCACGCGCAGCACGTTGCTCGTGTCGATCCATTCGATCGCGGCGAGTGACGGTGACGCGACCGCGAGCTGGGGCTCGCCGAGCACGCCTCCGAGCGCGATCGGTGCGCCGAGCGGCTGCCATGCTCCGCTCGCGAGCGCGAACGCGCTGACTTGATCGGAGAAGACCGCGACGATCGGCGCGCCGCCGCCGAACGGCGACGCGACCGCGACCGCGGTGCCGAGCCCCGGCGACGCGTACTCGCTCCACGTCGTGCCGTCCCAGCGCGCGACGTGGGCGGTGCCGGCGTCGATCCAGGCCGCGACCGGCGCGCCGGTGCCGTCGAGCGCGAGGCTCGCCGAGATCGCGTCGTTCGCGCCGAGCTGCGCACCGAGCGGCTGCCATTCGCCCCGATCGAGCAGCGCCACCACCACACGCCGCGCGCCGGGCATGCCGACGCTCCACGCCGCGATCACGCCGCCGAGCGCGGTCACGACGAGTGCGGGCGACGCGGTCGCCGTGCCGTAGTCGACCGGCAGCGAGCTCCACGGCTCGAGCAGCGTGGGCGAGTCCGTCGCGACGGACACCACGGTGCCGTCGGTGCCGCGCGCGAGGCCGGACACCCGCACGTCGAGCTCGCCGAGCCCGCGTGCGGCCGGATCGACGACGACCGCGAGCGCGCGATCGCCGTCGAGCACGAGCGACGAGTCGAGCGTGGCGCCGCGGAGGGTGACGGTGGATCCGAGCGTCGCGAGCGAGCTCGGATCGAGCGGCGCGTCGAACACGAGGCGAACTGGCTCGTGCAGCCACGTCGCCGCGGTCGCGCCGACGAGCGCGAACGCCGCGGCGTCGCGCCCCGGATCGGCATCGGGCGGAGCGCCACCATCGAGCCGAGCCGGCGAGCGACTCGCGTTGCATGCAGCGAACACCACGCAGCAGACGACACGGCGCACTCCGCAGCGCGTCGCAAGCTGCGTGCCGTCACTCGCCGCGGTGCGGCAGCTCGACGCCGAAACTGCGCGCGAGCGCGAGCAACTGCGCGAGCGCCGTCGGCACCGCGTTCAGCGGGCCCGCGCTCCCGTCGCCACCGATCTGCGTGTAGTGGACCGTCCCGAAGCTGTGCTGCAGCGCCTCGGCGATCTTGGGCAGACCGTGCGTGACCAGCTCCCGCGCCGTGCGCGTCTGCGCCATCAGCTGCTCGATCTCGGCCATGCGGCGCTGGTGCGTCGCCTCCTGCACGCTCTCGGCGTCGCGCGCCTCCGACTCGCGGCGGCGGAGCTCGAGCGCGGCGTCGGCTTGCTTGTGCGCGAGCTCGAGCTCGATCGCCTGGCGCTGCTCCTTGAGCGCGCGGTCGTGCGCGACCTCCATCACCGCGGTCAGCTGCGCGGCCTCGGCGCGCGCGCGTTCGGCCTGCAGCGCCGCGATCTCGGCGGCCGCCTTCGCGCGCCGCTGCTCCTCGGCGATCCGGATCTGCTGCTCGGTCACCTCGCGCGACCGCTGCAGCTCGGCGAGCTGCGCGCGCGTCTGGATCTCCGCGCGATACGGCGCCTGCAGGTGCGCGAACACCTGCGCGCTCTGGATCTTCACCTGCTGGATCTCGATCGTGTCGATCACGACGCCCCAGCCTTTCGTCGTCGTGTCGTCGGGCGAGCCTTCACCGCCGATCACCGGCGCGATCTCGTCGAGCAGGTAGCCGGCGATCGTCTCCTTGCGCCGGGTCAGGCACTCGTCGAGCGACAGGTTCGCGATCAACCGGCGCGCCGCGCCGACGAACATCTCGCGCAGGGTCTCGGCGAGCTTCTCCGACGCCGCCTCGGGGAACGTGAAGTTCAGCACGCGAAACGCGAGCAACGGGTCCGCGATGCGGAACACCGCGATACCGCTGACCTGCACGCCGACGCGCTCGCGCGTGATCTGATCGGCGGTGAACTCGAGCCGCTGCAGCGTCGTCGGCACGATCGCGACGGCGTGCCAGGGCCACTTGAAGATCCGGCGGCCTTGGCCCGAGCGCTTGCGATCGACGACGCCTCCGCGCGTGCACACCAGGTATTCGCTCGGCTTGGCGCCGACGAAGCCCCACGACTTGAGCTTCTCGGGATCCTCGACGGGCTTGCCGCTGCGCCAGCCTTCTTGATAGCGCTCGATCGCGGTCGCGGTGGTCGTCACGGGCTTGGGCGGGTTCTGCATGCCCGCCGTGGTTGCAGCGCACGTGCCCGCGCAACTACGCGGCGTGACCGGCGCACGCTGCTTCGTCGTGACGCAACTGCTACATTTCGGACCATGGCGTGCCCGCGTTGCGCGACCGACCTCGACCTGGTCAAGACCGGGTGGTGCCGCGCGTGCGAGAACGCCTACGACACGTGGGTGCGCCGTCACGCCGCCGACATCATCTGGGTCGTGATGGGCGGCGGCGTCGTGCTCGCGGGGCTCGGCTTGGGGCTGCCGCTGCTCGGCGCCGAGTGGTACGTCGGCGCGGTCGCCGCGTTCTCCGGCTTCGGCACGATCATCGCGTTGCATCGCCTGAACGATCGCCGCCGGCGCCGCCAGTTCCTGCGCGGCGTCGCATTGCCGCGCGCGTATCTGCCGTCGCCGAAGTGATCACCGGCACGGCAATGCCGGCGCGAAACCCATGCGAGCCGTGCCGCGATCGAAGATCACGACGCGCGATCGGATCACGCTGTTGCCGAGATCGACGAAGCTGGCATTGCCCGACGAGTGCAACGCCGACACGTACGAGGTCTCGTCGCCGTGGCGAAAGATCCCGAGATACGAGTCGGTCGCGGCCATGTCGATCGTCACCGCGCCGGCGTGCACGACGAGCCGCGGCAACTGCGCGTCGAGCTCGGCCTTGGAGAGTGCGGGCTTCGCGACTCGCGTCCCGGTGAACCACGACGCATTGCCGAAGTAGGTCGCGAACGTCGCGTCGGCGGCGATCGCATGCGCGAGCCGATCGAACATCGGCGCCGGGACGAGAATGCTCGGGCCGCCGCTGTCGACGAGCGCGGCGGTCGGCGGAAGGTCGAGATGCGCGTCGCCGACGTCGAATCCTGTGACGTCGAGCGTGTTGCCGTACGCCCCCATCGCGACGTAGATCGGGTCGGCCGTGACCGACTCGCGATCGTAGCCGCCGATCCACAGCGTGCCGCGCGACACGCACTCGTGCAGCGCGAACACGCGCGGCAAGCCTCGATCCGCGAGCCGATCGACGAGCTGGAACGGCGAATCATCGGTCAGGCTGCCGTCGAGCCCGAGAATGCCGTCGGCAGTGCCGCATGGCATGCCGAAGAACCGCCGGGCATCGCTGATCGCGAACAGCGAGAGTCGCGTCGACGCACCGCCGACCGAGACGTCGTCCTGGAACCGTTGACCGGACCAACCCGAATAGCCGCCGCCGTAACGCGCGCTCGCCGGCTCGTGCTCGTCGATCGCACCTGGCCCGGGCACATAGCGATGGTCTCGCCGCGAGTCCGGGCACGCGTCCCCGCACGCTTCGCCGGCGAGCGCGAGCACGCCCGAGCCGGTGTCGATCTCGAGCAAGTAAGGTCGGTCGCCGATCGCGAGCTCGCCTTTGAACGACCACGAACAGCCCTGCAGCGGCACGGCGATCGGCGCGGGCTCGGGTGCGCCGAGCTCGGGCGTGCGCGGCTCGGCCGGCGGCGCCGAGATCACCGGCGGCGCGCTGCACGCTGCCAGCACCGCGATCGGGATCACGCGCACGTGACTGCGACCGCCGAACGCCGGCTCGCGTTGCCTGCATCACGCGCTGCGCGGCACGATGACCTGGACCTCGGCCGACGGCAGATCCGGCACCGGCGCGGGCGGTTTGTAGTCGCGCCACCACGAGACCGCGCGGCGCTCGCTCCATTCGTGCTCGGGCGGGATCGCGATCGCGCGCAGCCGAGCCGCGAGCGCGCGTGCATCGGCGGGTCGATCGTCGAGATCCTTCGCGAGGCACGACGCGATCGCGGCCTCGAGCTCGTCGGGAATCCAGCCCGGCGCGGCGGCTCGCAGCGAAGGCAGCTCGTCGTAGATGTGCGCGCGCGACAGCCGGGCCTCGCCGGCATCGCGCGCGAACACCTCCTTGCCGGTGAGCAGCCACCACGCGACGCAGCCGAGCGCGTACAGATCGGCGCGGCCGTCGAGCTGCATGCCGAGGATCTGCTCGGGCGCCATGAAGCCGGGCGTGCCGAGCGTCGCGCCCAGGCGCGTCAAGCGCGGCGTATCGGGAAGCTCGCCGAGCTGGCTCGCGCTCGGCCGCTCCGGCACGTTCGCGGTCTGCACGATCCCGAAATCGAGCAGCTTCACGACATCGACCTCGTCGGCGGCGCGGCACAAGACGAGGTTCGGGGGCTTGATGTCGCGGTGGAGCAGGCCGGCATCGTGCGCCTCGGCGAGCGACGCGCACGCCTGCACGAGCATGCCGATCACGCGCGCGGCCGGCTGCGGCCCGTAGCGCAGCACGAGCGACTCGAGGTCGAGCCCGTCGAGCAGCTCCATCACGTAGAAGAACACGCCGTCTTCGGCCACGCCGTAATCGAACAGCGCGATCGTGTGGCGCGACTTCATGGACGCGAGCGTCTGCGCTTCGCGGCGAAAGCGCTCGCGCACCTCCTCGACCGCTTCCGGATCGTCCATGACCTCGGGCCGGATCAGCTTGATCGCGACCGATCGCGCGAGCAGCCGGTGCTCGGCTCGCCACACCTCGCCCATGCCGCCGGTCCCGAGCTTGCCGACGAGCCGGTAGCTGCCGAGCTCGCGCGCACGCCGCTGCGCCGTGCGCGCCTCTTCGCGCGAGGTCGCGACCTGCTTGCGCATGCGCACGAGGTTCCACGCGAGCACGAGCGCGAGCGCGATCGCGATCGCGAGCGCGCCGCCGCTGGCGACGATCGCCGAGCGTTCGAGCCGGTGCGTCGGGCCGAGCAGCGTGCGCGCCGGAACGACGGTCGCGACGTACCAGTCGAGCGGCACCGCGACGCCGGCACGCGCGCCGCCGATCGGCGCCACCGAGGCGAGGTACTCGCCGTCGCGCGTCGCGAGCTCGGCGAACCACAGCGAGTCAGCGGCGGGCTGGGCGAGCAGTGCCTCGAGCGCGGGATCGTGGAGATCGCCGGCGCGCAGCAGCCGATCCTCGCCGAGCTCGGGCGCGGTCGGCGCGGCGAGCACGATGCCGTCCTTCGCGAACACGATCGAGCGCGCCTCGTCGAGCGCGGGCCGCGCGACGTAGCTCGACAGCGCGCGCACGTGGAAGTCCACGGTCAGCACCGCGACGAGCTGGTGGCTCGCATCGAACACCGGCTCGGCGCACGTGATGCCGGTCTCGTGCGTGCGGAAGAACGTGTACGGCTCCGTCCACACGCGCTTGCCGGAGCGCGCCGCGAGCGTGTAGAAGCCGCGCGTGCGCGGATCGTAGTCGGCGGCTTCGCGCGCGACGATGTTCAGCGCGCCGTGGTCGACCACGTAGCGCGTGCGCGAGCCCGGCGCGCTCTCCTGGAGCTCGAGCTTGCCACCGTCCGCGAGCGCGGCGCCGCGAAACGTGCCGTCGGCGAAGCTGATGCTGACGAACGCGACGCCGGCGCGGCCGACGAGCAGATCGTGTAGCCGCGGCAGCACGTCCTCGACCGGCCGCGCGCGATCGGCGAGCGCCGCGAGCCGCACGAGCAACGGCTCGGCCTGATCGAGCGCGAACGCGACGTCGGCGCGCACGCTCGCGGCCTGCTCGGCGAGCTGGTGGCGCGCCATCGCGTCCGCGGCGCCGCGCGTCGCGTCGCGGCCGACGAGCAGGATGCCGATGCCGACCGCCGCGACCAGCAGCGGCAGCGTGATCACGACGCCGATCGGCGACGCGAGCGCGCGCGCGACGCGGAATCCTCCGCGCTGCGTGCCGCCGCCGGTTGCTCTCGTGCGAACGCTAGCCACGCGATTCGTAGACGTGCTCGCCGGGTAGCTCGAACGCGGTCAGAAAGCCGCCTTTTCCGCACGCGGTGTCGAGGCCGATGCACGCCGGGCCGGCCCACATGTCCGTCGGATCGTCGGGCGTGTGCGTCGACAGCTCGTTCGGCAGCGTGCGCGTCGTCGTGTGGCCGAACACGACGAGCTTGCCGCGGTAGTTCTCGAAGAAGTCGCGATCGCGCAGCCACAGCAGCGCGCGCGGCGGATCGACGTCGCGCGGATGCGGAAAGCCATCGCCGACCCGCTTGATGCCGGCGTGCACGTAGATCGCGTGCTCGTCCTCGTAGAAGAACGGCAGCTCGCGAAACCACGACACGACGTCCTTCGGCAGGAACTCGCCGGTGCACATCGCGTCGAGCTCCTCGGTCGTCGGCATCTGATCGTCGTCCGGAGGCGGCTCGCCCTTGAACGAGCGGTAGCACTCGAGGCAACCGTTGCCGCGCGGGAACACGAACTCGGGCCAGCCTTCGTCGACGACCTGGATCCACGCGTCCTCGTGATTGCCGCGCAGCGTGATCGTCTTCGCAGGGGTCTTGGTCGCGAGCTCGCGCACCCACGCGACGACGCCGGCCGAGTTCGGCCCGCGGTCGACGTAATCGCCGAGGAAGACGACGGTGTCGTCGGAGGTGAGTGCGGGCAGGCGTCCGAACAGGAGCTGCAAGGCGTCGAGATCGCCGTGGATGTCGCCGATGGCAAAGGTTCGACCGGCCACGCCCACATCTTAGTGTAGGAAGCGCCAACGATCGCGCTCCCGGTGTCGGAACTCGCGACCGCGATTTCGCGTGGTTGTCGTGGCACGGTCCGTGGAACAATGGGGCTCATGGTGCGTGTCCTCGCGATCGCCGCCCTCGTCGTCTCGATTTCCGCCACCGCTCGCGCGCAGGCGCCGGGCGACAGCGACGGCTACTACGGCGCCGGTCCGGGCGCCCAGCCGATGGCGCCGGCGACGCCGCCGCAGTTCGTGGCGTGCGGCGCGGTCGTCGCGCCGATCAACGTGATGGCGAATCGGTGGGCGGTCGGGTTCTCGGTCGGCTCGATGACGGTGCAGCCGAAGGATTCGACGTCGAGCGCCGACCAGACGCAGTTCGGCGTCGGCGAGCTCGCGCTGCGCTTCCGGCTCACGCCGCACCTCGAGATCGAAGGCGCGGTCGGCGGCGGCCGCCAGCAGATGTCGGACGGCTCGCAGGGTGACCTGCAGACGAAGACCGCGTTGCTGTCGCTGCGTTACCGGTTCATGCCCGGTCATCACTGGAACTGGTGGCTGATGGGCGGTATCGGCGACCTCCAGATCGCGCAGCACGACGCGAGTGACCAGGACTTCCAGAATTCGCAGCGCCCGGTCGGCGCGCTCGGCATCGGCATCGAGCGCCGCTTCCACAACTTCGCGCTGCAGGCCGAGCTCCGCGGCATGGGCATCGGCCAGACCAAGGCGCAGCAGGCCGAGCCGGCCGCGGCGAGCATGTCGACGCCGGTCGATCCGACGACCGGCATGCCGGTACCGCCGCCGCCCAGCCCGTCGAGCACGGCCGCGGATCAGCTGTCGGGCGGCCAGCTCACGATCGGCGCGAGCTACTACTTCTGATCGACCGTCGCCTGGATCGCGGCCGCGACGATCTTTCCGAAGCGGGCGCGCGCCGCGTCGTCGAACTCGGTCGTGTAGGGCAGGTGGATGAAGCCGGCGCGGCCGTGGCTGGCCATCGCGCCGAGGTCGTCGAACATGACGTTGTTGCAGACGTAGCGGCCGGGATCGGTGCTGTGCTGCGGCGCCTCGCCGAGCGCGACGAGTGCGGAGTTGATCGCGTCGAGCGGCAAGAGCGTCGCGCGCGTCGCCGGTGCAGACGGATCGATCGGCTGCGCGGCGCGGATGATGCCGCGGTTGTCGGGCACGCCGCCGTCGACCTCGCCGGTGTCTTGCAGGTTGTAGGCGGTCTCCTCGAGCGCGATCGCGTCGCCGCCCTGGCCGAAGCTGATCACGATGTCGGGCTGGCAGCGCGCGATCGCGTCGACGATCTCGGAAGGCGTGCGGTCGTACTCGACCGGCACGACGAGCCGCATCACCTGCGCGCCGCGCAGCGTGGTCGGATCGAGCGCGGTGACCGCGACGCCCGAGACGTTGTCGTGATCGGCATCGGCCGGGAACGGCTGGAAGCCGGTGACGAGCACCTTCGCGCCGCTCGCGTCGCCTTCGTACGCGCACGCCGGCGCGCTGCGGCGGAGCTCGACGCGGGCCGCGAGATCCTGCGCGCCGAGCTCGAGCTGCGAGACATCGGCGCGTGCACCTGCGAGATCGCCGACCGCGACGTCGACGACCGCGCGAAAATCGGTCGTGGTGCGCGTCGCGGTGCCGGCATCGAGCAGCATCTGCAGCTGGGCGGTGAGATCGGTGCCGTCGAGCGTGAGGCGATCGAGCGGGCGATCGAGCGGCAGCTCGAGCTCGAGCTCGTCGGTGTCGGCGAGCACGCCCGAGCCGGGCGACGCGACCAGACCGAACCGCTGCAGGAACACCTCGACGTAATCGAGCTCGACCTGCGCGCCGCTCGCCGGCACGAGCGACACCGTGACCGGCGCGCCGCTCGATTCCCATGTCACCGGAAAATCGATCCAGTCGTTCGAGCGCAGGCCGGCGACCGAGAGCGTCGCGGTCGCGACCGTGGCGTTGCTCGCATCGAGGACCGTCAGCGTCGCGATGTCGCCGCTCGCGGCGTGCGCGTCGACGCGGATGCGTGCGTTCGCGACCAGCTCGCCTTGTTGCGCGCTGCCGGGCAACGCGCCGTGGCACGGATCGCCAGCAGCCCGGCCCGGGCACAGCGCGCTCGCCGGCACGACGCTCGCGTTGACCGGGTGGCCATCGCCGTCGAACTTGCCGTCGATGAAGTCGCGAAACATGTTCGCATTCGGGTTCGAGCCGGGCGCCGCGGATTCTGCGCACCCGCACAGCACCGCGGCGGCGGTCACGGCCGCCAGGCCGACGAGGGCCGCCACGATGCAGCTCGTCAAGGACTGGGGTTCGTAGGCACCGCGCACGCCGCTGGAAACAGCACCCGGCGTGCCACGATCGGCCCCTGGAGGGTCGCGCAGTTGGGCGATCGTGGCTACTGCGGCTGCCGGCGGATACATTAGATCCATGCCGGCGACCGTCGTCGACGCGGTGAAGACGCCCTTCCCGTGCGCGTGTAACTGCCACGAGCGGCTGTCGCTCGACGAGCGCGCCGCGGGCATCGAGGCGCTGTATCGGTTCGACGACGCGATGCGCGGCTGGGGTCAGACCGTGATCTGGGACCTCGCGGCGCCGACGATGTGGCGCATCCAGCAGCAGCTCGGGCAGGTCAAGTGGGTCGCGGTGCGCGACACCGCGTGCATTCACAGCCGGCTGCTCGGGTTCTGCGTGCACGAGCTCGTGCACGCGGTGTGCGGCGACCCGACGCTGCCGAACTACGGCGTGCCGGTCGGGCTGCCGTACAACGTGCCCGAATCGGTGCCGATCGCCGACGAGGCGACGTACCTGCACACGTTCAACCAGTACGAGGCACGCGCGTGGGTCGGGCTCGCGCCGGTCGCGTATCGCCTGTTCCACATCGAATGGACGCTCCTGCCGGCGCGCGAGGTCGGCACGTACGGCTTTCCCGGCGGCAACGCGGTGGTCGATCCGCCGGAAGGCTATCGCCGCGTGCCGCACTTCGATCATCAGCTGCACGCCCGCCGCTACCTCGCGCTCGCACGCAAGCTCGAGGACGAGGCGCGCGACTGGTTCACGCCCGACAAGCTCGACGAGATCGCCGCGAGGTTCGAGGCCGCCGAGGCGATCGGGCGCGCGAGCCGGCCGCTCGCGTTTCCGCCGGCGCGCGAGATGGCGCGCGTGAAGCCGCAGAAGCCCGGCCGCAACGATCTGTGCGTGTGTGGCTCGATGCGCAAGTGGAAGCATTGCTGCGGCGCGCAGCTCGCGTGACGCGGTACGCTTCGCGGCGATGACCAGGATCGTCGTCGCGCTCGCGCTCGCCGGGCTCGCGTGCCCTGCACCTGCACCGCACGTGGCGCCACCGCCGGTCGTGGTCGCGCCGCCGGTCGTGCCGGATGCCGCGCGGCCGCCGCCCGATGCGCCGGCCGTCGTCGATGACACGCCGCCGAAGCTGCGCCTGCCCAAGACGTTCGTGCCGACCAAATACGAAGCGACGCTGAAGATCGATCCGGGGCAACCGGCGTTCGATGGCTCGATCACGATCACCGGCGAGATCAAGGAACGCACGCAGATCATCTGGCTCCACGGAGTCGGTCTCGACGTCAAGACGGCCGTGAGCGCCACTGCGACGTTCGAGGTCACGCCTCGTCGCGAGGACCTACTCGAGCTACGCGCAGGCGTACCGCTCGAGCCCGGGCCGCTGGAGCTGGTGATCACGTACAAAGGCAAGGTCGATCGCATCAGCACCGACGGCGTGTTCGAAGAGACGTTCGCTGGCTCGCGGTACGTGTACACGCAGCACGAATCGATCTACGCGCGGCGCACGTTCCCGTGCATCGACGAGCCCGATACGAAGGTGCCGTGGCAGCTCACGCTCGACATCCCCGAATGGGCGACGGCTGTGAGCAATACGCCGATCGTCAGCGAGACTCCCGCCGAGCTCGGGCACAAGCGCGCTCAGTTCGCTCCCACCAAACCGATACCCAGCTACCTCGTCGCGTTCGGCGTCGGCCCGTTCGACTACGTCGACGCCGGCAAGACGAAGTCCGGCACGCCGGTGCGCATCGTCACGATGAAAGGCCGCAGCGGCGACGCCGCCTACGCCGCGAAGATCACGCCGCGCATCCTCGAGCTGCTCGAGGACTGGTTCGGCATCCCGTATCCGTACGACAAGCTCGACATCCTGACGATCCCGGTCACCGCGGGGTTCGGCGCGATGGAGAACGCCGGCCTGGTCACGGTCACGTCGCTGCGTGCGCTGCTCGATCCGAAGCACGCATCGTGGTCCGAACGCGCGATCCTCGCGTCGCTGCTCGCGCACGAGCTGGCGCATCAATGGTTCGGCGACCTGGTGACGATGGCGTGGTGGGACGACATCTGGCTCAACGAAGGCTTCGCGACCTGGATCGAGCCCAAGATCACGGCGAAGCTCGAGCCGGCGTGGCACGGCGAGCTCCGGCGCGAGGACCAGCGCGAACGCGCGCTCGAGGCCGACGGCCTCGTCAGCGCGAGGCGCATCCGCCAGCCCATCGAGAAGACCGACGACATCTTCAACGTGTTCGACGGCATCACCTACGAGAAGGCGGCGAGCGTGCTCGCGATGTTCGAGCACCACGTCGGCGACGACGTGTTCCAGCGCGGCGTACGCGCGTATCTCGCCGCGCACGCCTACGGCAACGCGACCGCGGCCGATTTCGAGGCCGCGATCAGCCAGGCTGCCGGCCAAGACGTCGGCCCGGCGTTCTCGTCGTTCCTCGACCAGGCCGGCGAGCCCGAGCTCGTCGCGCGCGTCGCGTGCACCGACGGGCCGCCGCGCGTCGAGCTCGCGCAGAGCCGCTACGTGCCTCCGGGACTGACGGCTCCGCCTCCCGGTTCGCCGTGGCTCGTGCCGGTGTGCATCGCGTACGAGCGCGCGGGCAAGCGCGCCGAGGCGTGTACGCTGCTCGCGCAGGCGACCGGCACGATCGCGCTCGCAACGAAGTCGTGCCCGCGCTGGGTGCTGCCGAACGTCGAGGCGCGTGGTTACTACCGCACCGCGCTGACCGCGGATCAGGCCGTCGCGCTGCGCGACGAGGCCTGGCCGCTGCTCGCACCGGCCGAGCGGCGCGCGCTGTTCTTCGAGCTCGCCGACGAAGCGCGTGCCGTGCGCGTCCCGCTGCAGCTCGCGCTGTCGTTCATCCCGAAGCTGCTCGCCGGCGGCGATCGCTTCGCGGTCGCCGCGGCGGTGGAGCTGCCGGAGTCGCTCGATCGCTTCGTGCCCGACGAGCTGCGCGCGAAATTCGAGGCGGTCATGCGCGCGACGTTCTCGCCGGGCGCGACCAAGCTCGGCATCGCGGCAAGGCCGAGCGACGATCTCGACGCCGAGCAGGCGCGCACGACGATCTTTCACGCCGCCGCGTGGTCCGGCCGCGATCCCGAGCTCGTGAAGCAGGCGATCGACCTCGCCGCGAAGTGGCGCGAGTTACCGGCTGCGCTGCGCGGCGACGTGCTCGCGGTCGCGATCGATGCCGATGCGGCGCTGTTCGATCGCGTGCTCGCCGACGTCAAGACCGAGCCCGACTCGCGCCGACGTCGCGACATGTTCCGCGCGCTCGCCGCCGTGCGCGATCCAGCGCGCCTGACGCACACGCTCGGCCTCTTGATCGATCCGGCCGTGGACATCCGCGAGTCGTTCGAGATGCTGGCCGACACCAGCCCCGCCGCAAGCGGGGTGGTCGCGCGCTTCGTCCGCGATCACGAGGCCGAGCTGCTGCGCCGTCTGCCGACCGAGTACGCGCCATATCTCGCGCTGCTCGTCACACGCACGTGCGATCCGAAGCAGCGCGACGAGGCGGCCGAATATTCCCGCCAGCATTACGCATCGCTGCCCGGCGGTGCGCACGAGGTCGCGTTGGCGATCGAAGACATGGACGAGTGCATCGCGCGCCGCGCCGCGATCGATCCGGATCTGCGCGCGTGGCTCGGCGGCTATCGGATCCCGCGCCCCAAGGAGAAGCCCAAGAAATGAGACTCGTCGCCATCATCATCCTGCTCGCAGCGCACGTCGCCTCGGCCCAGCCGTACGACGACCTGAAGTATCCGCCGCCCGAAGCGCGCAAGAGCGACGTCAAGATCGATCTGCCTGCGATCCCGGCATTCGAGCTGACGCCGGGTGTGCTGACGGTGAAGCGGCTGCGCGTCGACGGCAAGCGCTTCCTCGGCCAGCAAGTCACCGTGCATGGCTACGTGACGTTCGCGTACGACTGCATCGCCGACATTCGCAAGCCGGGCGAGACCGATCGTGCCGCGCAGGCGCGCATCGACGCCGATCCGACGCTGTGCGAGCGGCCGAAGCTGTACATCGGCGACACCGCGACGACGCCGCGCGATCAGAGCCTGTGGGTCGTCGACGTGCCACGCCTCTACAACAAGCTCGAGCTGACCCGGATCGCGAAGGCGGATCGCACGGCGCCCGATCGCTGCGAGCCGGGCGAGAAGGATCCGGCGAAGCTGGTGTGCCCGCCGTATCGCGAGGGCGACGAGGTCACGGTCGTCGGCACGTTCGACCTGCGCTCGCCGCACGCCGAGACCAACTCCGACGGCTTGCTGGTGTACGCCGCGATGCGCAACGCGACGCGGTCGTGGACGGCGCCGAGCGCGACATTCGAGCCGACGAAGGTCGGTGCGCCGCCGGCCGCGGCCGGGCTGCCGCCGCTGCCGCCGCTCGCGCGTGCGGTCGCATCGCCGGCGCCGGCGCCGGCGGCGCGCGCGCACTCGCTCGAATACCTGCACGACGGGAACAAGGCGGTCGGCCAGAATCACTTCGACGAGGCGCGCGCCGCGTACAAGCTCGCGGTCGAAGCGTGGGCCGGCAATCACCTCGCGTGGTACGGGCTCGGGATGGTCGAGCTCAAGACGAATCACGCGGCGGAGTCGATCGCCGCGCTCGATCATGCCGTCGCGCTCGCGCCCGACGCGCCGATGTACCGACTGTTCGCCGGCGTCGCCGAGTACGAGCTCGCCGTGCTCGCGCCGGCGCCCGGATTCGATCGCGCGCTCGTCCACCTGCGTTACGCGATCGCGAAGGAGCCACATCTGTGGCGCGCGCACTTCTACCTCGGCCGGATCGCGCGCGCCCAGAATCGCGCGCGCGACGCGGCGAGCGAGTTCTCGGCGGCGATCATCGACAACCCGCGCGAGGTCAACCCGTACATCGCGCTCGCCGAGCTGTATCGCCGCTGGGACTACCTCGATCAGTCGCTGCAGGTCGCGCTGCAAGGCACGACGAACCTCCCCGATCCGCACGTCGCGTCGAACGTGTTCTACGAGGTCGGCATGGTCTACGACAGCAAGCACCAGCTCGCGCAGGCGATCGAGGCGTACACCCACGCGCTCGACGGCGACGCCGGCAACAGGCCGGCTTTATTCCAGCGCGGCCAGGCTTACTTCGCGATCGGTGACGCGGCCCACGCGAAGGCGGACCTCGAAGAATTCGTGAAGGATGGCGGCCAGCCCGAGTTCTCGCGGCAGCAAGCACGCAAGATGCTGATGGATCTCGCGGCCAAGCGCGGCTCCAAGCACTGATGTAACCGCTCCGGCGTCGGCGTTCACAGCTATTACGAACGCCATGTCCACCCGCATCATCGTCATCCTGCCCTTGGTCCTGCTCGCCCGGATCGCCAGCGCGCAGCCCGCCGGCAACTTGCAGCTCGACGAGTTCCGTCCCGCGATGGACGCGCACGGCTTCCTGTCGCTCAACGGCTCGGAGACACTCGCGCCCGAAGACATCTCGTTCGGGCTCGGCGCGCTCGACTGGGGCCACCACATGCTCGCGCTCGGTAACGGCATGGAGTCGTACTCGGTGAACAACCTGGTGTCGGCGACGCTGGTCGGCGCGGTCGGCATTCCGGTCGGCGGGCTTCATCTCGAGCTCGGCGCGTCGCTGCCGATGTCGATCGTCGATGGCACCGGTCAGGGCGTGAACGGCCAGGGCATCGGCGATCTCGCGTGGCAGCTCAAGCTGCGCGTGCTGCACGCCGGCCCGTTCGGGCTCGCCGTGATCGCCGGGACCACGCTGCCGACCGCGAACGAGCAGTTCGCCGGCAATCCCGGCGTGACGCCGCAGTTCACCGGCGTCGCCGACCTCGATCTCGGTCGCGTGCGCCTCGCGGTCAACGGCGGCGTACGGCTGAGCCAGACGGCGAGCGTGACCGCGATGGGCATGACCGGCCCGATGGGCACCGTCACGTACGGCGACTCGCTGCCGTACGGCGCCGCGGTCGCGTGGGGTGTCGTGCCGGAGAAGATCGAGCTCGTCGGCGAAGTGTTCGGCGCGATGCCGCTCGGCGCTCACGAGAACTACGATCCGCTCGAGGCCATGGGCGGCGTGAAGGTGTATCTCGCCAAGAATTCGTACATGTCGCTCGGCGCGGGCCGCGGGCTCGTGTCGGCAGGCGGCAACCCCGACGCGCGTGCATTCATCGGCATCGTGTTCGAGCCCAAGCCGGCCGCGGTGCGCCACGCGCGTGTCGCCGACGACGACGTCGTCGCGGTCGCACCGCCGCCGCCGAAGCAGCCCGACGACGAACCCGATCGCGACGGCGACGGCGTGCCCGACAAGGACGACAAGTGCCCCGACGAGCCCGGCCCTTCGTACAACCAGGGTTGCCCCGAGCGCGAGTTCGCGGTCGTCACCGACTCCAACATCGTGCCGCTGCGCTCGATCGAGTTCGAGTTCGACAGCGCCAAGCTCAAGGACAGCGCGACGCCGGTGCTCGACTCGGTCGTGCAGGCGCTGATCGACAACCCCGACATCCGGCTCGTCGAGGTCCAGGGCCACACCGACGAGCGCGGCGACGACGCGTACAACATGGATCTGTCGATCCGGCGCGCGGCGTCGGTGCGCGAGTACCTCGAGTCGCACGGCATCGCCGCGAGCCGCCTGATCTCGCATGGCTACGGCGAGACCCGGCCGCTGGACAAGGCTCACACCGAGGAGGCGTGGGCGAAGAATCGCCGCGTCGAGTTCGTGATCCAGGACCGCTCCCGCTAGCAGTGTGATAATCGAGCGCGGTGCGTCTCGCTCCGCTCGTGCTCCCGGTGGCTATCGCGTTCGGCGCCGCGCGCGCCGATGCCGGCCCGACGCACGACCCGCCGAAGCCGGCGCAGCTCGACGACCCGTGCATCGACGCGTCGTGCCAGCGCCACGCGCTCGACGGGTTTCGCGAGGCGCTCGCCGCGACGAAGGCAGGGGTCGCGAGCCATCCGCTGCGCATCTCGTACTTCGGCGACTCGCTCACCGCCGACGATCACCTGACCCACGGGCTGCGGCTGCGCCTGCAAGCGCTCGTCGGCGACGGCGGGCCGGGCTTCGTGTTCGCCGCGCCGCCGCATCCGTACTGCCAGCATCGCGCCGTCGCGCGCGCGGTCTCCGACGGCTGGGCGGCGTACGGCATCTCGACCGTCGTCCCGCCCGATCACTTGCTCGGCCTCGGCGGCAGCGCCGAGACCGACGCCGGCGGCACGATCCGGCTCGCGCCGGTCGGCGGTGTGCACACGATCGAGGTCCACTATCTCGCGCAGCCGCACGGCGGCAAGCTCGACGTCGCCGCCGACGGCAAGGTCGTCGCGTCGGTCGCGACCGCCGCCGACCGCAAGCAAAGCGCGTTCCTCATGGCCGAGCTCCCCGATGGTGCGAAGCACCTCGAGCTGCGCGCGCACGGCCACGTGCGCCTGTTCGGCGCGACGCTCGAGGCGAAATCCGGCGCGGTCGTCGACAACCTCGGCGTCGTCAACGCGACCGCGAAGGCGATGCGCACGAACGATCTCGACGAGCATCTGCGCAACCAGCTCGCGCATCGCGCGCCCGATCTCGTCGTCGTGATGTACGGCACGAACGAGGCCGAGTGGCTGCATGCCAAGGGCGCCGGCATGGCCGAGCACGAGCAACTGTTCGGCGAGCTGCTGCAGACCGTGCGCGACGCGAATCCCGACGCGTCGTGCCTCGTCGTGTCGCCGCTCGACCAGCTCGACTGGCGCGACGACAAGCTGCCGCCGCGCGACTCGATCCCGGCGATGGTCGAAGCGCAGCGGCGCGCGGCGGCGGCGCACGGTTGCGCGTTCTGGGACGTCTACGCGTGGATGGGTGGCAAGGGCAGCGCCGCGCGCTGGCACGCGCGTGGCTGGCTCGCGCGCGACTACCAGCATCCGACGACCGAAGGCGACGACCGGCTCGCGACCGCGTTGTTCGCGGGTCTCGTCGGCGACTAGCGGCCGCCGTCGTTCGCGAAGTGCAGCGGCAGGTTCACGCTCGACGCGGTACCCGGCGGGAATTCCCAGCCGAGCGCCGCCGCCGCGACACAGCGCGCGAGCGACGAGCCCGTGAAGTCGTCTTGCGCGATCGCGACGCTGACCACGTGACCGTCGAGCGCGATGTCGAACTTGAGCTTGACGTAGCCGGCCGCGCGCGCCGACTTCGCGCTCGCATAGCACCTGGCGAGCTCTTCGGAGTGCGCGTGCACGACGTCGTCGATCTCCTTCGGCACCTCCTCGAGACCGTCTCGGATCGGTGACATCGTGTAGTCGAGCGCGTCGAGCTGCGCCGATCCGCGGCCGTGGCGGGCATACATCGCGGCCGCGGCGCCTCCGGCGACGAGCACGGCGACGACCGCGAACGCGAGCACGCGGCTGCGCCGCGGACGCAGCGTCGCTTCGAGCGCGTCGACGAGCGCGGTCACCGACGGAAACCGCGCCGCCGGATCGACCGCGAGCCCGCGGCGCAGCGCGCGTTCGAGCTCGGCCGGCACGCCGCGCCCGCGCGGCGGCGCCGTGATGTCGCCGCGCTCGATCGCCTCGGCGAGCGCGAGGTATTCGCCCTGAAACGGCCGCACTTGCCAGATCGCTTCCCATGCCGTGACCGCGAACGCGAACTGATCCGAGCGCGTGTCGGCCAGCTTGCCGCCGTGTTGCTCGGGCGACATGTACGCGGGCGTGCCGAGCACCGAGCCGGTCGCCGTGAGATCGACCGCGATCGCGGCGCGCTCGACGGGCATCCCGGGATCGGCGCGCGACAGCCCGAAATCGGCGACCTTGATCCGCCCCGCACGATCCACGAGCACGTTCTCGGGCTTGAAGTCGCGGTGCACGATGCCGGCGTCGTGCGCGGCCGCGAGGCCGCGGCCGGCGGCGATCACCGCTCGCAGGCGATCGCGCCACGTCCGCGTCGCGTCGTCGAACAGCTGGCGCAGCGACGCGCCGGCGACCAGCTCCATCGCGAGAAACACGCGGCCGCGATCGACACCGGAGTCGAACACGACGACGAGGTTCGGATGGCTGAGCTGCGCCATCGCCTGGGCCTCGCGCAACAGGCGAAGCGCGCGCTCCTCGGTGTGCTCGATCAAGACCTTGATCGCGACCTCGCGATCGAGCTGCGGATCGTGCGCGCGAAACACGACGCCCATCGCGCCCGAGCCGAGCTGCTCGATCAGCCGGTAGCGGCCGACGACATCTCCGACCGCCGGCGCGGTCGCCACTACGAGTTCACGGCGGTCATCGCGGCCGTCGAATCGGCGGTATGGAGCTGCACGCGCACGCGCAGCGGCCGGTCGTTCGCATCGAGATCGAGATAGATCGGAAACACGCCGTCACCCCAGCTCGTGAAGAACAAGCATACCTTGATGCCGCCCACTTCGAGCGTGCCCGCGCCGTGCTTGCTCGCGCGCGCCGCGGCGAGCGCGTGGAAGTGATGCGAGTGCGGCCGCAGATCGGTCGCGAGCAGCCAGCGATGCTCGGCCTTGAGCTGCGCGGCCTGCACCGCCTTCGCCTCGGCGTCGGCGACGGTCAGCCCGGTCCAGCCGTAGCCTTCGGGGGTCGCCCGGGCGCGCATCGCCTTCGCGAGCTCGCCGGCATCGCGCCCCCAGAACACGAAATCGGCGCGGCCGTCGAGGCTGTCCTCGTGCTGCCAGTGATCGAGCGCGGCGAGGTCCATGCATACGAGCCGCGCGAAATCGACGCCGGCCTTGCCGAGCCGGCGCGAGCTGGCGACCTCGCCGCGCGCGAGCTCGACGACGACGTGGTCCCAGCAGTCGCCGAACCGGCCCTTGCCGACGCGCTTGCCGAGCACCGCGAGCGCTCGACCCTTCGGCACCTCCGCCTTCACGATCGCGGGCTCGAGCGCCTCGCGCGGCAGATAGCCGACCAATCCGATATCGAAGATGCCCAGCGTCCCGCTCGGCGCGGTGACCTCGCCAAGAACTTCAAAGCCCGCGGCCCGAACAACAGGCCGCGGGCTTCGTTTGGTTTTCGTAGCTTTCTTGGCCGGCTTTTTCGCCGACTTCTGCTTCACTGCAGCGTCGCCTTCACCATCACGTAGCCCTGGTCCGAGGCCACCGACACGTTGCGCAGCGTGAGGCCGAACATCGAGGGCAGCGGGATCGAGCCGAGCAGCGCGGTGAGCGACGCGATCTGGCTGGTCAAGCATAGCTGGATCGCCTTCTGGAGATCCTCGTTCGTCAGCTCGGTCTGGTTCGGAACGTCGGGCAGGACGTCGAGGTAGATCGTCGGGGTGCCGAGCGTGACCGCGACGCCGTAGCCGTTGTTCACCGGCGCGATCTGCGCGCCGATCTCGACGTTGAGCGCCGCCTTCGCGACCACGTTGCCCTGGAGCAGGAACGTCGCGGTCATGTCGGGCAGGAACACGTTCATCTGGCCGTTCGACGCGTCCGCGCTGATCATCGGCGCCGAGGTCGGCGTCAGCTGCATCGAGTCGAACGTGCCGCCGGGGGCCGCCTGCGTGATGTTCAAGAGGCCGATCGCCGAGAACTGCGACATCAGGTCGTTCGCGAGGTTCGCCGCGATACCGAGCTCGAGGCCCTGGCCCGCGCTCATCGCCGGCGTGCCGTTGTCGGTCGAGACGAAGCCCTTGCTGCTCGCCGCGCCGGAGATGACGATCGAGGTGTCGAGCGCGACGTCGGCTTCGGTCGCCGAGAACGTCAGGTTCGACGGCGAGACCTGGAACGTGATGGTCTGGCCCGCGAGCATCACCGACTTCGGTCCGGCGAGCGCGCCGAGCGCCTGGTTCATCATCGGGCCCATGAACATCTCGGCGCCCTTCGACACGATGTACGACATCGCGCCGGTGAGATCGATGAGGTCGAGGATGTCGCCGGGCAGGCCCGACGCCGAGATGTTGAGGTTCGTGAACGACACGTTCGGGTTCTGCAGCGTCGTCGTGAAGCCCATCGTGCCGTTCGGGGCGACGTCGAGCGTGCCCGACACCATGACCGCGTCGGCCGTGATCGAGTAGGTATCGCTGCCGCCGATGCAGGCGACGTCGAACGTGACGTGGCCCTCGGTGTCGAGGCCATCGATCTCGACCGAGAACGACAGGCCGCCGTCGACCGGCACCAGGCCGATCTTCGCGTTCGAGAGCGTCAGCGAGTCGACGTACACCTGGCCGCCCAGGCAGCTGCCGCCCTTGCTCACCATCGGCTGCATCGGAGCGAGCAGCTGCGTGAAGTTCTCCTGCGTCATGATCGTGCTCGCGACGTTGCTGATCGCGGCGAACGCCTGCGGCGACAGCGCCGCGGTGAGCGCGCTCGGGATGCTGTGACCGGGCTGCTGCAGCGTGCCGGCTTCCACCGACCGCGTGTCGGTCATGACGCCGCCCTTGTCGTCGGTCGCGACCGTGTGGATGAGCGTCGCGCCCTCCTCGACCTGGATCGTGGCGCTGAACGAGCCGTCGGCGTTCACCTGCGCGGCGACGTTGTTCACCATCACGCTCTTGATCGCCGCACCGTCGTCGCCCGGCGTCGCGGTGCCGGTGACGTCGATCGAGCCCGCCCCGTTCTGGATGAGGCTGCGCTGCGGCGAGGTCACCTGCAGGACCGGCGGGTCCGGCAGTTGAGCAGGACCGCTGGAACACGCGATGAGGGTGAGGCCCGAGGCGAGTAGGAGGTTGCGCATGGCTGAGCGGTTCCAACAGCAAGGCCCTTGCCAGCCTGGGGCGTCTTCGCGGTCGCAACGGATCGGTAACAGATCGAATCGGTTAGCGTCGGACAGCGGGCAACGCGGCGCGTCGAACCCCGCGACACGCCAACTGGATCAGCCAGCCAGCACTGGCTCCTCTGACCCCACCGGCAACTCGGCTAGTCAGCCCACGGTCACGCGCGCGACGCCACGTGCGGCGAGCACGGCGGGCAGGCGCTGGCGCAGGTCGCCTTGCAAGACGATCGCGTCGCCTTCGACGGAGCCGCCGCAGCCGAGCGCTTGCTTGAGCTCGCGGCACCAGCGCTCGAGCTCGCGCTCGGGGAGCGCGAGCTTCTCGACGACGGTGACGTCTTTTCCGCGGCGCTGCTTGCGCTCGAGGCGAACGACGGCACGTGCCGGTCCTCGCGGTTTGTCGTCGAGCGGCGGTTCCGAAACGGCACCAGGTGGCACGCGCTCACGTAGCGCCTGTAGCGACGCAAACGGATGGTCTGGTTTCTTCGCCATGCCTCGTACGAATACACACATCGTCGTCGAAAAACGACACCTGGAATCTAGGAAGTGTTCGTTGCTAACACAGCGTACGAATCGGCAACATGACGAGTATGGGAACCGCGTCGAAGCGCTCTGTCGAGGTCGGGGATCTGGTGGAAGGTCGGTATCGGATCATCAAGGTGCTCGGTGAAGGCGGAATGGGTACCGTGTTCCTGGCCGAGCACACGCTGATCAAGCGCCGCGTCGCGATCAAGATCCTACATCCGCAGTTCGCCTCGGATGCGAACGTTGTCGAGCGCTTCATGAACGAGGCGCGTGCGGCCGGTACGCTCGGCCACCCCAACATCGTCGAGTCCACCGACATGGGGTTCACGCACGACCACGTGCCGTACATCGTCTTCGAATACCTCGAAGGTGCGCTGCTCACCGACGAGATCTACCGGACGGGTGGGATGCCGGTCCGCCGCGCGATCCGGATCGCGGAGCAGATCGCGGCCGCGCTCCGCGCCGCGCACGACGCCGGCATCGTCCACCGCGATCTCAAGTCCGACAACGTGTTCCTGACCGACAAGGACGAGCTGTCGGATCACGTCAAGGTGCTCGATTTCGGTATCTCGCGGTTCATGGCGCACGACGAGCGCCATCCCGGCATGATCGTCGGCACGCCCGAGTTCATGGCGCCGGAGCAGATCACGAGCCCCGACAGCGTCGATCGCCGCGCCGATATCTACGCGCTCGGCGTGATGATGTACGAGATGCTCACGGCGCGTCGGCCGTTCACCGGCGACAAGGAGTCGGGCGAGCTGCAGCGCCGGATCATCCAGGATCAACCGCCGCCGCTCGATCGCGACGTGCCGCCGGCGCTGCAGGAGCTGATCATCACGCGCATGCTCGCGAAGGATCCGAACGCGCGCCCGCAGAACATGGCCGCGGTCGAGGTCGCACTCGAGGCGTTTCTCACGCGCAGCGACGGCACGCCGGTGCCACGCCGTGCGCGCAGCGCACCGCTCGAAGCCGTCAACGTCGACGACATCGCGCGCAACTCGAACACGATCCCGCGCCCGCACGGCATGCTGAACACGCCGTACCCCGGCGTCACGCCGGGCGCGACGGCGCCGGTCGGCAAGGTCGCGAACCCGGCGCGCCGCAAGTCGGTCGTGCTGTACTCGATCGCCGGCGCGAGCCTCTTGCTCGGTGTCGCCGGCATCGGCATCGGTCTCCGCGGCGGCGGTTCGGGGGAGTCGCCGCCGCAAACCGCCCAGACCACGCCGGCGCCGGCCACGCTGCCCGCGCCGGCGCCGGCCCCGCAAGAGCCGGCGAAGGTCGACGTCGCGATCGACAGCGACGTCGCGAGCTCGCACGTGGTGTTCCGCCGCCGCGCGGTCGGCACGCCGATGCTCGCGTCGGTGACGCCGAGCGACATCGTCGAGCTCGTCGAGGTGAGCGCGCCCGGCTACAAGACCGAGCGCTACTGGCTGACGTTCGATCGCCCGACGCACCTCAAGGCGCACCTCGTCAAGGGCAACGGCTTCGACGAGGCGACCGAGGAGCAGACGCTGCTCGCGCTCGGCGAGACCACGCCCGAGGCACCGGCCGCGCCGGCTGCCGCCAAGACGGTGACGCACGACGAGCCGCACTCGGCCGGCGCCGCCGCGTCGTCGCGCTCGGTCGAGGTCGCGGTGGTCGCGCCGACGCAGGTGATGGCCCGCCGCAAGATCGGTCGCGGCGCGCTGAGCGAGGCACCGCCCGACACGACGGTCGCGGTCGAGACCGTCGAGCGGCCGCGCGCGCACGTTACCCAAGGCACCGCCGCGATCGAGACCACGCCGGTCGCCGCGCCGGCAGCGCCGCTCGTGATCCCCGAGACGCCGGCGAAG